>Ga0208645_1000469_pt1 | contig 43376 bp, 56 predicted proteins | sample VirMetDEL_Sep_01_FD_184519 | JGI IMG/M metagenome (GOLD analysis project Ga0208645, IMG submission 184519) | Aqueous microbial communities from the Delaware River and Bay under freshwater to marine salinity gradient to study organic matter... | ecosystem: Environmental > Aquatic > Marine >... | reverse complement strand
TTCTACATCAGTGATCTGTTCGCCAAGGGCGGTATCCCCGGCAGTGATGGTTTCGGTAAGTCCTGTTTCTACATCAGTGATCTGTTCGCCAAGGGCGGTATCCCCGGCAGTGATGGTTTCGGTAAGTCCTGTTTCTACATCAGTGATCTGTTCGCCAAGGGCGGTATCCCCGGCAGTGATGGTTTCGGTAAGTGCGTCTGTAGCTGTGTCTATTTTGTTCGTAAGGGTAGTTTCAGATTCACCTATGGCGTTTAGTAAGTCATCTTTGGTAGTGCCGAGTGCGCCTGCTACATCGTCAATAGCCTTTTGTAGAGCTTGGTCTCTATCTAGCCCTGCGTCTTCGTATGCTTTAATAGTTGCAAACAACCCAGTAGGGTCTTGAGTTTCGTCTGCTTCGGTGTCTGGGTCATCCGCTACACCTGCGGTGCCAAGAATATCTGCTAAGTCACCCACATCTTCGGTTACACCAGCAACGTCTTCTTTTACTCCAGCTACGTCTTCTTTTACACCTGAGACGTCGTCGATCACTGCACCGATCTCTTCGCGTAGGCGATCTTCAGATAGACCAATTTCGCCTAATAGGTCGTCCTTCGTAGTACCCAGATCGGTAGCTAGTTTGTCTACGGCAGCTTGTAGGGCTTCGTCGCGTGTGGCACCTGCCTCTAGTTCTGCGTATATACCTGTGGCGGCTTTTGATTCATCTGCCTCCGTGTTGGGGTTATCCGCTACTGCCGGAGAACCCATGATACTCTTAATGACGTTGAACGTAGCCGTAGGCATGTAAGTGCGCAGCTCATCCATTCGGGTGCTTTCAAAGCCTTCAGCGTCACCACCAGCTTCAGGATCAAACTGCCCTACAAACCTATCAACATCTTCTTGTGTTACGTCTACAAGACCTAGTTCTTCGTAAGCTGCACGAACTTCACCTGCATCAAAATAGCGTGGGTCAACGTACTCATCTACTGCAGCTTGCTGAGAAACCTCGAAGTTCGCGTCATTGACCTGTCCAGTGAACTGATTGATTTCTTCCTGCGTCGGTTGGTAGCCAATGGCACTCAAAAACTCTTGAGCTTCTTCCGCGGTTACCTGACGTGGATCGACGTACGCACCGATGGCGCTTGTCTGTGCTTCTTCAGTTTTAGATGCTACGAACTGTGCTATCTCGTCTGTATCTGCGGTGTAGCCTGTAGCAGCAAAGAACTGTGTGGCTTCTTCTAGTGTGGTCGCAAGTGGATCGTATTCTGCACGTGCAGCCGCCAGTTGTTCTGTTTGGAACGTCTCAGATTCACTCTGTCCCAAATAAGTAGCAGCGAGTGCTTCGGTGAGTGTGAGACCTTCTTCGTCCGCAATAGCCTGTATTTCAGCCTGTGTGACCTGACGTGGGTCCACATATTTGGAGATAACATCTTTCTGTGTGGTCTCCTCGACTTGCGCAACAAATTGCGCAACCTGCTCGTCTGTCGGGTCGTTGTACCCGAGGTCTGCAAAGAACTGTCGTGCTTCTTCGTCAGTGACCTGACGAGGGTCTATGTACTCTCCTACGTCTGTAGCTACTTGGTCTTCAAAACCATCGCCGCCTTGAGCTACTCGTGCGGCTACCTCCTCGTCTGTAGGTTCATACCCTTGATCTGAAAAGAACTTACGTGCTTCGTCTTCTGTAACCTGACGGGGGTCTACGTACTCTTCTACGCCTGTTTGTGTATCAGTTTCAAAAGTTTCTTCTAGGGCCTGACCTACACGAGCGGCTACTTCTTCATTCGTTGGTTCGTAGCCTTGATCCGCAAAGAACTGTCGTGCTTCTTCGTCAGTAACCTGTCTTGGGTCTACGTACGCTGCGACCTGCATTTCCCTCATTTGCTCGACATTTTTACTGCCTTGACCTACAAGCCTTTCAACTATCCGGTCATCGGGTACAAACCCTTGATCTTCAAAGAACTGTCGTATTTCTTCTTCGGTTGCGTAGCGGGGGTCTACGTACTCTTCTACGCCTGTTTGTGCATCAGTTTCAAAAGTTTCTTCGCCCTGACCTACACGAGCTGCGACTTCTTCATCTGAGGGTATATAATCAAGATCGGCAAAGAACTGTCGTGCTTCTTCGTCAGTAACCTGTCTTGGGTCTACATACGCTGCAACAAGCATTTCCCTCATTTGCTCGACATTTTTACCGCCTTGGCCTACAAGTCTTTCAACTATCCGGTCATCGGGTACGAACCCTTGATCTTCAAAGAACTGCCGTATTTCTTCTTCGGTTGCGTAGCGGGGGTCTACGTATTCCGAGATAGCAACTTTCTGATCTTCGTCGGGGGTGGCACCTACATATGCGGCTATCTCTTCCTCTCTTGGTATGTACCCTAAATCAGCAAAGAATTGCTCTACCTCATCACGGCTCGTACCCTGTGGGTCGTACTCTGCGGCGATGTCTGCAACTGCATCAGCTTCGTTCTTCGGCCCTACATAAGTTGCAGCCTGCTCATCAGTAAGTGTAATACCTTCTGCAGCGGCGGCGGCTTTGACCTCATCTACATCCAAGAACCGTGGGTCTACATAAGCTGCTACCTCGGCGGCAAACTCTGCGGCTTCCCGGATGCCAGTGTATTTGTCTAACTCAGAATCACTTGGTATCTCCGTTAATGGAGTCTGTTTAAAAGCCGTACGGGCCTCGTCCAATGTGATTACACTGTTATCGTAGACCGTATTTACGAGGTTTGTTACCTCTGCAGTGTCTCCAATATTCAGGTTATTGAGTGTGTCTGTCAGTTCTTGCGCTGTTAACGCAGTCGGCTGCGCGGGTATAGCATCCCAACTAGCTAGGTCGTTAAGCAGATTTACACGTACGCCGTACTCTGCCAAATTTTTTGCTGTGGTATCTAGCGTTGCTGCATACGCACCGCTGGGGGGTTCTGGCGACACGGTTGATCCATCAGGCATGGTGTACGACAGCAAACCATCTTTAGCCATACGCAAGGTATTTGCTACAGCTTCAAACGACGCTGCCCCTGCCGTTGCTGTGCCTCCGCTAGTAGTACCCTGCAAAAAGGCTACCCCAGTGCCCGTACTTATACTCGTATCCAACCCAGCGTTAATATCCGCCATGTTGACTGGGACTTGCTCTGAAGACTCGTTGATACCTTCAGCTAACCCACCAGTTCCGACTTTTACAACAGGTTTTAACCCAGTAGGAACATTCTCTAATAGTTTAGAACCGCCACTTGCACCCGCTATTTTAGCTAATACAACATCTCCAAGGCCGCCGATTACACCTGACACAGCGGCGTATCCCATGCCCTGATCTATAAGTCGCTCCAGCGCCGCATTTTCATCGCCTTTGTATAGCCGAACTAAATCTGCAAACTCTGGTGTGGCTTGCAGTGCGCCAGACTTGTAGGCGGTACGCAGATTAGATTCGATCTCATCCGCAGCGGCTTCTCCAGCCTCGGCCATACTCGTCACTGCTACAGTGCCACCTAGCACCGCTGGATTTTTAGTGACCGCCAATAGGGCCACATCGACTAACAAGTCAGGTAATTCTTGTACCCCTGACATTACCGTAGCAAGGGGGTCACCAAGTCCGTAGGGTCGTCCCAACCGATCTTTAGCTTTACCAGTTAAGATTTGCTCCCATGTTGTATCTTCCGCAGGTAAAGCATTGTACTGTCGCACCTGCATTTCGGGAGATATTTTACCCGCCGCTCGTTCGCTGGCGCTCATAATGTAGTTTTTAACCGGGTCTGTGTACCCAGAGAAGGTGTCTATGTTCGCCCCTTCTTCTGCAAGGGCTTTGTCACGCGCAGCGATATAAGCCGCTGTGTTATCCGCAATAGCTTGTTTCTTTTCGGCGCTTGTTAAATTGGGGTCGTACATTATTGCATAGTTGTTATACGCAATAGCCTCTGCTTCTGAGTAATCTACAGAAAAAGAGTCAACTATGTTTTCTGCTACTTCATCTGCAAACGTACCAAACCCCCCAACAGTATACGCCGCAGCTTCATATGCACCCGATACGAAATTGTACCATGCGTCTTTACCCACGGATGACTCAGTGTACTTGTCTATTTCTTCCTTAGTTAACCCGTAATCTCGTGGGTCACCCCTATTACCGGGGCGTTTGGGTACTGTAAGGTCAACGTTCGGCAGGCTACCTACCTCGGGCATACCCGGCATGGGGGGCGGACCATACGTGTTCGGGCGAGTAATCTCACTGGATATTATCGGCGCAGTATCCGAAGTAATATCGTTCTTAGCGCGGTTAAAATTATCCACTGCCTCCTGCGCAAATACGGTGTTGATTTCTTTTTGATTGGCCAGATAGTGCGCCCACACACTTTCATCTTCACCAATGCCAGTCGCTTTGCGATACTTATCTTCGTCTATCTGTGGACGAATTGCTAGCGCAGCGATACGTTCTGCACCGGAGAATACAGGTTTTAGCTTTGCGTCTAGGTCTTCCACGTCAGATACAAGGTACTGCGCGCGTTCTTCATAGTCCGCTTCAAGCCCCTCAATCTGCGGGTTCCACTTGTTGAATTGCTCAACATAATTGCCATACGCTTCTTCAAGTGCAGGCAAATCTTTCTTGAGCTGGTCGTTGTACGTGTTAAAGGCGTCAGCAGCGGCGTTGGCGGCGCTAACATCTTGGTTGGCAACTGCAGCGTCATATACTGATTTGCGACGGTCTAGCTCGTCGAACCGTGCTTTTATTGCAGCCGCAGTGGAGTTCGCCCCGTCTGCACCATTTTTTGCGTTGAGTATAGCGGTATTTAGGGTTTCCGCTACGGCCTCAGCTTTTGCTGCGTTCCCTGTAAGACTATCCAGAGCCTCGTTCACCGGGTCTGTAATCATATCGTACAGCTCGTCGTACGCGGGTTCCGCCATCTTATCGAAGAAGGCTTCTCCGGCCAAATCTGGGTTGCCCAGTTTTGCCTGATCCCATGCAGCGGTGACCGAGTCAGTAAGAATTTTTATCTGTGCGTCGCTCAGGTTTTCTTTAGCGGTGGTCTCAATGTGGTCTACGAACCCATCCATGAACTTTGCCACAGGTTCAAACTTGTCAACTACACCCTGTATGAAACCAGAGTCGTCGATAAAGTCATCTATAAAATCGACGTTACCAACGGCGTTAAATATATCGTCTCGCGCGGCCCCTAGCATAGCACTGGAGACGTTTTGTCCTGTTAGTTCGGCGGCAACGCCAGCGTATATGGCGTCCTTCACACCCGTAGACAGGTCGTTGATAGACTTATCGAACCCAGATTCTTCCAGTTTGTCTTGGATATTACCCATTACACTGTCGGTAGCCGCGTCTAGGCCAACTTTATCACTGATATACTCCAAGCCGCTGCTTACACCGGAAAGGGTACCCGCGGTCGCAAACGATTTAGCCGCAGCGGATAGGTCTCCCTCGCTTGACACAAAAGTTTTGGCCCCCGCCGCGACACCTTTTGTGAGTGCTGTAGATACTGTTGATGCTAGTTTTGGGTTTGTTACTGTTTTGCCGACGGTACTGCTAATGGACGGAGCAACGTATGTTTTTGTCACATCCCCAACGTACTGCCCTGCGTAAGACAACGTAGCAGATTTGATAGCGTCGCCGAGGTCACCGCCATTCACAAGTGTTTGAGTCCCACTCGCTAAGGGTACTACCCACGGAGACAGGCTCGGAACTACGACAGACGCTGCAATCGCAATAGCTTCAATGGGGTTGTCGAGCGCGTATTCAACAACGTCGCCAACCGTGGAAACAACAGGTTCAATTACCTCATCTACTACCCACTCAACAGCATCGCCAACAACGCCGACTACATCTTCAACAATGTCTACGGCACCCTCGACTACATCCCCAACGAGATCAGCCGCGCCGCCAAGAACATCTCCGGCGACATCAACAACATTTTCTACAACATCTCCGGCGGCATCAAAAACATTTTCTACAAGATCAACCGCAGCTTCAATTAATGCAGGCATTACATTACCTCACTCACTGGTATTTCTCCCAAGGTAACATATGCCCTTGATCCACCAGAGGCTTTTCGTCCTACGGCGACTTTACTGTCACCTTTGTCCGCGTAGCGTTTCCATGCTTTAAACGCGCTATCGTATGTAGCTCCATCATAGTCAGACACGTAGCGTTTAACGCCTAGGTTTTGCATATGTGTAAAATACTTTAACCCGTTGGATATAAAGTTTTGTGCTGTATCTATGTTGAGCGCACGGCCATACATCAAGTCTTTGTTCTCGCCTTTACCCCGATGCCCTATGAATACTGTATTGCCCAACTGCAAAGCATCTACCTCGGGCATACCTAATTCCCGTATAATGCCGGTTGCGGCAACTTGCGGGCTTAACCCGCGTAAGTCCAAATTTTCTAGCGCCATAAGGATTATCTCGGGAGGCGACAACTTCCGCTCGGCGCTATCAATAACTGGATACATCCTACACCTCCGCAGAAAATATTGCCGCAGAGTATATATTACCCATGCCAGCGGCTAGACTAAGGAATGGCCCTCGTGGGGCTGGCGCATCGTAGGACAAGAACACGTCATCGTCTTCGGTCCTATTGAGGATTTGTGGTACAATACCGCGTTTCATGTCATTTAGCAACAGTCCTGTCTCTAATAACCCACTAGCGCCCATCGTATGCCCTACTCGTTGTTTGTACGAGGTAGCAACAAACTCTTCAAGACTACGCTCTAACGCCGCTTTTTCTGCCTTATTGTTGACTGCGGTGCCTGTGCCGTGAGTCTTTACCACTGTTATATCTTCCTTACGTACCCCCGCTATATGTAAGGAACCTTCAATCGCTTTAGAGTATCCTTCGCCATCGGGGCGCTGCCCAAGTGGATTTGTGTTGTCTTCGGCAGATGTATACGCCCCAAGAAACCTAGCTTCGGGATTATTCAGCCCTGCGTGGTCTTTTTCAAATATACATAGTGTAGCGCCTTGCCCTAAAAAGAAACCTTGGTTGGTGCTGTCAAAGGCAGAAGGCCGTATTTGATCTTCATCCTTGTACTGCAGGCTGGCCCCAGCTTCTCCAAAAAACTCTAGTGTAAGGTTATTGACTGCGTCTTCTCCACTAAGCACGATAACACGGTCAAACCCAAAGTTGTTCATCAAGTTTTGAACGTCCATCATAACTTTTAGACTCGAAGCACAGGCGCTAGCGTCCGTAGATACATGATCGTGCACGTGGAACATACTTGCGATACGCCCTGCGTATATGTTTGTTAGTACAATAAATGGTAGTTTTACCTTGTAATGCAGCTCCGCGCTGTCATCCTTATCATAACGCCCATTGTTGCCCATCCAGCCTTGATTACCCGCAGCAAATATAAAAGCGGTTTTACCTTTTACAGGGTTATCCTTAACGTAAGCCAACGCTTCAGGAGTAACTACAGTTTCTAGTAACGTGTGAGGAGGATACTTTAGCCCAGACTTAGCGCGTCTAAACGTAGCTGGTATAATATGCGCGTGCTGCGGGAATGCTATATCAGATACAAGCGTTGTATCAGTGGTCGAAGTGCTAAAGAATTTAGATAGATATATCATGCGACAGACTCCATAGCAGCTTCTACAGAATCAAAGTCTTTGTTTTTGTTCTCCAACATATAGTCTCGTACTTCGCGTAGGGAGCCTACAGGAATGTTGAAGTCTTCCGTTTCAGGTATGCCGTATATGTCAGATATGAGCACCAGAGTGAGAGTTACGTCTAGGCTATCTAGCCCAATGTCCTCTTCTTTAAGAGAAATATCTAGCGTTGTAGGTTTTGTGTAGTCGTCTAAGTGAAGTTTAGTTTCGCGGACGCAAGCGTCGAATAGTTCTATAAAGTCCATTTTTGCACCTATCTGTTAAGGGTGCTTTAACTATACGTTACTTACGAACGAGATGTCTATAGACGCAGATGGTATCCCGGGGTGCGGTGACGTAGCGGCTTCTGTGTGTAAGTTTAGCTGAGTGTCTCCTGTTGCCCAATAGACCTCTATATAGTCATTTGCCACCAAGGAGACAGTAAATCCCCAGTGTATAACGTAGTCATCATTACCTTTTACATCAAACATATGCCCCGAATACGCTAATGCACTGCCGTTCTTTTGTTCCCAGACAGTTACAGGCGTATCACTAGAGTTATTGTGTTCTAACTGCAGTGTAACATCAAACTTGTATATACCGGGGTTTTGCACGTTTATCCGACTGTTGTTGGATAGGGTGACCGTGCTGGTGTATGAGGTGTTGTTAAACGTAACTGCGTAGCCTGTGTTAACCACTGATGCAGTTTGGTCTTGCGTACTATAAAACGCTGCACAAGGGTTGTACAAAAACTTCCCGCCCACATCGGTGCTAAGTAAGGTGTTCAATGAGTTTACAAGGCGGTTGAAGAACAGACGTAGCACGTTGCTATTCTGATCCATGTACGGACGTTCGTACCCTTCAGGCGCTAGAGGAAGCGCAGGTGTAGCTACCTTGTCGATCTCGTTAGCCATTACCGTCTCCCATCAGGCCGCATGTCGATACGCGGCGCACCGAGCTGCCATGTAACACCTTCATCAGTAGACTCTACTTTCATTGCAAGCTGTCTACCGCGCACACGAGTGTATATCTGCCCCGTGTATTCTTCTACAGGGAGCACAGCCGTACGTGTTACCGTACGTGAATTACTACCACCTTCAGACAAAGGATTGTTGTACCCAGACCCAGAATTGGCAAGTGGTAGCAGCGTCATAGTCGCACTAGGTGAGCCTGCCGTGGACCCATCAAACCGTATGTCAGGTAGGATACGCCATATAAACGCGAACTGGTGACCATCTTCTAGGTCAAACTCTGCAGAGGCTACATACGCGTGAATTGGTGCTGTGGTACCTGTCTCGTTGTCATCTACACCTTCCTCGTGGTTCACAAGGTTGGATGAATAAGTAGCCGCAAGCGGTTTGCCGCGCAGTCCAGAATCAAGCCACGCGGTACGTGCCATAGTGCCATAGTACCAAATATCTTCTAGGTAATTATACACCACATAGCGATCTATGTTTGTTTGGTCGGTAGAACAATAGAACCACCACACTTCGTGGTATGACTCGTTGGTACCCGCGAACACTTGGTCATACTGCTGTGTGTTAAAATCGTTAAAGATAAATTTGCGTAGATCACAGCGTAGAGGTTGGGTACGCCCGTCATACTTATAAAATTTATCTTTGCCCATCCAATAGGCTACGCCGTTAGCATAAGCCACACAGTTTTGTGACGCTGTAGATATGTTTTCACCTACAAGCTGTGCAGACCATACTACAGGCGCACCGACATACTGCATGGAGTACAGAGCTGCGTCAGTCCAAACGAGAACCTCTTGCCGCGCTTGTTTAGACGCTATGATTTCGGTGCCACGAGACAACGTAAGGAACCCTGCCTGCGATGTAACAGAGGGTGTCCAGTCTACCACACTACCTTGATCTGACCACCGCACCAGCATAGGGTTGACTGTGGCGCTACCGAACTCATTTGCACCAAACGCGAAGACAAAACGGTTGATGTCGGATATTTCAAGGATATTCTGGCTGGTGGGTACGTTGCTAGCACCGCTAAGAGTTGATAATTCTACACCACGAGATGTTAATCCACTCGTTGCATCCCAGTAGTATATTGCTCCCCCACGAGGTCCAAAAACAAGGTCTTCACCAAAGTTAGACTGGCTCCACAAGCGAATAGACTCTACAGATGTTTCGCCTACGCCCCAAGTACCGGAACTCCACGAAGACGCGCCCCAACCTGTCAGCGGGATAGCAAACGCGGTACCTACGTTAATTTGATACGCAGCGGTGACTGTACCACCACCTGTTGCACTAGAAGAAGCTGCTGACCCTGCGTCTATTGTATACTCGTTAGTCGTAGTGGTTAATGTTATTTGGTATTCACCGTTTAGTGTAAGTCCACCTACGGCACTGGCACCGCTATAAGTAACAAAATCTCCGTCTGCGAACCCGCCGTTAGCATCTGTAACCGTAACAATAGGAGAACCAGAAGTCGTCTCAAACGGGTTTGTCAGAACAACAGTGTTACGGAGTGGAGTGACATCAGTATATGCACCGCCATTTTCGATGTAGTATTTAAGGTTGGTACCAACCGCAACATAGTTGATGCTACCTAGTGTAATCCAGTTCCACAGCGACCTGCACACCCCCTGAAACGTAGTAGAGGATATACGTTGCCAACCACCTATTTTCTCAGGTGTACCCTGTCGAAAACGTATCTTATCACACTCGTACCAGCCACCTTCGCTTGTGTAGCGTGTGTTCTCGCGGTTCACACCAGATTTTAAAAGCAGCTTCTTTAAGGGCATCAGAGGTCTCCATTTACTAAGGTACTACACCATACTCCTAGTTTAGTCCATCAGTTCAAAGTGTGGGCCGTCGATAAACGGACGTTTTCCTTGGCTACGGCGCAAGTCAACATAGGCGTTCATAGCCTCTTCCATTGTTCCATCCCACTCTCGAATGTCGTTGATGTGCCAAGCTGCACCCCATCGCACAGCCACGCCCACGTCAATAGCTCCCTGCTTCACAGCATCCGCAAGGTCATCGTACAAATTCAATTCCCACGATCCACGCGAGCCAACATAGGCTAAAAGGTCAAGAGCGCGGCCCTCAATGTGTTTGGACTTCATCGTTTTCGATGCGCCCTTTTTGACAAGTTCACGCTGCTCTCCGATGGTTCTTAGTCCACAAATTACACCAAAGTCGGTTTTTGTGTGCCCGATAGCTGCTTTTGCGACGGCTACTAACCGCTCGTCTACGCCTTCCATCCGGTCAAGGCTGCGTTGTGATAGTTTAAAAGTCATTCCATTCCGCCTTTCATGTCCATGATCCCATTGTGGTCACGGTTAATGTATTTCAAATCGTTTTCGATCAGAGCCACTCGTTTCTGCAACTGCGTCACCTGACCAATCGAATTAGCTAAGTTAGCCAACTCATCCCAAATTTCTTCAATCTCATCGAAAGCATATTTCAATTCCATGGCGTTGTCCTGAACGTCCCGCTTCAGGTTCACGTTGTCTTCAATCGCCATCTTGGAACCGATCTGACCTACAGTCTCCTCAAGACTGGCAATGGTAGCCGCCTGCTGGCTGACCCACCAAACACCCGCCGCTAGCTGCACGGCCATAGCTGCCACAAGGGCCACAGGTAACTTGAGGTTTTCCATCACTTCCTCTTAAACAAAGCCTGCGCACCCCGCACACCGAAGCTGGCGCTTATCGCGATACCTAACGAATAAAAATACCAGTCCGGCGCTTTGGAAAGCTGTTCAAACCCACGATCTACCCAGCCTTCTGCACCGGGGATGAAAGCTAAAATCAACGGGATTGACAGCACAATTACGAACCACTCGTCTTTCCATGAGGACTTGGCGCCCTCGGCCATAATGCGCTCCCAATCAGCAACGCTAGTCTTTTCAGAAAGAAGTATCTGTGCCTTGGCTTTAGCCTCGGTTAACTTTAACTCGGCAGCGGCAGCGTTCTTGTCAGCTTTGCCTTGAAGCCAAGACCCCGCAAGGTTAGCTACTGGACCGATCAGAGCTTGAAGCATTTTTACTCTCCATTGCGTTAAAACCAAAATACGCTGCAGCAATGCCTGAAGCGCCAATTACATACACAGCTGCGATTTCAGCCATCAGTTTTGCAGCGGTGTCTAAACCCACCACAGAAGCCACTAGGATGACCAAAGGGTAAAGGATCATACCAGACAACGCAAACCACGTCATGCGCCTCTGTGCGTCTCTCTTGGCGTCTGCGTCTTCCATTCGGCGACGACGATCTTCTAGCATGATTTCATGCTCAACTGGATCAATCTTTCCGTTCCCGTTCAGATCATACTCATTCGGCATCTTCTATACTCCTTGCATACTCAAGTGCATGGCTTTTGTGGTGGGTTATTATAACAACTTTTCCGTTTTTGTCATACACAACGTAATCACCCTTCTTATTCTGGTATAACCTCAAAACAATATACTACCGTTGTGCTGTTAGTTATTAGAACCTTGGCGTCTTCAAGCGCCTCGTTGCACTCCATCTCTGTCGGCAACTGAGCAAGCTGATAGTGCTCTAGCTTGTTATTTGTAAACATGAACCAGACTAAGAACCACATTACCAACGCCCCTGATATCTACCCCAATGATAAAGTATGAAAGTTACAGCAGCGGCAGCAGAAGTGGCAATAAGTATGCCTAGAGTCCACTCAATAACCGCACGTTTGAACTCCTCTTTACGGTAAAGGTCTTGCTTGCGCTGTTTGCGCATTTCTCCCTCGATCTGAAGAACCTCATCCCAAGCAGAAGGACCGTAATTCCACGAAATATATTCCTTGATCTCCTTGCGCATGGCCTCCATCTTCTTGCGCTGCGCAAATATTTCAATCGCGCTTTCAGCATCAGAGCCTTTAAAATTATACCAAGGAGGGTTTTTGGCTTGATGTTCGGCGTACTGGAAATCAGAAAACGCGGCACCCCACTTTGCTAGAGTGCCAGACATTTCTTGGATGTCCTTTCCCGCGCTAAGGCCCTGCTTTAAAATATTAAAAGCAGAGGTGGCGAGACCGACCGCGGTAATGGGGTCTATCATTTACCTCTCCATTAAGCGATCTATCTTTTCCTCTAGGCGGTCAAACTTATTTATAATTTGCGAGAGAACTTCAGAACTGTCAGACTTAGTGACGTATTCTTTAGCTATCTCTTCGCGGGTTCTGTTGAGCAGGATTTGCAAGCGTTGCTGCTCAGACCAGACAAGCCGCGCAAGCCAACCAATAAGGCCCAGCGCGGCTGTCAATCCGACATTCCAGAGGATTGTCATTTCCATTGCAATCCCTATAAAATTAAACGCGTGGTGGCCAGACGTTGTAGCCATTGATGTATGCGACAGCGGTGCCTGACGTGTAGTTGCCTGTATCAATGCCAACGCGGTAATAGTTCAGGATCGGGTCATAGCCCACATCTTCGGACGGTGCTGTGAACGTGTCCACATCGTGCCAGGTTGTGCCATCTTCGGAACGCTGGACGGTCACAGTGGCTGAGAATGTGCCGCTGATGGAAAGGTTGAAGCTGCCAACAACTTGGATCGCGTCTGACCAAGTATCTGCTGCGCCTGCTGAAACTGAAGTTTTGGGCATGATTGCCTCCTTATTTCAAGGTTACTGGACGGAACACCGATCCAAACACGGTGCCGAATACGGTGCTAAATGGCTGGATCGGCTCGCGTTCCATTATTCTTCTACCTGTGCAGCACCATAATCAAGCACGTTGATAACAGCACCGTTAATCATTCGGTTTGTTGCTTTGGTAAGTGCCATTGGTTAATCCTTATGCTGCAATATACTAAACATTAAGTTTAGTTGTTGTCGGAACGAGAAATCTCAATCCAGTCGTTTGATGTTCCCGTATTGATGCAAAGTAAAACGATTGCATCTCTGTTATTTGTAAGAGTGAAATCACCAGCAATGTTTAGATTTCCTGTGCCATCTTTAACTGTAACGTCTCGCGCCGTGTTGTCCGATCTCAAAATAAGTAGCTGACCAATTAAGCCGCCATTAATTGTATCTAAATCGTCAGTAGATGCACCAGCCTCAGTATCGACTTTGTGATATGCTTGAGTAATTTCAACAGCCCCAGAAGCTATTGTAACAGTAGTTGCATTTGACATTTCAATGCGATCTGCCGAAACCGTTTTGAATGTTGGGTTGCGGCCAAAGATACCGCCTTGCTGCTTAATGGTCATTATAGAACCTTTCCGTAGTCATCCGTGCCATCGTTCCAAACTAGGGCTGAGTTGCCACCAGTAATTGTTACAACGGTTGTTGTTTCTGTGCTGTCCTTAACGATTAGATCATTAGAAGAGCCAGTGTTTGTAATCAGAAACTCTTTGCCCTGAGATACAGACTTAGCTGGCAACACAACCGTTCTGTTTGTTGGATCACAGTCAATGCTTTGGATGCGAGGGCTGTCAGCAGTTAATGTTAATGGGCCAGTAATGGTCTCAACATTAACAGAACGAATAAAGTGTCCGTCTACATCATCAATATAAAGAGCATTTTCATCGTTGCTGATCTTGGTATCAATCGTGCCAAACGAACAGCTTTGGATGCGTGTCGTAGTTGGGTTTCCGCCTACAGAAATACCAATCGTCGAAGTAGCACCTGATTTCTCCTCGAAGTAGCAGTTCTCAACTTTAATACCAGATGCAAACGTATCATCAGCACGGATGTAAACGCCACGATCATCAATGTTTGTATGATTGTTACTCAACATTGTAATGTTGCGAACATAGCCCTCATTTGTTGAAGTGCTTAGTCCAACATTAATCTGACCAGAGGTTGTTTCTGAGTTAAAGAAGTTGCCAGCAACAAGGAAGTTCTCAACACCCTGAGACATACGAAGTGACGAAGTAACATCACCCTCAAAGTAATTGCCTGTGATTGTGCCTGACTGGATGTTGCCGACCAAGTCCATACCAATCGAGTTGGATTTGGTTTGCGACCCGTGCCAGTTAAATGCTTGCCACCGTTGATCCCCGCCAGATGTGTAAGAACCTTCAACCTTCAAGCCAGTTCCCCAGCCACGGACGGTAGTGCTCTGGAAGTTATAGATGCCAGCAAGCTGGGGGTTGTCCAGTGTAAGGCGAATACCAATGCTGTCTGTTGCTCGTTCGTTTGCACTCTTAAAGACAAACAAGTTCTTTGTGCTAATTAGAAAGCAACGAATAAAGTTAATGCCACGGCCTGACCCTGTTGTCTGGTTGTCTACAAATACATTTTCAATGTTGATTTGAGGCGCATCGTTAAACTGCAAGATTGAAGAAGTAGTGCTACCAACAAAGCCCATGTTCTCAATACCAATGCGGCGAGTTGAGTTTGTTGATGCAGCCTGATCGTCATCAAAGATAATGCCTTGCGTAGCAGTCTGAGAAAACTCAAGCACTGAACCTTCTTGTTGGTTCTCTCCAGTTTGAGACGGAGAACTTTCACCAAACATACGGAAGTGTTCACGAGTGCAATCAAGTGTAGATGAGACTACATAACGACCCCTTGGAAAATACAAAGCACTGCCATCTGACATAGCATCCATAGCTGCTTGAATAGCTGCTGTATCGTCTGTAGAGCCATCACCGACAGCACCGAAGTCTTTGACAGATACAGTCTCTTGCAGCTTGGCTTTGACAGTTCGGGTTACCGCGCCAACAGAACCTTCGTTGTATGAAATTTGCTGCGCCGATGCGCCACCAAGAATAGAACTTTCTTGGACAACGATCTCAATGCTAGCGTTCAAAGATGGTGCTTCTAAAAACGTCAGGCTTGATCCACTGATCGTGTAGGTGTCTTTTTCTTGATAAACGCCATCGACGTAAACATTCGTTGCGTTGATTGTGCTGGGCGATGCGCCCATGCCGTATGTCGTCGTCGAGCCATCACCAGTGTAATCTTGCACAGTCACGGAACCGCTAATTGAATCAGGGTCAACACCATATCCAACAGGGCTGTAAATCACCAGAGCGCTGTTCTTGTCGCGCACAGTCACAGAGAACTGGCTTCCAGCGTAAACCGCAGCAGGGGAACCGTTCCGCATAACATAGCCGTTCGACGTGCGCAGAGGCTGGGCCGCAGGCTGCGTAAACGCGCTGTCGTAATAAACCTGGATCGGGTTCGTTTCTGGGTTTTTGTTCACCTCGCCGAAATACAGATACCCATTATCAAGGGGATCACCGCTTTTGTCGGTGAAGATAGGATACGGTGGTGCAAGTTGCGTAAGTGCCATTATTGTTTCCCCTTGCTATGCAAGTCTTTTATCATAAAAACGGGTGCTTTGGATAGGTTCATTGTTGCGCCTCCGCAGTTCCCCATCCGTATGCAGCCGCAGCCGCTGGAGATGTAAGAGCCTTTGCAATGATCCGCGCCTGTGTTTGGTTCAGTGCGTCACCCGCCATAGCGCGCTCGACCAGCTTTAACGCGTCTTTTGCCTGCTGCCCACGAAGCCCAACAAGCGCTTCTGCAATTTCATCATAGATACCCATCTGGCGCAGCGTGCGTGCTTCTTTAGTCGTTCCGGTGATTACTGACACAACACGCTTTGTGGCATTGATAGGGCCAGCCTCTGGGCCTTCACTTACCAGCATTTCCAAAGCTCCAGGCGAAGTTACATCCTCAACAGCAGATTTGGTTGCTAAACGCTGGGCTGTGGCGGAGTTTCGAGCTATTACCGCTCGAAGCTCAAGAGACGTTAAATTTTCATCAAGCTCTTTAATAAGTCTGTTGGCCCCATCTTCACCTAACATTGCAGTTAGCTTAGACTTCATGGCCCTACTGCTGAGATCTTGAGCTAAAACTCTAAATTCCCTAATATCTGTGTTTGGATCAGAAGCGACCGCTTTAACTCTGGCCAACCTCTCATCAAGAGAGCTTCTAAAACCAGACTTTGCGGCACTAATTTCGGCTTTGCTTGCATTTTTAAAGAAGTCATTAACTTCTTCCATCGTTTTGCTGGGCTTGTTGACTATATCCGCGCCAGCCTCAACAGCGTTAGATCTGCTGATTGCATCTGACGCCACATCAAGCGCTTCGCCGTATTCTGGCACCTCACGCTTCAACACATCACGAATTTGGCGCTGCAAGTTTTGCGTAGCACGACCAAGCTGAGTTGTTCCGCCAAGTTTGCCAGCAGCGTTTTGCTGTTCTGCAACGTCACCCAATGCGCGAGTGATGTAATCAAGCTGTCGAACATCAGGCATGGTTTGAAAGACCACGTTTCCGTCTTCACCAACGCGCGCCATAACCTGTGCGCTTTTAACACCCTCAAGGCGCATCAGTTCGTTTGCACGGTTGACCGCTGACTGAGGAACGCGGCCAAGGATGTTTTCCAAGAAACGGCCACGGCCAGACGCGTAGTTGATCGGCTGGGCATAGGCCACACGATACGCGCGGTTGCGAGCCTCTTGTGTTCCCTGACGAATGCCACGCTGGGCCGCGCCAACACCTTCTGGCGCGCCAAGAACATCATCAAGAACAAATGTCATTTTCTCAGCAGCTTCTTCTGTGCGCCCCTCAACGGCCTGCCTAGCAATTCTAGGTGCTGATCCTCCAAATGCTACGGAAGCATCTAAAAGTTGCCCTGTGGCTGGCCCCGCGTCCGCCAGCATTGAAGATGAACCTGCACGCTCCAATGCGACTGAAGCAGCAGCCAAGTCATCATTCTCAAGCGCTGTGCGAACGACCTTTGCGGCGTCCGTAGAAATGCCCAGTGTCTTTGCAATTTGGCCAACTGATCGGCCCTTGATGTTCTCAAACGCTGATCGAATGCCAGCAGATACCGCAGGAATAGCAACACCAGCACCACCACCTAATGCCGCCCCAAGTGCAGCGCCACGAGCAGCCTCAGTTCCTCGCGTTCCTTCTTCGCCACGACCAAAGCCAGACACAGCGCCCTCAATAGCACCAGCGCCAACGCCAACAGCGCCACCACGAAGCATCTGACCGCCAAGTGATGTTGCACCACCAACGAAACCGCCTACAGCCGCAGGGGCTGCAGCGACAAGCGCAGGCGTTGCAGCCAATGCACCAGCAACCTCAAGAGCCGCAGCCTGACCTGGGCGGCGCTCTCGAACCGCCTCAACAGATTGGCGCATAGCTTCAGCCGCCCGTGGATCAAACATACCAACAGCTTCATCGGTATAAGATCCAACAAACGGAACGCCCTGAAGCGCCGTAGCTGCGCGTGAAGCAACAGGACGTTGCTCAATAATCTGTTCCTGCATACGGCCACGCCGCGTTTCAGCAGGTGTAATGCCTTCCATCATGCCAGAAACAATTTCTTGATCTTGCGTTACATAGCCAGGTGAAACGAAGGCGCTCTCACCTGTCTGTGGGTTCTGTATGATTTGACCATCATTGTAATCCGCGACGAAATCAGTGAAGCCAGAACTCCGAAGTTGCTCCATAGCGCTGGGCCTGCCCTCAGGCGCTTGTTCGCGGCGCGCCATAGTTTCTTGCTTGGCAACGCGCTCAATAACGTCTTGGCTGGTTCCCTCTGGAAACTCAAGAATTGTTCCGTCGAAAAGTTCAATCTCAATCATGGAATAAGGTTCCCGTCTGCATCAAATTGCAACCGTGGTGCCGAACTTGTGGCTGTTGTTTCAGGAGCAAGACCAAAGGCGCGTTCCACTGCCAGCATTTGCTCAGGTGACATGCCAACCTGCAAAGCTGCTACTGCGCGCTTACGGGCTGCTGCGCGTGATTTCAGAACTTCTTGGCTGTCGCCAGGCTGCGGAAGGTAAACTCTGCCGTATTCCATCTGTTCAGCCTCAGTGATAGTTGCGCCTGTATCTTTACGCAGGATCGCCTGCAAGAACTCTGTCCCAGCGCGCTGTGCAACTTGGTAATCAGGATCTTGATAATCACGCCCAAAACCAAGAGGAACAATTTCCAAAAGGCGCTCACCTCTGCTTGTTAGCTTATTTGCAACGGGCTCAAATTCGTCCAAAGCACCCCGCGCTCTTGTAGCATAAACAACGTCTTTACTTTGACCCTCTGTAAACGGCTTTGATGTAACACCTGGACCTTGAACAATTCTAGTTGTTCCGTCTGGTCCAGTTTCAATCGACATACCGCTTGGAGGCTGGATTGGATAAAAGCGCCCAGAACTTGTGTCAATCTGACCTGCCGTTGCTCCATACTGCGCAGCCTCTTCAGGAGATGCCACTCGGAAGTTTCCCCCAAGAGATGCACCGCCAGTGCGCATGAACTCTTGGTATTCTGGCGTCCCAGGAACAAGACCGCCTTGCTCTGCGCGGAATTGCAATTCACGAACTTCAGCGGGTTGATCTGGCGCTTTGCCACCAACAGCTAAGTCATAGAACTTGTCAAAGTCATCAACCGGCATTGTTGAGATCAAAGGCATAAGCGTTTCTGTCAACAAAGCCTCTGGGCTTGTCTCAAGCATTTTAAGCTGAGACTGATATGCCGCAGCACCACGCTCATCACCTGAAGCTGTAGCAGCATCTAGGCGCTCTTGAATAAGGCTCTGCGCTGCATCAGTGTTGCCGCGACCAAGAGCAAAAGCAAGTTGCTGACCAAATTGTGTTTCGTTCGCAAGTTTCTCTTGGCTAAAACTACTCGCAACAGCTTGGAAGCGCTCAGACACTTGAGGAAACTGAACCATTGCACGGCGTAAGTCCGAAGCTGTTGCTGTGCCAGCCTCAAGATTGTCTAAGTATTCAAGCAACGCTTGTTGGCCGCGTTCAGCTTGCTCACGCTGTGCTTGAGCCTGTGCTGCTGCGGCTTGCTGTTGCTGAATTGCTCTGGCACGATCTTCCTTGGCCAGCGCAAATTTTTCTTGGGCGCGGCTCTCTTGGCTTTGAGCAAGTTCACGTCCCTGACGCGCAGTCAGAATGCCTTCGCCAAACTTCAAGCCCTGCATATAACCCTCAAGAGGGTTCAGGACGTTCATTGTATAATCAATAGGACTAACCATCAGAACGGCCTCGCTTGCGGTCTAAGGGATGACGTTACAGCTTGATTATTAAGCTGAGAACCAAACGGATTAGGGAAAACGCCAGAAGCAACGCCACCAGCGTATTGACCAATGCTGCCCATGACATTTCCAAACGCCTGACCTGTAGCCAGTGCGGATCCAGCAGCAGCAGCACCTTGTTGCCCATAAAGGTTTGCAATGTTTTGACCTGTTTGCATTCCAGCGGTCCCAACACCAGCAGCAGATTGCTGACCCAAAGCAGTCACGCCCCCAAGCCGTGAATACTGCTGATTAATAAGGCTGGACAAAACCTGTGGACGGAACTGAGCCAAAGCTGCTTGCGTGTTACCACCGCGCAGACCGCCCGTTGCCGCTGCACTTTGCAAGATCGCCTCTTCACCCTGCTGGGTTAAGGCTTGGAACTCTTGACCGCTCTCAATAGCTGAAATTGCTTTGCGTTGCGCTTCACGGCCCGACATGCCGCCCAAAGCCATCTGTTGTTCCAAAGCAACATCACCAGCTTCCACATAAGGCGAAAGAAGTTCACGAATTGCATCAAACTGACGGCGCTGTTCTTTAATGCCCTGATCAGCAGCCTTCGTTTGTGCATCTGCTGCTTTTGATGCTGACTTACTTTGAGCCACACCACCGACAACGGCGGAACCAACTATTGCTGCGGCCATCCAACTCATGATCTTTTCCCTTCAAAGTGCTGGCTGACAGCTTGGTCAATAGCCTGCAAGTTCTTCATTTCGACTTGCTTGCTTTTCCAAGCGTCACTTTTATCAATAAAGATTTCTTCAATCTTTTCCAAATCCGTCTCTTCTGTGGCGTGAAGATTTTGGAAAACGCAATCTTCTATGACGTAAGCAAATTTACGACCAGGCTCACTATTGAAAATATATGGGCCTTCAATAACACGCGCCTCACCATTTACCATGACAGCCATCTTGCCCTTCAGCAGAATGTTCATGGTCGGTTTTTTGTGAGCATGTCCCATCACATAAATGCCAGCAGGGAAGAACACTTCACGAAGGTAAATCCCTGGGCCAAAGTGATGCTGAACAGGACAATCAACTTGCTCTTCAGAAAGCATAAGTTCTTCGATAGCGTCTAAGCTAACCGATGAAGCCTCCTGAATGTCCGTTGATAACTGCACGATGTTATCCTCTTGGGGAACCGCCTGCTGGTGGGCCATCGTCTCAGCACCTATATTATCACAGAAAATTGTCATTTTGCCAACCCCTCAGTCGTCTTCTTCCCAAGCCTGACATGAACGCAGGTTGTGGCAGACGAAATCGAACTTCTTGCAGTAGCCACGGCCACCAGCATCTGTGTCGTAATCGTCCAGAGGAATGGCTTCCATCATAGCCTGTTTCATTGGGCCATTGCAGAAATACTCGCAGTTTGCGCAAAGGCGGCGGCGCGCTTCTTTTTCATCGCAGCCCAGCGCCTTGCCTAGATCTTTCCAGTATTCTTTGTTCGCCTTTGGATCAATCGACGGGTTCTCTGGTCCAAGACGCCACTCTTCAATGACCATCTTGCGGTTCTTCTTGTTCTCAGATGTCGAAACAATCTTCATCTTTGGAAGTCCGAACTCAATCATCATTTCATCCATGTCGATCTCCTTAAAGCGTAATCTCGCGCCCTGAAGCACGAATGGTCAGTGTTGTTGCTGCGCTGGCAGTCGTTGAAATGTAATCCGCATCGACAAGCACCTGCCCCACCAGTTCTGGGCAGGTATAACACTCCCCCACTTCGATGTTGCGCGCGTTCACAATGCGGTTTGATGCGTCAGCCGCGCCAAGGTTCGTCACCACGTTGATCGTGATGGTCGCAGGCGCAGCCCCGTTGTTGGTCACTGTGAACTTGTCCACGATAGCGTTCACACCATCCGCAGTGTATTGCACGGTGTTCGTGGCTTCAGCCAGCTTGGGTTCAATCAGAACTGTGGGTGTGATGGTCATACTGCTTCTGCCCCGCTTGCTGTGATTGTGATGCCAGTGCCAGACGCTTCGATCTGGATCGTGTCACCAGCGTTCAAAATCTGCGTGCCTGTCCACTGGATGTTTTCTTTGCTGTCAATCGGGAAGTCATAGAAGATCGCATTGGCTGTGCCAGCAGTTCCCGCAGAAGGCACCAAGTAAATGCGATACGTCAAAGCACCCGCAGAGGTGTTCACAATGTCCAAGTTCTTCACAAAGGCACGCGTTGAAGCTGGCACCGTGTAAAGCGTGGTGACGCTTGCAGTGATAGCCGCTTGCCCAAGTTTGACTGGCGTGATGTCGTTATATGCCATTTAGTAAGCCTCCAGCCAAATCAGAGTGTTAGATGTGCGACCTGGGTTTGCCACATTTTCCCACCGAGCGTTTCCGCTGTCATATTCCAAAATATCTCCGTCCGAAGGCGAAGGTGCTTGAACGTCATGCAATTCATCAACAGTTTCACCTGTCTTCATCCGCACAAAGATTTCGCCAGAACCACCAGTCGCAGCGTTCAGCACAACAGCAACAGGAAGATCAAGGCTCGGCGCAGTAGGTCGAACATTTGTCCATGAACCAGCCGCAGCAGGGCTGAAATAGATGATGTCTCCATCGTTCCACGTTTCGCCATATGGCGTGCCGCTAGTATTGAACCCGCGCACCTTGCCGAAGCTGGTGATATAGCCAAAACCGTTGTTCGGGATGTCTTCGGTTGCCACGCCCATCATATAGATCGCAGGCTGGGAACCATCAGCAACAGCCTCTGCAAACGTCAGCTTACCAGAAGCGCCAAGCGTGCCTGTGAACATGACTGGCGTTCCGTTGTCGATCTGACCGCCAGATGTGTTCTTAGCGTAATACTGAGTTTCCTGACCGACTTGCAGCATAACGTCAGCGTTCATGCCAATGTCAATCGTCCCATCGTCTTCGTTCCATTGCATACGTCGCGCCGCAGCAACGTGCGGCCCAACACGGTTGAAGTCGATGTAATCCAGCTTCTGAAAGTTCTGCTGATAGCTTTCTGCTTTGTTCTGCGCAGCGCCAGCATTATACTGCGCGTCTTCAATCAGGATCGTTAGCGCCGCGATGTCAGCAGGCGTAAGATCACCCGCAACGATGAAAAGGCGTTCAAGCGCCTTGACCATTTCAGGGTCGTTACCAGCAATTCGCGCAATTTGATTTCGTGTTGGGACATTGGGATCTGCCATTAGAACGCCAGCGGCTCAACCCGCGCCTCCAGTGCTGCGACAGCCACATGAGCGTCTGAGGTGCCACGGAAGCGCTGCATCCGCATGTTCCGCATATGACCCTGCTGCAACCACATCAGGCGCTTGTTGCGCTCTCCTGTCTTGCCTGCACGAATTGGCTTCTCAGCGCTCCAAGTGACGCCATCGTTGGAATACTGCGTCCAGATTGTTGGATCTACGCCAAAAGCTGTCGATCCCGTCAGGCTGACCAGTTCGATGTCATGGAAGATAGCGCCCTGACCATTGTTGTAGACAATCAGCGTGCCAAATTCCCAGCCGATCGTCTCGCCCCAGTGCGTCGAAACAGTGTCATCCAAATAGCCAAACTGGTTTGTTGTCGGGTGGCATACGTTCCATCGGTCGTAAGCCCAGATGCAGGTGCATGCGTTCCAGATGCCATTACCAACAAGCGTCGAAGATAGCGTGAACCAAACAGCCTGACTTGTCGCCTGAGACCCAGCACCGTCAAAGACAAGCGTGTGGCGTGGCAGGTGAACGATCAGGAACGTGTGAGCCTTATCAACCCGCTCTTCCAAGAACGCGGTTGCAAGTTCTGCTTCCGTGTATTCCTGCAAGATCTCTTCGATCTCGCGTGTGGCAATCTTTTGCGCTGAACCGTTTGCACCCATGTAGATCGATGGTGCCTCGTTAAATCCACCACCCAAGAACGCAATGTTGTCCATGAAGACGCAGTTTGCGTGCGTGCCAACTGTTCCCTTCTGGATCTGCGCTCCAGTAATGCGCTGGAATGGAAAGCCTGTAGAACCTACGTTGTCGAAGACCTCTATCGTGTGGCGGTTCAGTGCATAGACCTCGTTTCGCAGCTTCAGCAAAGCCTTCACTGGATCTGGGTCAGCTTCAGATGAACCATACTTTAACGGGTTCACAGCAAACGGGTCATCAAGATCGGTGACAACCAAGAACTCGCCATCTGTGGTCATGTAATACCCATCGACCCAGACAACATCCAAGACAGTGCCAAGATCAGGGTCTGTGACCTGCGTCAGCGTGGCGCCATCATATAGAAATAGATTGTTGTTTGACGCAATCGCAAGATAAGTAAAACCATAGTCAAACGTCACTCTTGTTGTGCCACCAACATCGCCAATCTCTGTGACGGTGTTATCCTGCGCAATCTCAACCAGCTTGGTTCCCATCACGCGATAGATTGACCCGTTCCAGTTGATGCCCCCACGATTGACGCCTGGGCCAGTGCCGGTCTCAACAATCCCCTCACCAGGGCGCAAATAACCCTCAGAAATCCCCGTGCCTTTTGGAACGGGGATCATGTTCTTTGGGTAGGATGTCCGAAAATTCGGTGATCCATCTGCGAATATGCCGCTGAGAATGGGGATCTGCATGTATTTATCCTACACGATACCAAGACGATGTTGCACCATCATATTTCATGGTGAAGAAATCATTTGCCGCCAGCGTGGTCGGTGCGCCAACTACAGTCGCGCCAGAAAAAACTGTGAGCGATGTAACGATCTGTGTGCAGTTCACGGTCACGGTGTCTTTGTCAGACGCACCAGTGGGCAGCACAATGGTTCCTGCGGCGTATGTGCTGACAGGTGTAAGGATCAGCCATACATCGCCAGTGTTTACTGTGACACTAAAACCAGTGGCAGCAGGTGAAGCATACTGTGTGTTCTTAGTGACCGTTGTGACGTTTGCGTTCACATAGTCCATCAGGGTTGTGATTGATGCCTTGCGGCTGTCACCGTTGTTTGTGGCCCAGACAGCAAGCTGATCGCCGCCCTGCACTGAACTCACAGATGAAAGTTGGTTAATGTTTGCCATGTCTTACTCCAGATCAAGGATACCGTCAGAACCAACGGTAATAGGGTCTTGCGGTTCACGCAGGAACGGGTTGTTGTAATAACGCCAGCCTTTGTTGCCAGCACCAGCAGGGATTGTCTCGTTGCCAAGCTGCATCTCAACAGGCAGTGCAGAGTTTGCAACCACCTCGTTATATGCGCGCTTTGCAGAGGATCTCGTATCAGGGCTGACAGTTTTGCCAAAGCCAGCAGAGACGCGAATAGCCAAGTTGAGATACATGGCTTCGATCGCACTGTCAGGCACGCCAATCTCTTGATCCAAGTCGCTATCAGCAGGCGAAGAAGGCAATGGATACCCAAGGCGAATACCTTTGGCGTTCCATGTCGCCATCATGTTATCTAAGCGCCGCAATGCGCTATCAAGCTGCTGCGGTTGCAAGTCAAAGACATACGAAGCAAGACCGATTTCTTCGAATGCTTGTTCGACAATATCACGCTTCGTATATGCCATCGCTTACTCCTCTTTGGCTTTCGCCACACGTTTCTTTGCAGGCTTTTTCGCAGGCTCCTTGGCTTCGTCTGTAGATTTAGCCCAGCCCTCTTTCACTTTGGCTTCAACGTCACCTTCATCAACAACGATGTAATCAAACATGTCGCCGTGCATCTTGTGCTTACCTGGGTGTTTATAAAGCATCACGCTCATGTGTATCTCCTTTAGAGAATAGGGTGGGACCGAAGCCCCACCCAAAGATCATTAAGTCTGCGAGAACAGCATGATGCCAGCCATTTCAGGCTGAACCATCGCCACACCAAACAGTGTATCCCAACGATACTTTGTTTTCTGTGTGTTGATGTCGAACTGTTTCTGCATGACAAGCTCAACGCCCTGATCTGTTGTGGCGCGCATGATGTCCGCACCTGCGTCTGTTGGAACAGCCAACGAAGCAGGAAGCAGTTCAATCGCGTCACGGTGCCAGAAGCAGTTCACTGGTGCGTCAGCAATGTTCAGGAATGTGATCGCCGCGCCATTAGCAGGCGTTGCAGTCACGTTCTGATACTGTGCTTCTGCATCAGTTGAGCCACCGTTGGAAACGATCGCAGGCGAAATTGTCACAACACCTGAACCACCAGAACCAGACACGATGCCTGTGACGCGGAACGTCTTTAGTTGGCCTGTGTCTTGCTTCGTGATGTGGTGAACAGCGTTTACGCCAGCGATGGTGAACGCGTCACCAACTTTAACTGCGCCGCTTGTAACCGCGATTGTCAGAGACTGTGTGCGGTTGTCTACGTTTGCAGTTTCACCAGTTGAGGCAGTCGATGTTGCCGCAGGTGTGTGATACTGGTTTGCGCCGTTTACAGTAACGGTTGTGCCAGCAGCCGCTGTGAGACGGTTTGCGTAGTCCATTTTGAAGGTCTGGAAGCCAGCAACTTCACCAACATACGAACGACGATAGGCTTCGGTCGGGATGTTGTTCATGGTTTCGCGTGCCGCCAAATCAGACGCCATGCCGTTATAGTCGCGGCTGGAAAGCGCAAACTGGCGGTTGTCCATCATGACGCCTTGCTCGTTCATCAGCGCATCAGCTTCAGCAACGTCAGCGTAACCGCCAGCAGCAGTGCTGCGTGCAGCAACGATTGTGCCTTGGTTCGATGCAACAGACAAAACAGACACGTTGATGTCAGATGCCAGCTTCTGTGCCGCAGAAGAACCAAGACGGTTCTCTTGCAACTGGTCGCGCATCTCTTTGGCTGTCAGGAGCGCTGTGCTGTGCTTCTGGTAGCCAATAGTTGCAGGAACAGCCAACTGTGTGTTGTCAGCGAAGTTAGAAGTTGCATCGGAACCGTCATAAGACTGAGCGATGTAAGGCATTGGACGCCAAATGGTGTCGCTTGAACGCTCCATTTGCTGACCATTGGTGCTGTATTTGTTGACAAGCGACGAAAGCACAAGTGCATCGTTGAAGCCTGCCAAGATGTCTTCGAACGCTACGCGTTCTTCTTTGGAAAATGAGTTAGCCATTTTCTACTCCATAAAGTTTAAGCTGATCGCTTCTGCTTCTTATAACTGAAAACCTTAGAATAGTCTCCAGTTCTTTCCGCTTCCGCTCTCAGACGTTCAAGGGTGTTGTCAACCGATCCAGAAGGACGACCTGTGCCGCTGATCTTCTTTTCTGGCTTAGATTGTGCCTTACGTTTTGTGACTTTCAAATTGGTCTCCAATTTTGCCACCGCAAAGGCGAACTTTACGGGATCTGTAATTGACGAAATTTCCTTCGCTTTCTTCGGGTTCTTGCCAAGAGCATAAACGACCAAGGCAGGGTTTTCCGCACCTTGAACAATCATGCCTTGCTGCATAACGCTAAGAGTATCTTGCACCACATCTTCGGCATGCTCATAGTCTCTGACTTTTAAGCCTGCCTTAGAAGAGTGATAACTCTCCAACTTGCTTTCCCATTCCTTCTGCACAGCTTTTTGCTCTGCTTGGACTGAGGCTTGTTGTTCGTCATGCTGGCGCTTCTTTTCATACCACGCAGCAAGTTCCGTCTCATATCGCTCGGTGTCGTAATCCGTGCCTTCAAGTGTGGGCTTCTGGCCAAGAGGTTGACGCGCAGGCGCTTGCCCTTGCTCCATTCTCTCCAGCTTCTGTTCCAACTCTTTTGCGCGGCGCTTTTCCTCACGATACTGCTTGCGAAGGTCACGAACCCATTCAGGAGCGCGTGCTTCTTCTTCGTCTTCTGGGTCAGGCGCTTCCCCATCAATAACGACCATAACATCGGCTTCATCTTCAGCTTCGGCCTCAGTAGGTTCGCCCTCTTCAAAGTCATCATCCAGTTCAGCTTCTTCAGCCTCACCTTCATCAATGTCTTCGTCAAGTTCAGCCTCTGGCTCCTCAACTTCAGTTTCATCAAGTTCGATGTGTTCGTCTATTTCTGCCTTATTAAGTTCCATTAGATCCTCGTTCAATTCTCACCCATCATTGTGTGCGTCTGGGTGGCTGACGCATTCCTGGCCCAGTGACTACGTTCTGTAGTTTCTGGGCTGTGTCTACTACGTTCGAGCGCTCTTTCTGTTCAATGCCAGCGAGCGTCTCAATCGTCTTGGCGCGCGTCTCTTCTGTTCGCGCTGCCGTGTATTCTGTATCGGCCATTGCCTTCTGTGCCTGAGCCTGAGACTTCGCAGCCTCCGCTTCAAGATACATGGACTGCGGATCTGGCTGGCCTTGAAGCTGCTGAAGTTCTGCCATCAGCTCTTCGTTCTCTTGATCTGTTGGCTCAACAACGCCCATGCGGATCAGCTTCTTGCGGAAGTATTTACGCACCTCACCAATGCCCTCGCCTTCCATGTTCATCATGGCCATAGAGCCAAGAACCTGCTGCGTCTCTGGGTCAGTGGCCAACTGCATCATGCCCATCAGCGAGCGAACAGTTGCGGCACGCTTAGAAGACGATGACGGACCGACCTCAACAGAAACGTCAAACTTGGCTTGGCTCAGATCGTTCTCATATTCGACTTCGCCTGTCTCTTGGTTCAGAACAGGCTTGCCAAGTTCGATGCGGTGCAGTTCGCCCTGTGAACCCATGCCCTTCATCTTTCGACCAGGCTCAACCATGATTTCGCGGGACATAGACAGCCAGATTTCACCAGCGCGCTTGATCGCCTTGGCCATGTTGCTCATGTAGATGAACGACTGCATATCCAAGCGGTTCTGGATCAACTCAACAGCTTTGCCAGAAATGTTGGATTGCATTTCTTCGCCAGCTTCTTGGTTGCCCAGAAGGTCAGAGATGTCTTGCTCTGTGATCTGCAATAGACCAGCAAGCGCAGGCGGAACTTGTGGCGGCTTGGTGTAGCCGATTGGACCAGCCATGACTTCTTGCCCATTGGCGTCAGTCACTGTGTTCAGCAGAAGATATGGATAGTTCTTCAGGTTGTCTTCTGCCCACATCATTTCAAAGCCAGCAACTTGCTCTGGTGTGAACATTGGCTTTTCTACTGTGGAAAGCGCAGAGATTTCGCCCAGTTTGGAAAGCTGCATGTTCTTCAGGCGCTGTGCATCCTTGGCCATGCGAACGTGGCCCATGCAGCGCTCTACGTTATCAATGAACCAGCGCTTGCCATAGACAGGAACGATCGGGATTTCCGTGCCTGCGATGTAGCCAGCATCATCCAAGATGCCAGATCCAGACATGATGTATTTGCGAACCTTGCGGCGCTTGACGCGCTTCTGGCGAACCTCAATCGTGCCAATGGCCTCAAGTGTTTCCTCAAGGCTTTCATCTTGATCGAAGTCGGTCTCGCTGTAGCGCTCTTCTTCACCGTCGATGGTTTGGAAGATGCGGATCAGTTCAGAGGCTTCTTCAACGCGGTAAACCTCCGCAACATAAACCATGTCAGGCGTTGCCCAATCAAATTCATATTGGTGGATCTCTTTTGGCCACGAAGCTGGGTCATCGTCATACTCAGAAATGTAAGCATCGCGCGTCATGGCTGTCAGAACGTAGCACAGGCGTGCATCTGACTTGTCTTGGCGCTTGGCGTCCATATCGAAGAACACGGTGCTGTCAGCGTCATAGATCGGCTCTATACGGATGCGCTGATTGTCGTTGTCTTCATCGTATTCATCTTCGTAAACAGAACGCAGGCGGAACGCACCAAAGCCACCACCAACAGCTTCCTCAAACGCGTTGTCATACGCTTCATCTGCGGCGCTGTCTTCTTCGTCTGCACGGAACAGGCTGTCACATGTATCGGCCAGCTTATCGTCTTCGTCGCCATCCTTGCTGACAAAATCAACAGTGATGCGGTTGTTGCGGTATTCATTGATGATCCGCATGACGCTCAGATGGATCTTGTTGACCTCGAAGCGCGGCTTGTTGTTGAACTGTTCTGCAAGGTTGCCTTCCCACTGCGCACCAGCAATGGAGTAAAAGCGACGATCCTCAAGGCACTGCAAACGCTCTTCGCGCATTGATCCTTGGATGCTGTCAAACTCCAGAAGCGCTTCTTCGTGGACATTTGCCAGACGTTCTTTTTTGGTCATTCTTGCCACGACATAGCCTCGCAATAAAATTTACCTGTATTATAAGATAGATTGACAGAAAAAACAATCACCGTGCAATAGGCATAACATTCGCTATTGGCTTGGCCTTTGCCTTCTTCTGACCATTGGCCCTTCGAGAACCTTCGCAGGCGTATCGCAGAGCGTCAATAACGTGATTGTCTTTGTCTTCCAAGACGGGAAGAACAGCACCAGTGTCCCTGTCTGTCTTATAGCTGTAAAGCGTCAGTTCATCAATCGTGTGCTTGCAGCGCGGGTGAACGATGATGTCAAACGACTTGAGCCATTCAACGCCTTCCTCGACAGACTTCGGCCCCTTGACCGCTGGCTGTATCTTGGGAAAGCCATTCTTACGCATATGGCTGATGGTCTCAGGACGCGCGCTGTCTGCCACCATGGGCCATTTCTCAGCCTCTGGGATGGACATAATCAACGATGGGGTGTCAACAATCTCACAGCCCACCTGATAAGCCTCATAGTCAATATACAGCTTACGGCCAATGATGTGGCTACGAATAGCAACTGTCGGGTCTGTCGCAAAGCCCCAGTCGGCGCCAAGCCGATGGATCGCGTCTGGTGGTGTCTCAAAGTCTTCAATTGTCCAGTTTTTAAACACCCGCGTTTCGCTGTTGCGAACATACTCGCCTTTCCAGACGTGCATGTATTTGTCTGGATCGCGGCGCTTGTCGTATTCCATTTCGTCGCGCAGAACGTCAGGGAACCACGGGTTGTCTTCGAAGTTTACCTCAACAACCTTGCTTTTCTCTGGGATGTCTGGACCACGCAGCAATCCCTCGATCGGATCGGTGTCGTAACGCGGGTTCCATGTGAACCATAGCTGCGAACCTAGTTTACGAATGGTCGGACGCAAGATGTCCAGCGAGAACTGGCTCAGGCTCTGCGCTTCCTCAACCCAGGCAATGTCATAACCTTCAAGCGACTTGATGCTGTCTGCTGTGTGGTTCTGCAAACCTTGGAATATGATGATACCGCCATGAACGGATCTGATCTCGAACTCTTTGATCGTGAACATGTGCGCAACGCCAAGTTCTTCAATTTTGTTTTCCAGCAGCTTCTTGACCGACTGAGCCAGAGACTTCTGCACTTCACGAACGCACACAGCGTCCACACGCTCCATGATGCTGCGCTCAATCAGCATCTCTGCAAACATGTGAGACTTACCAGAGCCACGACCACCATGCGCGCCAAGGTAGCGTGCATCTGGGTCACTCAGTATCGGGAGCGCCCAGCGCGGGGTTTTGATCTGGAGGTTCATTGTTCGATGTTACGCATCGCCATCAGTTGCTCGATTTGGTCGGCTGGGATGCCTTGGTTGCGGAGTTGTTCTGGCGTAAGTCCCAATATACCTTCTGCACCTCTTCTTGCCCTGCCGGAGAGACGAAGTCCGTCACCAGTTCCAGCCTGCCCCGTATCTCCGCGTCCGTCACTGGTCGGTCGAGGTTGAACAGTTTGGTCAGAGACGCGTCCAGCAGATCCTTCTGCCGTTGCGACAATTCCTTTAGTTTCGGCCCGATGGCTTGGCGCACCTGCCCCGCGAATTCCTGCAACCGTTGCTCTTCTGTCTGCATCTGATCCATTCCATCTCATTACAATCACGGGCGGCATGCCCTGACTTTCATCCCAACCATCAGAGCGCCAGGCTTCGAGCAGATCCTCGTAAGCAAGTTCTCCATGATCGGCCACATACATATCTTTGTCGAACGGAACCCGCCCAACTTCCTCAAATCCAAACTCACCGTAATATTGCGGCAAGAAGCCTTCAGGGAAACTCTCCGAAGGAACAGCAAAAGCATCAAGTATATTTGCGCCCTCGTCAAGTGCCTTTGCTATTACGCTGGGCGCAGCGGTTCCTTTTGATCCTGGTGCGTTGCTGACAACACCCACAAGCGCCTTGTCACCTTCCTGCATATCAACACCAGCCCAAGAATAATCTGGCTTGCTGTCGAGAGCAAAGAAAACGTCATCGTCGCCAAGCTGATATGCCACCAAATCGCCAGAGCGCGCGCCGGCCTTAACCTCTTGCGGCGAGTAGTTGGTCAATGCCGGTTTGTATTTGTTGTTGTTTATTGCATCGACGAACGCCTGTGGAGACGCTCCACCAGCCTTGACCGATGTTGTCGTTGGCTTCCAGTTGTCCGTCAAAGAGTTAACCAATAGGCGAGTATCGATAGCAGACAGGTTTGTTTTCTTGGCTGCTTCCATTGTCATGATGCGCTCAAGGTTCTGAACCTGCTCTCCGGTCACCTCTTGGATTGGCAGCGACATATCGAAGGCGCGGCGACCGCCTTTGTTGAAGCCCTCGCCAAATGCGTTGATGTTCTTTTCGCCCCAGAAGTCAGGGAACATCTCAAACGTCGAAATGTTCTGATCAAGCGCACCAAACACGCGACCACGGATGCCATACCGATAGCTTGGATGCACCGGCAATCCCTCTGCGGCAAGATCCACTGGAGGCAAGCTGAAGTCAGGCTCAATGAACAGCAATGTGTCGCGCGGGTTTGCACCAGCATACTTGGGATCGACAGTCTCTTGCAGAACGCGGTTGACGTTAGGCACACCGGCTTCCTGCATCTCTTTGGTTCCAATGACAGAGGCGATGCGACTGCGCTCTTGGAAACTTGCGTTGTTGATGAATTCTTGCGCGTTGGGGCTTTTGAAGCCTGGGAACTTAGCTAGACCAACCAAAGCCTGATCTCCACCCGCTCCAGCTTGGCGGATTGCATCATCAAGTGCTCTGATGACGTTGTCGCCAATGCGCCCATCTCTGACATATGCGTCAGTCGTTTTAATCAGCGAGTTGATAAAGCTGATGTTTGACTTGTGACTTGTCGGGTTCATCGCTGTGACAGCAATCAGATCCGCACCTTTGCCGGCTTTCTTGGTGCCGATACCTTTTCCCTGAACAGCCCAGATCAAATCATTCTCTTGGCTAGATGGCAACAGCGGGAAACCTGGCCCACCCATCATCACCTCTGGAATATCAACCACCGAACTGTCGATGCCTTTGTAGAAACCACCTGCACGGGTCAGGTCTGCTACTGTCGGGATGATGCGTGCGCGCTCTAGGTCTTTAGGCGTGATGCGCGGTGCATCGACAGGTGTCTGGTCTGGAATATCAGGCGCACCGCCAACAACATCAGCACCCACACCTTGCGCCATTGCTGGATCACCACGGCCAAGCAGGAAGTCAGCATCAAAGTCACGGATGCCACGCAGCGTGCCGATAGCGTCAGCCATGTATGGGCTGCTGTAGATCTCACGGGCAAGAACGCCTGCGCCTTCAGCAATGGGTCGCGTCAGTGGGAAAGCCTCTGCAACGCCAAGACCAGCCTCTGCTACACCCAAGCCCATCTTGAGGTAGTCACCCTCTTGATAGCCCTCGACAGCGGTTCCTCCGCCTTCCTCGACAGCAAACACTGCGCCCAGAGGCGTGAGATCTGCCAAGCCAAGACCATCAAGGATGTTCTGAGATGTCGGGCTTGTGTCGCCCATGATGTCGCGTGCGTATCGGCCAGCGAGATATGGATCTAGGCCAAGCTGGTTAATCAGTGCATCTTGAACGCGCTGCGTGGATGTTTCGCGCATCGTGTAATCTGGCGCTTGCAGTGTGCCGTATGTCTCAAGCATTTCTGATCGGTCTTGCGGTGTTAGGCTTGGAGGCGTGAACGTGCCGCGATAGGAAGCAATTTCGTCTGGCGTGAAACCAGCAGCGAGAAAATCGTCATCGATCAGACCTGCTATTGATCGATCGTATTCTGCTAATTCAGCCAGTCTGTCCATTATGCTTCCTTCGGATCTACAATCACCCGCTCAATCTTCTGCACGATGGGACCGCCTTCTGGTCCTGAGTGTTCATTTTTCACCGTGTCGTTCCAATCGTCGCGGAACCTGTTTTTCATGTTGAAGATGTAGCTTGTTGCGTTGAAGCCATCGATCCCGCCAAACGTAGCCATGCGGCCATTTCGTTCCCACCATGCCTGCGAGTGACGCATTGCTTCCTTTACGGCCTCCGAAAACTGTTTGTTTTGGTTCTGCCATCTGTCGAAAGTATCGTATGCAATATCAAGTTCCAGAGCCATTTCGCATTTGCTCATTCCCTCTTTACCGCACTTAATCACAATCTCGCACATCTTGGGTTCGTATTTTGTCGGTCTTCCAACTTTCTTCTTCGCTGCCATTTTACACCTCATATCTCAGCCAAGCGGACTGGTCGCATGGCTGCAATATAAAGCAATGTTGGCATTATATCAATTACGCGCTTCAATCGGTCGATATTTCTCCGAGCGTTTGAGTTATTCGTTCAAATTCAAGCGTGATGTCGAAGTCTTCACTCATCGCGTGGTAGGCCATAGCGAGTTATAATGCCTTTAACTGATTTCTCTGTCAGTTCTAACATGCCTGCAATAGATGCGGTTGTCAGATCATACTTGATCATGTTGTTGATGACCTTTGCTCTTTCTGACAGCGGCGCGTTGTTGCCTGTCCTTGGGCGCCCACCCAGACTACCATTTTTCTTGGCAACTTGTAGGTCTCGAATGGCGGGTGCTGAACGATGACTTGGAACAATCACCATCTTGTTGATCTTAGCGTCGATCTTGTTCTGCGCTTCCCATGCCTTGCAATAGGCGTCTTGGTATTTATTGATCTGAAACTGGCTCATGATCCTAATCCCTCTGGACGCATTTTAGGGCGCAGTGAACAGCCCAGCGCTAACAGGCACTTTCCATCGCTGTAGAAGACGTGGTTCCCAATGCTTCCAACGCGATTAAACTCACTTGCCCAGAACGGGCTGACATTTGTGGCGTGGAAGTATGTTGCGCCGTGGCCCAGAACATCGCCATCAAGAACATCGTGCGCAATATCTTTTGCGGTTGACCATGCAACGATGTCTTTGGGGTCTTCCGCTTTGCCATCACAGTAAAAGCTGAACTGGCAATCGTATGACTTTTCGCCACGATCTTCTTTTACCACCTCACATACGGTGCTTGGAAAGTCCGGATGTGCCACACGGTTTACAATGACTTCACCGACCGCGAGCATCCCGTCTGGGCCTTCGCCTCTTGCTTCGTAATATAGCGACATTGCTAAACATGTTGCTGCTGTAATCATTTCTTTTCCTCCCAGAGTTTTCGAACCCTGTGCTTTAGTTCTTCTTGTGCGGGGTGCTTTGCTATGAAGGCGCGGCGCTGTTCCAGACTTGGCAGGCTCAGAACGTGCCGTGCAGCGCTTTCGATCATCTGATCCTTGCAGGCTTTTGCATATGCCTGCTTGGTCTTGGTGTCGGGCAGATAGACTTCACCTGCACCGACTGGATCACCCTCGCGCCATGACCTCAAAATGGAATATCGTCATCTAAATCATCGCTTGCAGGCGGTGCATCATAGCCACGCTGTTCACCCTGCTGGCTACCACTTTGGAACGTCAGTTCGTTCACGTTCAGCGTCAGTGATCCGCGCCCTTCGTAAACATCGACACCAACGCGGCCTGTCAGGGCCAGCTTTGTGCCTTTCTTGATGTAGTTCTCAAGGCTTTCGGCGCGCTTGCCCCAGATCGAACACGAATACCATGTGCTATCGCGCTTGTTGCCGTTCTTGTCTTTGCCGTTGTCCACAGCCACTGAGAAACCCAGAACAGGGTCACCACCTTGTGTGCGGCGCAGAACAGCGTCTTTGCCTACGTTCCCTGCTATCATTGTAACTTGCATTGTCTTTTCCACTTCCGTTTTGCTTTGCGATAGAACTTGTCGATCATCCCGTGCTTGCGCATGAACTCGACAACGTGCCTCGCCTGTTCTTCTGTTGCTGGGCCGCGATGACCTATGTCTTCCACACCGTAACCTTCTGACAGGTCTTTAATGATGCAGCGAACAAGTTCATCCGTCAGCCCAGCGCAGTTCATGCAGCTTTTCCAGCCTCAACCCAAACGAGCCTAAGCATCTGATCCGCCAATTCTTCAATGTTTTCTTTAATATACATTGCAACAGCAGAAATTGCATATGTGTCACGATCCGCACCGTATGGATAAGTAAACTCAACACCCTCAACAGTGATTGTTTGATCTGTGTCACCAATGATGAAAGATGCGTTTGCTTTTGATGTGAAATACTTGTTCATTTTTTCCTCCGTTTGTGGTGGGGAGCCGGAGCTCCCCGGTTGATTATGCCGCTCTGAGGCGATCAAAAGCCTCTGCCCGAAGTTCTCGCCATACCTGCTCCCATTTGGTATTGCGGTAGCGCATAGGGCATTGGCAGTTTGCGATAAATGCTGCGTTATGGGCGGCGACCCGTACTTCTTGAAGCGTAATTGGTGTCATTGTCGTTTCCTTTGTGCTTGTTGGCGGGGAGCCGAAGCTCCCTGTTGGTTTATAGTTTGATTAAACTTCCCTCACCTTAAAATACTCAGTTTCTACCTGTGATATTTTTTTATCATTACGATAGAATGTAAATGTCGGTATGCCGTGAGAGTTATTCCCTTCAACATAATAATCAGCCTTGATTGAATGACTGCGGGAAAGGCGCGGTGAATATGCAATAAATGTTGTCATGGTGTTTTCCTTTGTTTGTGGTGGGGGCCGAAGCCCCCACTTGATTTATATTAAAGCTGCTTCCAACTTTGATGCTGCAATCCGCTTGCCGTTCAGGGTCCAAGTTTTGCGCATGTGTTGAGGGCGGATTGTTGCTCTTCCTTCGGCGACAACAAAGTGCAGACCAATTTTGCCAGCGGGTGTGTCAGCGAAACCAGAGGCGTGACCAGAAAAACTGCCTTTGAAATTTAAATTAGCCTCACGAAACACTGCGTTGTCGAATGCTTCTTGCATGTATGTGGTTGCGTTTGCCATGTTGTTATCCTCCGTTTGTGCAATCAGATTATCGCCACACAACACCATATGCAAGATATAATTTGCACTTTGCACATTTTATTTATCACTTCCGCCAAATTTCTTCACAGAAAATCCAGCTTGGGCCATAATTTCATCTGCGCGTTCTTTGCTGATCCGCTCTCTTGGCTGCGGTGCAATTAGAGGAACGTGGCCTCTGTCGAAGCGTTTGATCGCTGCGCGTGCCACCACCAGTGGGCCAAGTTCTTTCTGGGCGCGCTCTGCGATGTCGCCTGTCATTGGCTTCTTGCGCCGATCAGGATTGTCTTTCCCGATCCACCAACGAACAGCCTTGGCGATCGACCAAGCGGGGAAGTCTTTCAGTTCGTGATACCAATCATCTGCAATCGACTTCATCATGCCTTCGGAAATGTCTCCTTGGAAATACTGGGCAAGCAATGAAGCAATGCGTCCAGTGATCCACTTCGCAGGCGCAGGCGTATAGAGTTTGTTCATCGCCTCTTCGAGCGCGTCACGCTCAATCTTCGAAGCCAGCGGCGTATGAAGCAAATCCCGCCATGAGCGCGTTATGTCCTCCATTTGCTCTGGTGGGACGTGATCTGGCAAACTTCTTAGCGTTTCCAAGCCATGTCCGCCAAGCAGCGTCCCAATCTTTGAATGTTGATCCTTTGGCGTGGTGATAATTTCTGAACTGTTCTGCTTCATGGTTTGTTTCCTCCGTTGAAAAGCCCCGCTTCATTGCATCTTCGATGTTTCGATCTGATGGCACCCAACCATCAGGCAATGAACAAGAGCGCTTTGCTTTTGGTTTTGGGTCTTCTGACCCAATAGGTTCATTTCCAAGGTTATTACTTCCAAGGTTATGGGGGTCGCGTTTTGCAACAGGGTCTTGTTGCGTTTTGCAACAGGGGCTGTTGCGTTCTGCAACAGGTGTCAGCTTGAGCAAATATGTGGTGCTGGTTTGTGATCCATTGTCACGCGTTCTGCGTATTCTGCTTATCAACCCAGCTTCTTCCAGAGCCGATAAGTGCCTGACGATGGTTGATCTATTCATCTCACACTCAGCTTCGAGCGTCTTTAGGCTTGGGAAACATGCGCCAGTTTCCCCGTTGTGATGATCTGCAAGCCAATAAAGCACAATCTTCGTGGCTGGCTTCAGCCCCTTCTGCTTCATTGCGAGCGCTGTCATGTAGTGGCTCATAGACATTTCCTTTTCTGTTGTGGAAACGTCGAACTCAAAGTATATTTGAGCCAACGCATCCTACTCATGCGTTTCGCCTTCGCTGTTTCCGCCCTTACAGCTTGGCATTACTGGGACGGGTTGAGCATCTCACTGCTCCCCGTCCCGACATTTTACATCAGATCGTCCCATCGTCAAAGCGTTTTACCGCTCTTTGACGCGCAACAGCACTGAGGCGATACATGCCGTTCTTCATGATAACATCGCCAGCATCGTCCATCTCGATCAGCAAATCTTGAACCTCGCGCGGGTGATTGCCTGTGTTCAATGAAATTTCGCCTGCTGATGCCGCCTGAACGCCGAATAAATAAACCAATATATCCTGCTTCATGTTTCCCTGACCTCAAGTCCCATTGCGCGAGCCACTGCAACCCGCACTTCATAATCCCGCGTGGGCATACCCTTCACGTCTTCATGGATTAAAACTTCATCTTCGATGTATGTGAAATCAAACGTCAGCTTCATCTTGCGTTCCGTGCGCGTGTAAAGCGGACGATACTGGCCCATCAGCTCAACCTTCACCTGCCGCTTTAAATCGCTGATCTCGCCTGCACGCTCCAGAAGCTGCAACTCCATCCAGCGCGCAGCTTCTTTTTTGCTGTCAAACTTGATGTCGCCCACAACCGTTTTCTTCGCACCGTATTTGTTGCGCGAAGGCTTGCGGAAGAACTTGGGCTGCATTTTCATGTGTCTTCACCTCTTTCAATTTCTTCAATCATAGCGCGATGCTGCAAAAGCTGCTTCCCTCTTGCAAACGAAGATATTTTCTTATCTCTGTTCTTACGCCAAAGGCTTGCGTCTTTCTTTTTTGTCGAAGGCTCAGAAGTGCTAACGAAAAGTTGCGGCTGCAAATCATACCGCCAATTATTGATGTCCCGCATCCTTCTGATCCCTCCAGCAGTGACGCCTTGGCAGTAAAATCCCATTGCCTGCCAAAACCCATTTGCTGAAATATCTGATCCGCAACGCAATGTTATTGAAGAGCCACTTGCCGCATCAACCAAATCGATCAACTGACGAACCAAAGCTGCACCGTATAGCTGACCCCTTAAATCGTATTCGATACATGCTTGATGTATCTTTACTATGGCCCCAATAGAGCCGTGATAGATATACCCCGCTGGCTCACCATTAACTCTAGCAAGCAAAATTCTATAATTTTCAACCTCGCGTTCAAAAACTTGCTTTGGAAAGAATGCCAGTTCTTCAGCATTTTTCTTCTGCAAATAATCTATAAAAACCAGATCATCTAAAGTTGCAGGATGAACGGTAATGTCGCTTGGATTGCTCACTTCCAAGCCTCCATTGGCACGGCACCGTCAGTCAATTCTTCAATGCGCTTGCGAACAGCATTGTGTGGCTTCACCTTGCCAGACAGCCACCGCGAGATCGATGCGCTGTCAACGCCAAGCTGCTGCGCAAACCAGTTCTTCCTGATGCCCTGCGACTTGAACCAATCGTCAAACAGCATCACTGCTTTAGTCTTATCCATGTCTTCCTCCATTTTGTGCTGACAGCATAACTATAAAAAACTTTTACACAATGCAAATTATTTCTTGCACATATTGATCGGCGCGTTTAGAGGTTAATTACTAACGGAGGAAAACATGACAGTCACAGGAACATACCACGGCGAAGAAGTCGAAGTTACTTTTACCGCACAAACAGAGCGCGCAGACTATGGCGTTCCAAGCTCACCAGTATGGGATGAAGTCATCGACAGCACAGTTGAAGTCTACACGATATCCATCTTGGGCGTTGATGTATATCTGAGTGAACTTCCCAAGGCTTTACAAAAATCAATCATGCAACTCGCAGATGAATGCGAATTTGAAGCGGAGTAACAGACAATGCGTATCAGAGACATAATCACAGACCTGATCGGGGTCATCGCAATCTTTGGCGGAGGCTATGCCTTCATCATTATCGGACATGGGTTAGGATACTAAAATGAAAAGCATAGCAACAGCACTCGCATCAGCGCAGATCAACATGGGCAAGGCACTCAAGCAGGCCAACAACCCGCATTTCCGCAGCAAGTATGCAGATCTTGGCAGTGTCATGGATGCCTGCCTGCCAGCGCTTAACGAACACGGCATTGCTGTGATCCAGCCAACAGGCGAAGATGACACTGGCCGCTTTGTAGAAACCATCATGATCCACGGTGAAAGCGGCGAACAGCTTTCCTGCCGTGTGCCGCTGATCGTAGCCAAGAACGACATGCAGGGCTATGGCTCGGCAGTGACCTATGCCCGGCGCTATGGGCTCATGGCAATGGCCGGCATCGCACCAGAAGATGATGACGGGAACGCCGCTGCAAAAGCTGCACCAAAGCAAGAGCCACCAAAGCCAATCAGTGCCGGTCAGTTCCAAGAGATGAACGACCTGATCTTTGACACCGAAACTGACGAAGTGAAGTTCTGCGCATATTGGAAGGTTGATGAACTCAACCAGATGAACGCCAAGCAAGCAACAGACGCAATTGCCATGCTGAAGAAGAAGAAAGCACAGGCACCGAAGGAGGAAGACAATGGAACAGCGCAGTGACGAATGGTTTTCGGCACGGTTGGGATGTGTAACAGCATCCCGCACCGCCGATGTTATGGCCAAGACCAAGAGTGGATACAGCGCCAGCCGTGCGAACTACATGGCCCAGCTTATCACTGAGCGCCTGACTCAAGAAAAAGCTGACGGGTTTTCATCAGCAGCAATGCAATGGGGAACAGAGACAGAGCCACAGGCACGGGCCGCATACGAGCTTATGACGGGCGAAGACGTGCTTGAGGACGGTTTTGTAACCCACCCTACCATAACGGGCTTTGGTGCGTCTCCTGACGGGCTTGTGGGCGCTGACGGGCTGGTTGAAATCAAGTGTCCGAACAGTGCTACGCACATCGACACGCTGCTGTCCGAAAAGGTGCCGGCGAAATACGTCACGCAGATGCAGGTGCAGATGATGTGCTGTCAGCGCGAATGGTGCGATTTCGTCAGCTTCGATCCGCGCCTACCTGGTGACATGAACTTTTGGATGCAGCGCGTATGGGCTGATGAAGAACGCCAGAAAGAAATCGAAACCGAAGTGCGCCTGTTTTTGCTTGAACTTGAAGACAAGCTGCAAAAGCTGCGCGACAAGTTTGGAGGCTGACACGCTGATGCCATACAAGGTTCGTCTCACAGGCCCACGCCAGCGCATGTATGCCCACCAGCTAATTGATGGAGCGCCAGATTATTCAACTGTCACCATCGTTGGTGGCGATCGGACGATCGATCAGAACGCAAAGATGTGGGCCATGTTGACGGATGTGGCTATGGCACGACCAGAGGGGCGCAAATGGCCACCAGAGACATGGAAGTGCGCCTTCATGCACAGTCTTGGCCATCAGGTGCAGTTTGCAGACGGGCTGGATGGTTCTGGGCCGTTTCCGTTAGGGTTCAAAACATCGAAGCTGAATAAGCAGCAGATGTCAGACCTAATTGAAGTAATATATGAATATGGATCACGGCATAACGTCGAATGGTCAGAATAGGAGAGCGAAATGAAACTTCCAGATTGGATTGAACCGATTGAAACCGAAATTTTTACTTGGGGAAGAGAAAAAAAACGGTCTATGACCGACGAGCATATCTACGAGTTTCTTGGAAATAATCCATTTGAAGAATGGTCCATTAACGAAAACGTCGACTTAAACACGCAAACTATAGGCCACATCGTAAACTCGTCTATGGCACTGGCGCTTCAGCATGTATCCATATCACCTCATATGGATGGAGTAACAATTCACAACATTGAAGACTACGGAAGCGCAAGCATTTCTTGGTCGGATTTGGTTGGTGACGCAATAGATTTGTATGAGCCGTCAAAATATAAAGAGGATAAAGATGTCCTGCTCAATATGGCCAAAGAATTTATGGATTTTGCAGAAAAAATGAAAAGTAAAGCTGAAGGAAAGTTATAACCATGTGGAAATTCGTGATGCGCCCCAAGGCCAGAAAAGAATTAGCAAAGATCAATGAAGAGCGCGCGCGGACGGAGGAAGCCATCAAGCGCGCCAGACGAAATAAGCAGCGGGTCACTGACTTATACGATTATGCCAAAAAACTGACAGTCGCGGCGCATCGGTGGGAGAAATACCTGCAATGAACCTCACTGGCAAGGGGCCATTAGGTCTGAAAGCACCAAAACCAGAGCGCGGAACAAAAGCTGCAAAGGAACATTTGCACCGCGTCAAACAGCTCCCTTGCGTCATCTGCCATAAACACGGGCCATCTGATGCGCATCATGTCATCTGCGATCGGTTCGGCACAAACAAAGTGAGCGACTTCGATGTCATACCGTTATGTAAAAACTGCCACCAAGTTGGGCCAAACGCTATACACGAAAATAAACGATTGTGGGTCGAACGAAACGGACCAGACCACGGACACCTCGAAACCGTCAGAAAATGGCTTGACGCACTTTAACGCGATGCCTGTGATGATACGGGGCGTCCTGTATCAATCGCACAAAGAAGCTGCGGAAGCGCTGGGCGTATCACCAAGCGCCATCAGCCAAAGACTGCGCGTTAAGGGATCAGCAGACACCGTAGGGCTTGGGGTTTCTGCGGGAATGTATGGCAACACAAACAGGGCAATCCCGATCTCGATTTTTGGCTGTGAATTTCCGTCACGCACGATCGCAGCCGAAGAACTTGGGATCACGCGCAGTCAGCTGACAAAATGGATTTCAAAAAAAGCCAGCCACGCCCAGCGCGAAATGCTGATGCTTTCCGTCATGAAATACAAACAGAAACATGCTAAGAAGTAACGGTGGCCACAGCTGGGGCGGGGTGTTTTCCTCCCACCCGATCCCGCCCCAGCGCAAAAAAAGAACCGCCAAAGCGGTCCAGTTGGGGAGGTAAATCTTGGGCGTTACCACTTTTCTTTTGACGCCCAGTAAGCCGCAGACATTTTGCCCTTGGCGATATTCTTTGCATGGCGCGCCTTGAAGGATGCACGGCGCTTTTTAGCAGCCTCACTTTCATTCTTCTTAGGCGGTGATCCAGACACGCCTTGCTGTCCAAATCGGATCGTCTTCACCTTGTCGCCCTCTTTGGCCACAACAATGTGCGATTTGGTCGGATGATTTGGCGTGCGCTTGGGTTTGTTCACGCCTTTGACGCCAGCGCGTTTAACCGCTGACGCTGCTTTATCTGAGGCAGAGCGTGCCATTACTTTTTCTTGCCACCCTTTTTGGTGGTTTTCTTAGTTCCCATTTTCTTACCATATGGCATTACTTCTTTCCCTTCTTAGTTGGTTTCTTCGCGGTCTTTGCAGCGGCGTTGAAAGCCTTTGCGGTGGGCGCGCCCTTTGTGCCAGGCTTGCGCATCTTTTCGCCAGATCCAGCCGCAATGCGTTTCCGCTTGGCTTGGATGTTAGCATATAATCCAGGTTTCTTCGCCATCTTTTACCCCATAGTCTCGAAATGCGGCCCATCGATAAATGGGCGCCGACCTTGTGATCTACGAAGGTCAATGTAGTCGTTCATGGCCTCTTCCATTGTGCCATCCCACTCTCGAATGTCGTTGATGTGCCAAGCTCCACCCCATCGCACAGCTACGCCCACGTCAATAGCTCCCTGCTTCACAGCATCCGCAAGGTCATCGTACAAATTCAATTCCCACGATCCACGCGAGCCAACATAGGCTAAAAGGTCAAGAGCGCGGCCCTCAATGTGTTTGGACT
>Ga0208645_1000468_pt1 | contig 43402 bp, 57 predicted proteins | sample VirMetDEL_Sep_01_FD_184519 | JGI IMG/M metagenome (GOLD analysis project Ga0208645, IMG submission 184519) | Aqueous microbial communities from the Delaware River and Bay under freshwater to marine salinity gradient to study organic matter... | ecosystem: Environmental > Aquatic > Marine >... | reverse complement strand
CTTCGATTTCTTCTTCATCATCAACGTTATCGGCTTCGTCTGATTCTTCTGGGTCTTCGTCATCAGAGTCTTCCGCGTCTAACTGTGGTACTTGCTCATCGGGTAGAGATTCTTCATCACTGAGAAATTCAGTGTTTCGAAGAATGTCAGCCAGCATAGCCTCTTCAGTTCGACTTTCTTCCACTGCTGCAGAGTCATCCAATTGGGTAGAGTCTGTTGTTGCATTGGTATCTTCCATTCTTAGTTACCTCCCTTTTTAGCAACTTTTGTTGCTGCAGGTTTCGGTTGTTCAGAAACTTCTTTACTATAACGATCTTTAAGTGCGTGCATATAATAAAGAACTTCAGCATTAAGCTTAGCCTTTCCTGCACTGCGCATAGAGTCATACTCTAGTGTATCAATCATAGTTTCATAATTCTTAGTAAGTTGGGCGTAATCAATTAGTCGCTTCGCCATTATTGTCCTCCATCATATGGGGAATGTTTTTCCCATACATCTCAAAGCCTATCATTTTTTCCTTAACACTACCTAGTGCCATAGCAGAACTGTAGAGAAACTCACGAGATTTAGTTTCATGCGGCTCCGTCTTGAGCCATTCAATAAAGAGATCAATTAAGACCTCACCGTATACTTCATCAAAGAACTCATCCCGTTCCTTGGCAGCGAAGTGACCCTTAATGTGAGCCCTTCGCGCCAATTCTTCAGGATGAATCTTATGATTACCGTATGACTTAGTATTACCTAGCTTCGTCTCAGCTGTCTTGCGGTACTTGTCCATCTTGTTGTGTCATTTCCTGTTGTTGTGGTTCCGGCTGTCCCATAATAATCTGACGGGCAAGCATAAGAACCTGATCATAGGAAGGATGCTCCGGTAAGGTTGCACCCTCTTTTGTTGCTTTAATAGTCATATCAGCCCATTCCTGGAAGTGCTTATCAATAGACACAGCTAATTGACGAGCATTATCATCCATAGTATTTTTAGCCTGAGCATTAGTATAACCAACGTTAGCTTCTGCTAGTGAAGCATCTGCTACTTTCTTACGCTGTTCGATTTCTTTATCAAGCTGAGCGTCTTTACTTTGTTTATCGAGTACTTGGGCTGCTTTTTGTTTGAATTCTTCTTGAGTATAATCTTCAAGAAAGTCATTGCTATCAACACCCATTGCCTCAATTAGCTTAGTTGCTAATACTGCGGGGGCTATTGGCTTAATTACCATACCTGCACCTTGTTGGTTTAGTGATGGTAATATCTCTGAACCAATTTTGCTAAGTTTACCAATAGTGTTAGCATTAGAGTTTTCACCAATATCTAACATAATTTCAACATCCATGCGTGATGGTAGCTCACTCATGTTTACAGTACCATAAATACCGTCCATAGCATAAGTTTGTTTACCCTTCATATTTTGATAAATAGTATTATAGATACCGCTAATAAGTCGCTTAAATCCAGTTTCCGCAAATCTACGCGCGATATGCTGGATCCTCTTTTGAGCAGCTGATTGTACAGCTGAAAGCTTCTGTTCAGAGTTACCCGATACATATAGCGTATCGTTTAAACCCTGTGCAGCTTTTGACATACCTGTTGCTTGTTCTTTAATCATCTGTAAATGTTCAAGCAGTGGTACGGTACCTGTTGAAATAGTTTCTGGTGATAGTGCTGCTACTGCGCCTTGTGGATTACCGTTAGTCGGGATAATCTGTTTAGGCTTCATGTTTTGTAGCGCACTAAAGTCTACTACGTTTGGATCTGCTAGCTTTGGACTATAGTTAGTGAGATAAGTATTTTCAACAAATCCACGAAGAATAGCTGTACTTGCTAGTGTGCTGCTTCTAGTAAAGTCAGCCATAGATAAACCAAAGAATTCATGTGGAATATCAATCGGTACAATGCTAGATAGCGGAACACTCTCAGCATCCTCTTCATAGAGAATATGATTACCTACTGTAATAAAGTGTTTTAGCTCTGCAATACCGTCTCCATCTCTATCTACCCGAATCCAAGACTCAGTTAATGTAACCTCGCGGCTAGCTTCTACTGGATAAGTATTTTTACCTTCATATCCCTGCCAATATCTTTGACCAGTAATTTCTTTTCTAGCAGCAACATCTTCACTATAGTTGCCACTACCTAACCAATCTTCGTCAGTTCCTAAAGATTGCCACTCTTGTTCTGTTAGCCCTTCTGCCCATTCAGGGTAAAACTTACGAAGGTCTGAACGTGTCATCTCTGATTGTAGACCAACAAAGTTAGCATCTTCAATATCTTTAGCTTCGTTAGAGATTCTAAAAGACTCAGGTGGGATAACTTCTAGCTTAATGCGGCTTTTATCAATTTTCTTACGTAATCGTACATCTATATATGAAATAGTTTCTGATGTAGGATTGAGCGTTAGCTCGCCGACGATTTCTAAATTTTCATCCGCAAGGATTTCATCGAGTTTAGCCTCATCGATCTCCTCATATTCTTCCATAACATAATCAAAGTCTTCGATGTAGTCCCAGCGAATAACGCTGTTCTTCCACAATAGAGAAGCCTTCATCCATGTTTGTAGGATTTCCCATCCTTTATTCTTTTTAAAGATACAGTAATTGACTAGATTAGCTGCATCTTTAGAAGCCTTAAAAGCTCCTGGAGTGTCATCGTAGGGAATAAACCTAGCGATTTTATTATTAGACAAAAATAGGTCGGAGAGTACAGCTGTATAAGCTTCCACTACTTCAGTGGTACTTGTATCTACAATAGTACTTACGCCTTGAGGAGCAAGATGTGCTGCTGCAACTCCGGCATACTCATAAGTAGACTTAAGCCTCTCCCTTGTTAAATCAGAACTGTTTAACCAGTCACCTGAAGAACTTTGAACACCTGCTTCAATAACATTAATTAGTTCTTCGTCCGATACGGCTTCTTTATAACGATATCCCATTATAATTTACCGCCTGTACCACTATAAACAGGCTTACTGCCTTCCATAGTTTTTTGGCTATAGCCTTTAGATCCTGGTTGAGAGAGTGGAACCTTTCGTTCTACTGGTTTCTTAACCGAAGATACAGGCTGAACCTGATTATATCTTCCTACTTGTGTCATTTACCGCTCCTGGGTTTTTACCACTTAACCTTATTAGCCCAATAAGCTGCACTCATTGGACCTTTATCAATATTTTTCTGATGTCGGGCTTTCCAAGCTTTATTTCTAGGTGTACCGTCAGGACTACCTTTAGCACCTTTAGCACCAAATCGAATAAGCTTTGGTTTACCATTAGGACCATTTACTGCAACAGCATGAGATTTAGTTTTATGATTAGGTGTTGCTTTTGGTTTATTTAAACCGCTAAAGGTTTCTCCTCCAACCTCGATTCTTGCCATTTATTCCTCCACGAAGTCTATAATAATATACTTATCGCCTTCTTGTTTCAAAGTTACTTTTTCTTTTTTACAACTATATAAATGTCCTGTTCCTACGTTTCTATTAATCTTACGTTTTACAGAAAGACATTCTCTTAGTTTAAAGTGTGGTGTCCACTCTTTAGGTTCACCACCAAGCGTTAAAAATAAAACAAAAAGGGTTTCTACCATCAGTGATCTCCGTTACGCAACTTTTCTATATGTGCTTCTAATGTAGAAATTCTTTTTTCATAGAACTCTAAAGTTAATTTTTGTTGTTGATCATATGGCGCTCTGCCTTCTTCTATCTCATTTGCTAGGGCTTCTAGCTCACCTGCAATATGTTCTATAAGCATAAATTGTTCACTGTCTGCAGGAAGCGAACCCATTTCACCACGAGGCCATTTAATTCTAAACTCAGTATTTTGTCCTAAGTCAGCCTTCATCATAGTTATACTTGTTTCTATTTTATTCAGTCTTTCTATAATACCGAAGTAAGCCCAAGTTGCTACGCTTGCTGCTGCAACCATACTTATAATATTTCTTAAAGGTAAAGCGACTTCAGTATTGTCACTTATTTTTGGCATTGTTTCCTCGTTCAGCTATTTGTTGTAGTGTTCTTCCACAACCGATACAATACTTACCCATAGCATCTAACTTGCAAATTTTTACACACGGACTTTTCATGCTTCTTCTCCATTAATTATTCGACAGTCATATTGAACGCGTTGCCAATGACCGTCTTGCGGAAGCTCTTCGTGTAATGTTTTAAATTCTATACATTCTTTTTCTACTTCAAACCATTGTATTGCTTGTTCTGCACACATTGTAGTTGTGCAAGCAGTTAGCATTAAAGCCCATATCATTATTTGTCCCCTTTATGCTCGTGACCCATCCAAATCCCGAATACACCTGTCATAACGCCCATAACAACCGATACGAAAGCTGATTGTGCGCCTGTTGGGTCTGGCAAATCCATAAACCATTCAGCACAACGCCAAGACATTAATGTACTTGCTAACATCATAAACCTAGGAAGTATCTTCCACTTTAGAAATGTTTCTACGCTCATGTTGTTCTCACTGTTGCTTTCTTAGTATTTTTTACATACTGTTGACCTTTCTTTATGCCCTTACGCTTTTTCTTAGTCGTTGCTGCATATTCTTTAGCTGATAGACTATCTAGCTTAGCTTTAGGTAAATATCGTTCGCCTGTAGCCTCTTTACCTACAATAGAGTTTTTACCACTTTTAGTACCCCAATCTTGATCAGACCATTTAATCATAGAAATAGCTTCTTTGGAGAGTGGTCCTTTCCTTTTCTTTTTTGGTGGACTCATGACGTATAGCCCCCACCCTTAGCCTTGTATTCCTTAGCTACCATTTGCATTTTACGGGCGCTGTTTTGTCCAGGTTTGCCACCTTTAGATCCTGCAAGAATACGTTGATAAATACTTTTACGTAATGCTGGATTAGTGTAGTTACCCGCTGCGTTAACTGTACTTTTCTTTTTCTTTGCTAGCGGTCCAGGTCTTCTCATAATAATCCTCCACTATTGGGCATTTGTATTTCCGATGTCTACTTTTTTTATATCTTTTAAAATCAAAAGATGGGCTTTTCCTACCCCTAGCAGCCCTGACTAGGTGAGGACAACGGTAGTTTTTCATTGTAAAGTGAGCTTATCTAGCTCCGCTTGTAACTCTTCGTCCGTGAGGTCAGAGGCATCTAAGTTCGTTTGTGTCACATCTTGCCTACTAAGCTTTGGTGCTTGGTATTCCGCAAGGATACTTGCTACCTTTATAATTTGATCAGTGTCACCTTCTTCCATTGCCTGTACTAATACATAGTTAAGGGCATGGATAGCGTCAGGTGCCTCATCTCCTAGCTCTTTCATAGCGACAATAGTCTGCTTAGCTAGTTCTCTTTTCTCTTTGTTTTTACGGCGTACCTCAAGACCCCTTCTGCGCCATTCATCAGCCATTTCGCTGTCTTTAATAGACACTAGATTTTTTAGTCCTGGATGATTATCATCACCTCTTATAGCCATTGTGTATTCTCCTCCACTAAGTGGCCTACTTTATCTTTCCAAGATATATTATCGTCAGTTAACCTATGCTGGTGTGTTCTATAGGCTTCGAATGCAATTGCAAGAGCCATAACAGTATCATCATAGTTTCCTGGGAGGGCATTAGTACTCCCGTTTTCTGCTGAGACATAAGTTCTTAACTCCCCTAGCATAACATCTGAGGGAATCCATAGGTCTTCTTCCTCAATTGCTCGTTTAAGGTTTCCTATTACCATAGGTTTTGTAGAAACCGTTGTCCTGAAACCGGGTTTTCCACCCTCTTCGTTGAGAAGATTAGCAGCTTTAGTCTGATAATACAGATTTACATAGTTCATCTGCTTAAGCCTGTTAAGCGTAGCTATTCCTAGACTATTACTCTCTACTGCTAGGAGTGCATTATTGAAATATCTACCCAGATAGAATAAAATATCACCAAAGTTACTAGGATCCGTGAAGTTATCTCTAAATAGCGCACAAACCCGTCTCTCCTTATCAAGAATAACTGCTGTACTGTAGTCTTGACCTACGCCAAGTGCTACATCAGCACCAATAATAAACCTACCTTCAAATGAAGGTGGTACCCATATCTCTAAATGTCCTTCTTTAGCATCTTCGAAGTAACTACTTTTATCGTCATACTCCCTAACGTAGTCTGGAGCGATAACTTGCATGCTATTAATGACTTCTTGATCAAAAACACTGTTACCGGAGACAAGAAAGGCTTCTTCGGGACTCGCAGGGTACTCTTGACGGAACTTTCGCTCCCCTGACTCTGCTATTTTTAGTCTTCTCCAGTATAACTGATCGTTATCTAAGTCGTACTTCTCCAGTAGTTCCCATTCTTCAGTGGTTAAGTCCATATCTTCAGGAGCAGTCCTACGATACTCAGAAGTGATAAACCAAGGTAAGAAAATAGGTATATACTCATTCTCGCCTTTCATAGCCCCTTGGTATAAACGATAAAACTCCCCACTGGCTCCATTAGCAGTGCTTTCTAGTAGTACCTCAGTACCGTTTTCTTGAGAAATTCCCTGGAAGAGTCCTGCTAGGATTTGTTCGTCGAATTGCCAGAACCCAACTTCTGAGAGGTGGGCAATCGTAGGGGTAGTTCCTCGTCCTGCTTCTTTAGCACCCGCTGTGTAGAGTCTGTAACCACTTTTGTTATGTTCAAATAAAATTTCTTTGGCATTACTCTTTTGTAGATTTGGAGGTTCCTCCATGTTATCAATAATATTACGCGACATATTGAAAAGAGCATCACTGGTAGCACTATCATGCGCCATAACTACTGATCTAGTATAAGGGGTGAAGAATGTCTTCCAAAAAACTCTAGCGGCGCAATAGGTGCTAATGCCCTGTTGTCGCGCTTTAAGTATAATTGCTCTAACTTTACCTGTTTGTTGTAGTTGTTCTTCAATTTGCTTATTAACAACAGCTTGTGCGTGATTAAACTCAAATGGAACAAAGCCCTGTGAAGCATTCTTTGTAATAATCCTAATTTGTTCTTTTGAAAATAGAGCGAAATCTTTTTCGTATGCCCCTAGTTTTTCTCTACGTTTTGCCTCTTTGAGAAGTTCTAGTTTACGTTTATTGTTCATTTAGTTGTCCTCTAAATTTTCCTATAAGGGTGTGTTTAGGTCCAAAGTGGTACTAATGGTTTTTCTTTATGAGAGAAAAAGATGTGAAGCGCTGCGGGTACCCCTTGCTGGTTCCCGTGGCCCCCCCGCTGTCCTCGGCGGTTGGGGCTTCGTGCCTTTTCCTGGGTCGTCGGTTGTTCCGGCGGCCTTCCTTCTTCCTTTCCTTTCTTGGGGGTGTTGTCGTGTCTTCTTCTTCTGTTGTCTGCCGTTCTCTTTCTCCTCTTTCTTGTGTCGTGTGGTCTCGGCCTTCCGTGGTGTCTCGCCTCGGCTGGTGTGCGTCCTCTCGCTCTGTCCTTGTCTGGGTCTCCGGTTCTGCGGCTCCGCTGGCGTGTCGCGTTGGTCGGTCGTCTCCGGCAGCTGTGTCGGCGTTGGTTGCCTCTCTCCGCGCCGCTCGTGCTTCTGGTGCGCCGGTGTCCCTTGGCGTTCGTTCGGGCTGGTCTTCCTCGCGGTGGTTCTGCGCCGTGGCTCCGGCTTCTTCGCGTGCGCTTGCGGGTTAGCTCCCGCCCTGCTTCCCTGCCTTGCCCCTGCTGCCTTCGGGTGGCGGGGGTTGCTCTTCGGCTGTCCTCGTGGCGTCTCGGTTCTCCTCCCTTGCCGAGCCGCCTCGTGGGTTGCCGCCAGGCCTTGCAATGGTGCGAGGTCGTCTGCGTCTTCCCTTAACGCTCTTGAAAGGAGCTTAACATGTCTAACTCAAACACACAAATCGCCGTCGTTTCAACCGTTGCTGGCTTCGTGCCTGAGTCCTATTCTCTGGGCTTTGGGAAGTCTGTGCCGTCTTCGTCCTTCGTGCCTCAAGCGGGTGGCGTGGCTGTGATCCTCTCGGATCTTGCTCCGTACACCTCGAACAACGGCCTGAAGGGTCTGTCGGTAACTGCTTCTTGCGCGGTTGAAGGCCACTCTGAAACCTTCATAGCTCTGTCGCGTGGGTTTCCTGGCGGCGAAGGGTCTCCTGCTGCGCGGTCTTTCCTTGCGGCTGTGCGCGAAGCTGTTGCTTCTGGCTCTCCTGTCTTCCTTGCGGTTGCGGGTCGGTCGGGTCAGCACTTCGCGCCCTGTCGTCTGAGCCGTTTGGTGTCGCCCCGGTCGTAGCTGCGGCTGGCGGTGAAGAATTCCCGTTCTAAGGCCTGTGCGCTCCCTGCTGTTTTCGGTGGGGGGCGCTCTTTCTTTTTTTTTTGTCTCAACCAACCACGAAAGGAACATATCATGTGGATAGGACAAGCAACAACTGCTCTAAAAGACTGGGCAGACAAAGAAGCTAACAAACAACGTGTAGCTGCTAATAAAGAAAGACTTGAGAGCTACACTAGAGTACCTGTAATGCCTAAGCCAGAGATTGTTCGTAAGAGGAATCACCACGGAGTAATCAAGCCTTTCATACCTACTGAAAGAATACTCGAAATGGTATCTATGGGGTTAACTCAAACTAGAGTTGCTCAGATACTTGGTATGTCTAGGACAGCAGTCCAAAGTCGTTTAACTCGCCATAAGGAGGCAAACTAATGAACATTCGTGATCTTAACATTAAGGATGCATCTTCAGCTGCATTGGAGGCACTTATGCAAGACATTTCTGTTGAACTACAAGAGCGTGAACTTATAATAAATTGTGAGGATGCTCTTAATAATCATTTAGGTGTAGATGAAGTAGAGTCTATTTACACCGAAGCTTACGCTTCATACTTACAGAGCAGATCAGCAGACTCTCCGTTAGCCGCTGATTTACTCTCTGAATGGCTGTCTAGTCAAGACAGAATACAGTCAATGCGCACTACAGGGGCATAAATAGTACCACTTTGGGAATACTTTTGGGTTTACGTGGAGTATTCCCTGTAGTGGTGTGTCTTTGTGTGTGATAATATGAACAGAAAGAGACCAAAATGGAAGCATTAATAATCGGAATAGTACTCGGATGTCTACTCGTATCACTAACCGCAATCATCGTAATGGGTCTCGCACCTGTTATTGATAGACTTAATCGTAAACTTAGGAGGTAACAATGGATATGATAAACCTTATAATAGAAATCACATTTCTAATAGCTGTATACGCTTTGGTATAAGAAAATGAGACCTAAATGTGACAATTGTAATTCACCGTCAGATGTAACTAACTTTGCTACATACTGGCTATGTGCTAAATGCTGGTTAAGGAGATTCAAGAAATGAGCTATAACGAAATGCAGAAGTACATCAACAAACTATTCGAAGAAAACAAACAACTAAAAGAAGAATTAAATAAACTAAAATCCAATCTACATGAAGACTATGTCAAAGAATACGCGTTAAATCTAATGTTTAGCGATAACGAATTCTTATATAAAGTAATGGATACTGCATCTGCAATATCTAAATCAGCCATACGCGATACATATTACCACCAAGAAAAAGAATATAATGAGTAGCACCTAAGATAGTTCCAATTCGGGACTATCTTTCGAGACACTCATGTCTCTAACCAGCAGGTAAAGGAGTTTATCATGCAAACAATTATCCGTAACGTATCAGTCAACTATGCTAAAGTGTACAAGGCTGAAGAAAATCCATTCGGTGCAAAACAATTCGACATCCAACTCGAATTCGGTAAAGACCGTATCGATGAACTTAAAGGCTACGGTAAGATCCGTGAGCTACCTAACGGTAACTTCGCAATGAATATCGCTCGATCTGCCACCAATAAAGACGGTAAAGAGAACTTTATTCGCGTAGTTAATATGGCTAAAGAACCATTCACCGCGCCTATCGGTAACGGATCTACAGCTAATCTTATTGTCTACACCTATGCATCACCACGTGCATACAACGGCACTAAGACTGTACTAATGGCTGTACAAATTGTTAATCATATCGAATACACACCAGAAACATCAGTTGACTTCGATACACTAACACCAACAACATCAGTAAATCCATCTGCTGACTTCTAATCAACTTAAGGGGTAGTCAATCATGGCTACCTCTCATATGTTCATCATAGGAAAGGAACATATAATGAATACATATGAAATCAAACTAGCAACTGATAAAAGCACTGGGATGCTACCTACAGCACAACATGCCGCTGCTAAACGTCAACTAAACAAATTCCTTCAGGCAATGCCTGTAGGTACTGAAGCGTATATCGCTGGAGGTGCGCCTAGAGACTGGCATCATGGATGGGGCTGTAGAGACGTTGACATCTTCTTCTATGTACCAGAGCAAGTCGATGCGTTAGCACAAACCATGCAGTACCTATCTAAATACCAGCTATTAGGTGAAGCGTACGGTACTACCTACTCCTACGGTTGTGGTGAGCAAGGCATCAACGCTATCTGGGAATACCCAATCCATCAAGGTAGCCTACGTTATCGTAAAGTGCAACTCATATGGGTACGTGAACGTCCACTCGATGTAATCCGTAACTTCCCTATAAACATGTCACATATCTGGATGGATCGTAAAGGCAGCATAACCTGTGACTGGCACTACCAAATGGGTTACAACAGATCAGTCATAAGACCTGCTAACGATACTCAGTACATCTATCCATATCTTGAAAAGATACTACCAAGATACTCCAAGTATGCCTTTGTACCGCTATGCTGGGATGATCCAGCTGACCCTATCGAGACGCCTACTGAACAGTGATAGGCTATATCGTAGTAGGATTTGTATTCTTCTGCATAATAATGATGCAAATAGAAGGATTCCGTAAATAAATAATAATGGCTTAACTGCAACAGTGGTTAAGTCACTAATTTTTAATAAAGGAGTAGCACTACCGCTATATGTCAAAATGAACTGGTTACTTCAAACAATACTATGGACTGTAATTCCACTAATAGTAATAATACTATTCTTCTCAAACTGAAAGGAACACTACAATGATTATCTCAGACTCACCAGAGCGTAACACCTCAATAACCATCGAAGCAGGTCGCTACGTTACATACCGCGAAGACTTCGAAATAAACCTCGTCTTCTCTACGCTCAATAATACTCAGTGGGGCATAGAAGACTATGGCTACAACTTTGTTCAGCTATCCTCTAACAACGAAGCTGCCATACTACACGTTAAAGAACTCTTAGAGTACCATGACAGTGACACTATTAAGGCATACCTTGATGATTCACCAATAGAAGTTGACGTATCTTTCACCGAAGGACGCGTTTACCTAACCGTTGACCTCGATATGAGTGATATGGAAGTATACGAAGAAGAAACAAACGTAGGTATCTCTTAAAACACACCCTTATAGGGGGAAAGGGATATACTAAGGGTATCCTTTAAGGATACAGAAAGGAAAGCCAATGACAAACCATAGTCCTCGAAGGACACCTAGCATGTATCACTTCTACAAGACTAAGCTAGAAGAAGCAATACAGACTAACTCATGGGGACACTTCGATGAAATAGTCGAGGATCTACCTGAAGACATTAAACAAGAGCTAATCCTTAACGGAGTCCTTGAGGAGTCCTTAGAGGACAGTAGAGATGGACAACCAGACTGGCAACAGGAATGGGAAGACTTCGGAGAGGTATACGATGACGAACCCAATCGTTTATAAATGGGTGTTAGCTTGTATGGGTACAATAACACCCTTAGAAGTACAGCTAGAGGTATACACTGAGCATCCTTACATGTCACACTGTCATGTAGGGATCACTACTAGGGGATTTGAGTATCCTCAACAACAATGCTTTTGCATAGAAAGAAGAGACAATGACTGAAGCATTACTACGACTACATATACTACTAATGAATACTGACGATGAAGACACTAAACTAGACTTACAAATCATTATAGATATCTTGGAAAGGATAGAGAATGGCACACATTGAAACAGTAGACGGAGTCACTGTGTTAGTTGATGAATGGCATATTGAAGATGTACATCAAGCAGCAGGAGACATGGATATAACTATTACTGATGAGGATGCAGAAGATATCCTTAGTGAAGTAGCTAATAGCCATGACTGTAACATAGGTATTAACTGGGAATTATTCTACTACCACTTAGAAGACTACAGAAAGGAAGACGATGCTTAAACGTATTCACATTAACCAACATATCATCAGAGCTAACGCTAAAACTGGTGAAAGAAATCCTGTCATCACTGTAAAGGGTGGCGGGAATAACAGCTATGCACACACTGTAATCATCAATGATCATACCAAAGTAGTGTATAGCCCAGACAAGCCACTATCCTGTGGCGCAAAGGTATGGATAGAAACAACTGAAGAAGTGGAATTAGTATAATGGCTAAGAGAACAGTAATCACACATGACCTTATTAATGAAATCCTAACAGCTAAGAGTAGCGCTGACATCAGATGCTACATGACACCTAGTGCTGCTTGGATCTACAACATGAGACGTAAGCTAGTAAAGCTAGTAGTTCTCGACAGTGATGGTATGACTAATGACATCATCTACTACGATAAGAGTTGTAAACACTTCCTAACACATGCAGAGCGTATCTTACGATTAACTGCATGAGACACGAAGCATACATGAAAGGAAAGCTTATGGAAGAACATAACGCAGTCAGTCCCAAGCACTACAAAGAGATATTGCCTGGGTATGAGTACATGGACATGATGGTGTTCATGTTAAGAGACCTTGAGGGTGCTGAGGCACACTTAATGGGTCAAGTGTACAAGTACTTAATGCGGTATGGTAAGAAAGATGCTAAGCTACAAGAGTTAAAGAAAGCTCAGTGGTATCTAAACTACCTCATCGCTATGAATGAGGAACCCGATGAGAAAGTATGAGGTGAACTGTGAAGGCTGGGTAACGGACACTGTGTTCGTTACTGCAGCTAACAAAGTAGAAGCAATTGAAGAAGCCACTATCGAGTTTAAGGCTATGAAAGGCGCTACTAGTATTCGAACAACAAAAATTGAGGAGATTGAAAATGATTAATGAGAAACGTACAGTGATTATCCGTAATGCAGAACTACACTGGGCTAAACTAGTAAAACCAGTAGAGCCTTTCGGTACACTACAGTGGGAACTACAGATGCGTACTGCTGACAAGGCAGAAGCAGAGAAGTGGAAGAAAGAGTTTTATCTCACTGTCAAAACAGAAGACGGTGATGAAGGAAAATACTACAAAGCTAATGTAAAGCGTAAGGCTATTAAGAAAGACGGTGATCAGAATACACCACCAGATGTTCTTGATGGTGCTAAGAAGCCTATTGACGGTAACAAGGTAGGTAACGGTAGCATTGGTAACGTAATGCTATTCCAATTCCCGTATGAAATGCAAGGTCGTAAAGGTGTTAGCAGTATCTTGTCGAAAGTACAGGTGACAGACCTTAAAGTATACCAGAACAGTAACGCTACAGACTTTGATGTCATTGATGGCGCAGAAGAAGGTGGTGAAGCAGCGGTAGACTTTTAATGGGTGATATCATTGACTTCAAACCAAAACGTAATCTACAGGTGGACGTAGAGCTAGAAGGGGTTGACGAACAACTTCTTCTAGAGTGCGCTATTGTAGAGATGTGGGAAAAACTAGGCGGGTATGAGGTAGACAACGATAAGTTCCTCTATCATGTCTGGTTCCTACAGTTCTCAGACTTATGTTTTCAAGCCATGGAAGATAAACGTTTTAATGTATCTGAAGACGGTGAGATAAGCATTGACGCTAATCTATTAGCAGCATTCAAGGAGAGTATTGATGGATTTAAGGCAGAGTCTGCAACCAACGATAACAGAACTGACTAAGGCAACAGACTATTGGTCAGAACAATATGTAAGAGGTCGAGCAAGTTACCAAGAATACACTAGGATTATTCTTATTATGCAAGACCTAAAGAACTTCATTCTCGAACATGAAAGGAACGATGATGAAACAATACGTGTACTTAGCAGGTCCAATGGAGGACTGCACGAAGAAACGAATGACAGCGTGGAGACTACGGGCAGCGGAACTGCTGATGAAGAACGATATCATTTCTCTCGATCCAACTCGTAGAGTATCTTTCCATGATGAGTTATATCTTGGAGAGCAGCATACACCTGTACAGTCTACCTGTAGACGTATATTCAAAATGGATATGCAGGATATCGCTAATAGCAATGTCGTATTAGCAGACATTAGACGCGACAGTGGAAGAGGCACTGGAACGGCTATGGAACTTATGTTTGCTCATATGAAAAACAAGATCATTATCTTGTGGTCGAACAAAGACGATCACATCCACCCATTCTATGAAAGCATTTACACAGAGAAACACTTTGAGCTAGATGACTGCATAGAAGCTATATCATACTATTACTAGGAGGACACTATGAAATTACGTTTTGATACATACACTAAGAGCCTTAATGCTGCAACTGAAACATTCCATGACATTATGTCTACAGAGAAATGTGATGATCTCAGCTTGGCATATAATGAGTATAACTCTTGTTATAACTTAATGGGTACTATCGACAGCAATTTAGTTGACTATGTTTCTGGGTTTCTTAACGATGGTAACTGGAACGAAGACTCAAGCGCACTCTAGAAAGGGGTCAACATGCCTTACATATCAGAACAGAATCGTAAAGAATTAATGTGGGTTAATCAAGCACTTGAAGATGTTAATAAGTGTAGAAAGATATCTGCGGGTGAGCTACAGTATATCATTGCAGTAGCTATTAAACACATTGGACCTGAGAACTACCAAGATATGAATGACGTTATGGGTGCATTAGCAGGAGCGCAGATGGAATTCTATCGGCGTACAGTAGCACCTTATGAGGACACTAAGATAGTGCTTAATGGCGATGTCTGATCTATTAGCTGCACCTTTCACAGCACTTATGTATATCAGTGCGTGGTGTTCAGGTATGATTAGTGGAAGACTTATTGTAATAGCTATGGAGGTGGACGATGATGGGGATTAGGTACGCCGTATATAAACTCATATGGCAAGACGACTATCAGTCTGAAGCCGAAGCATTTAGAGTAATACAAGAGCATTACGCTAACGAGTCACGCTATCAGTACATGATACTGCCAGTAGACTATGATGAGTTGCAAGGAGAGTTGTTTGAATGATACTAAAAACATTATTAAATGTACTAGGAAAGACAGCCTCGGAAGAACCTGTGAAGTATTTAGGTGGGATGAGTGCAAAGAAAAAAGATGCACAAACCTCGCAATCAAACACATCTATGCTAAAGGAGAGCGCAGTAAAGAAACAAAAGAATGGATTGAACGACACGGTTAAATCCTTTATGAACAGGTCACGCAGCACTATTGTATGCCCTGTTTGTAACACGACCTATTATGAGGGGGCGTTAGACTTCCTCTCAGACGAACCAAAGAGTTGTCCATCATGCGACAACAGAAAGGACTGACATGAAACTAGTATTCGATATCGAGACTGATGGCATTGATGCTACTCAAGTCTGGTGTATCGTAGCACAAGATGTAGAAACTAAGAAGATATACAAGTGGAAGCCTGATGATATAGACTCAGGCCTTTCATTTCTTCTCAATGCAGAAGCATTAATAGGCCATAACATCATTGGCTATGACGCTGCTGTACTTGATAAGCTATATGGTACTAATCTTCTTGACAAGAAACTCTATGACACTTGGATTATGAGTCAAGTACTTTGCTATAAGCGAAAGCATAAACATGGTTTAGGTGGATGGGGTGAACATCTTGGTTACAGTAAGTTTGAATTCAGTGACTGGTCACAGTTCACAGAGGAAATGCTTACATACTGTGTAAGAGACGTTGAGTTAAACACAAAAGTCTATGAGCTATTAATGAAAGAGTTCATGGAACAAAGCAGTACTAAGCCATTGATTGCTAAGGGTTTAAGGGCAGAGCATCAGGCTGCTGTCTTCGAAGCTAGAGTACGAATGAATGGCTGGCTGTTTGATCTTGAGGGTGCTAACAAACTACACGAAGAAATGTGTAGTGAGCTAGAAGCTATCGAGAATAGAGTACATCCATTATTACCGGAAATGACTATCTGGGTGGATAAACAGCCTAAGACTGCTAAGTACACTAAAGCAGGTAAGTTTACTGCTGTCACTAAGCGGTTACTCACTGAGTATCTTGGTGAAGAGCCTGATGAAATGGAGTGGCCACCTGAAAAGAAATTCCAGCGTAGTTATCAAACCCAAGTAACACTTGGTAACATGGAAGAAGTCAAAGAATATCTTTACACTATAGGATGGAAACCAGATGATTGGAACTACAAGAAAGTCGGTTATGAATTCCATAAGACAAGCCCGAAACTCACAACAACGAGCTTATCTTTACTCGGAGACATCGGACAAGATATCGACAGATACTACACAACAAGATCGCGTAGGTCTATTCTCGAAGGCTGGCTTGGAGAGATTAAAGGCAACAGGCTACACGGAAGGATGTGGGTTATCGGTACGCCTACATACAGAGCCAGACACGAAGTGATCACTAACTTACCTAGTGTTGAGGCAGCTTGGGGTAAAGAGATGCGTAGTCTCTTTATCTGTGAAGATGGCTATAAAGTAGTTGGTGCTGACTCAGCTGGTAATCAAATGAGAGCATTATGTCATTACATTGGTGATGACGCATTCACAAAGGAGGTAACGGATGGAGACATTCACAGCTATAACGCAAGTATCCTCAATAGTAGCAGAGGTGATGCTAAGCGCTGGTTGTATGCTTATCTGTTTGGTGGCGGTGGTAAAAAGCTTGGCACTATTCTCACAGGTAAGCCGGATGCGACAGCAGGGGACGCTTCCAAACGAAAGTATCAATCAGCAATACCAGGACTCGGACGCATTAAGGCGAAGCTGGATACGATATTCCAGCAAACTCGCAACGGATATGGCGATGCTTTCATTCCTGCTCTTGATGGTCGCCGTGTGTATGTTGGTAGCGCTCATCAATCTTTAAACTATCTATTGCAATCAGCTGAGGCTATTACTTGTAAGGCAGCTATTGGTTATGCAATGGATAAAATAAAAGAAGAAAACTTAGATGCTTACCCTGTTATATTTTATCACGATGAGATGGCATGGGTAGCTAAAGAGTCTGACGCAGAAAGAGTAAAAGAAATCTGTGTTGAGTCATTTAGAGAAGCACCTAAAGACTTTAATGTACAGTGTATGGATGGCGATGGTGTCATTGGTAGCTGTTACGCAGACGTTCATTAGAAAGGAATCGTCATGGGTAAAATGAAAGAACACGTTATGAGACTTGAAGAACACTTCTGGCATCTTGCAGCACAAACAGTATCTGGGTGTGAGAATGTAGAAGATTACTTATCAGAGATGAGTGAGTACAAACAATTCATGCCGCTACTAGATGACGATGAGTTCACTGAGCTAGTAGTAGACTCATTCAACCATTACTGGGAAGAGAAAGGACACGCATAATGTTAGCTATAGTAGACGCTGATAGCTGTATATATCAAGCAGCATGGCAGCAAGAAACCCTAGAAAGTGCTTTAGAAAATTACAAAGCAATCCTACAGAAAAACTGGATAGACCCTGTATGGTCTGATGAACAGATTATATACTGCGGTGGCAAAGATAACTTCAGGTATAAACTCTGTCCACAGTACAAGGCTAACCGTAAAGATCCACCCCAAGATGCAAGTCTGTTTAGACCTTTAATGCAGCTTATTATTGATGAAAAGCTAGCTATACCTGCAGATGGTATGGAAGCTGATGACATGGTACGCATTAAGTCTATCGAGTTAACTGCTGATGAAGTAGATCATACTATTGTACACATTGATAAAGATCTCGATTGTATTCCGGGGAAACACTACAACCCTAGACGCGCTGAGTTCTACGATATTGATGAAGACAGTGCTGATCTACATTACTGGCAGCAGATGCTGAAAGGTGATCCTACAGATAACCTTCCAGGGCTACCTAAGATTGGTCCAAAGAAAGCAGAAGCTATGCTTAAAGGTGTTCCAATGGATCGGCGTAAACACAGAGTACTTGCAGCGTATAGAGCTAAGTATGGTCGAGTAGACTGGAAAGAAAAACTACTAGAAACTGCTAATGGTATTCACATTCTAAGGAAACAAGATGACTTCTTTGCGATTTAATAACCATGAGCGTTGGCATAACGTTCAGGTAGAGCGTGTCACTCAGTTCGATAATAACGATTGGTGTGGCATTATTACTAAAGAGCATGGTGAGATTCGTTGCAAGAGACGTAACAAGTCTCGCTTTAAACTAAAGAAAGGATTTAAAGGTCCAATCACAATATACTTTTTAAGTGGCACTACACCAACTATTGCAGATGATGTGCGAGGTCACATTGAGGTAGAGAGCCATTGGAATGTACTACATCCTGAGTTGTTTAATGAGTCTGATCATGGCTTTCTTTATGTGATTACTAATAAGACTACTAAGCAGCGCTATGTAGGCGTAAAAACATTACATACTAGCTGGAAAGCATACACTAGTTCTAGCAGTGAACTCAATGAAATTATTAAAGAACAAGGGCATGATAACTTTTCTTTTGATATCTTGTTTTCTTGTCCTATGAAAGGTGACTTGAGTTATCTAGAAGCATTTATGATTATCACAACTCATGCGCTATGCAGTGATGATTGGTATAACAAGTGGGTACATGAAATTAGATTTAAACCTGCTATGAGAGACATGGAGAGACAAATTGAAATCGCCAAATCGTATTCGCAATCCTTATCATAATGATATTAGGAAACATCAAGTTATTCCTGCAGAAAAATCAGAAGTAACTGAAGATGATTGGGATGAAGACTTGTTAGATATGTTTAATAACAAGCAACAGAAAGCTGAAAAGCTAATTAAATCAGATAGAGCTAGAAACCGAAGGAAGGAAGCTCGATATGCCAAAGAAAACAGACTATACGGAGAGTAAAGAGATAGGTAAAACCAAATGTCCTGCTTGTCCTAGCAGCGATGGCTTTACTTTGTATGATGATGGACACGGTTACTGCTTTGTATGTAACCATTATGAAAAAGAAGTAGGAAAGGAAGAGGATATGCCTGTAGCAGCGCCTCAAGTAACAAGCCTAGAATTATTTGAGTCACAACTAGGTGACTATCGTGGTTGCCAAGAACGTGGCATTACTAAAACAATTGCAGAACACTACGGTGTTCGCGCTACGTACGATAATGAGCGTAATATTACCGCTTATAACTACCCGTATTACGACACGGGAGAACTTGTTGCGTATAAGGTGAGGACATTACCAAAACAATTCAAGACAGTAGGAGATTTTAAGAATGTCTGGCCATTTGGTTGCCAAAGCTTTGGAATGGGAGGGAAGCGCCTCGTCATTACCGAAGGGGAATTTGATGCAATGTCAGTTGCTCAAGCTTCACTCGAACACTATAACAAAATATATCCCACAATTTCTATTGCCTCGGCAAGCAACCTTAAGAGTTTGTTGCATGCAAGAGACTGGATTAGGTCTTTCGAAGAGGTCGTGTTGTTCTTTGATAAAGACGAAGCCGGAAAGAAAGCTATTAAAGAAGCTGCTAATATCATTGGGATTGACAAAGTAAAGATCGCTACTAGCCCTGCTAAAGACCCTTGTGAACTCTATACTGCTGCAGGACATCACGGAGTTATGCGTGCTATATGGGATGCACAACCCTATAGTCCAGCGGGTATTATAGTAGGGCATGCACCTGTATGGGAGCAATACTTAGCAAGACAATCTACTGAGTCTGTGCCTTATCCAGATTGCTTAGACGGCATCAACGATAAGACTAAGGGTATGCGGTTTGGTGAAATCACTTTGTTTACTAGCGGTACTGGTAGCGGTAAAAGTACTGTCATTAAAGAAATAGTACTTGACTTACTGGATAAAACTAGTTATAAGATAGGTATGATTTCGCTTGAGGAGTCTATCGGAGATACAGCTGAGAAGCTTATTCAGATGAAACTTAAACAAAATCTGCAAGAGCATGATGTGCCACTTGATATCCAAGAAGCTGCATCGAAGGAGGTATTTGGGGATGAACGCCTTGTCTTACTCGATCACCAAGGTTCTGTTGGTGATGAGTCACTTATTGATAAGATTGAGTATATGGCTCTTATGGGTTGTAAATATCTTATTCTTGATCACATCACGATTGCCGTGTCCGAAGGTGCTGAAGGGTACACTGGTAATGAAGCCATTGATAAGGTTATGTCAGATCTACTTAAGATTACTAAGAAACATAACGTCTGGCTTGGAGTTATATCGCATCTACGAAAGGTGCAAGGTGGAAGTACGACCTTCGAGCAAGGTAAACTACCGAGTATGGATGATATCAAAGGCTCTGGATCCATTAAACAAATATCATTCGATATTATTGGATTCTCCAGAGATATGGCTAATGAAAATGAGGATGTTAGAAACACAATCAATTTCATTGTACTTAAAAGTAGATTTTCTGGTAAGACCGGACCAGCCGGATCAGTAAAATACAACCATGATACTACTAGATTAGAGTATCACAATGGTTCAGCAATAGACTTTGAGGTGATAGGATGAGTGAAACAGCTTTATACCATCAAATAGGTTTACTACAACAAGAACTTGCTCATGCAAAAGAAATCATTGAAAGCCTTACTACGGAGCGTAATAAGTTTCGTAGTCAAGCTATCATGCGAGCAAACAAAATAGAGACATTATCAAATGAGATCAATACTATTTATAAGGAACAAGAGTATATCCCCTAGCCAGAATATTATTAAGCTATTAAATAGTCTTAGGTCGAGGGGTACAGAGCCTATTGACTGGCATTACGATAAAAACTATATAACATTTAGAGTAGAGGATGACAATGGCAAAGAAAGCAGATAATTTTCTTCTTAAACCACGCAAGCAGAGGACCTTCACAGGAAAGAAATATGCAGGACGTAAAAAGTATCGAGGACAAGGTCGATAACTATAAAGGTTTAATTACCATGACAATTAAGGAAGAACGATATGATCAATTATATATGGACATCGCTAAAAGAGTTGCTGAAATGTCTTATGACAGTGATACCCAAGTCGGCGCAGTCATTGTTAAAGACGGAAACATTATTTCAATGGGTTGGAACGGCACTCCAAGCGGCTTTGACAATAGCTGTAAACACCCTGAAACGGGTGTTACTTTATCTACTGTTATTCATGCTGAAGCTAATGCAATCTGTAAGCTCGCTCGTACTAGCGGTTCTGGATTGGGTTCCACATTGTACACTACGCTCTCACCTTGTATCGAGTGTACTAAGCTTATCCTCCAATCTGGTATCAGCGAAATTGTCGTTGAGAAAGCGTATGAGAAAGATTTAGAGGGATTTAAAATTCTTAATGAGAAAGGTATGCTAAGAGTATGCAAATCCATTACCAAAGAATAGATAATATGCCTGATTATGTTGCTTGGGTTGAATGTAATCGGGAAGACTTAGAACAAGTAAGAGATATGTTTCCAGAAAAGGAATTTGAATTACTTATCGCAGTCAAGCCTAACTACGACCCTATCACTTGTTCACAACAAGTACTATATAATCCACCCGCACCCACTTGGGGCATAGATGTTTGGAAAAGAGAAATCGATGGAAGATGTGAAGGACTATCTCCTGAAGAAAATTCGCGGTGAAGACTTAGGTGTCAAGCCAAGGCGTAACTTACAACTAATGCGTATGATTGACACTGATGGTGTTGACATGCTAGACTTTCTTATCGAAGACATGGTGTCTTTTGCTAGAAAGACTATTCAACGTTGCTTTAAACGTAGTAAAACGGAAGGTGAAACAGCTATTACTCAAGCATCAATGGCTATCGGTAAATATATTATCGAAGGCTGGGATAGTAATAATGTTAATTTCAGGGATCATGTTAGAGTTGGTGACTTAGTTATCGAAGGCTTTGTTATGTGTGGTTATCTTACTATTTCAGTAGGCCACATGAAAAGCCGTAAACCAGTAACAATACATGCTACTGATAAGTGGGGTGAAATGGAAGCCATTGCTGGGCGTACTGTATGCATGTCAGCAGAGCCGATTGAACCTATTACTTCATTAATACAAGCTAATGGTCGAAGTGTTATTAAAACTTGGGATAAATCTAAAGAATATAAGTTTATTAAACACAAGACAGCGCCATTTGTAAAGGCAATCGATAAGCTGCAAGCCACTCGCTGGCTTATTAATAAGGATGTTCACAACGCTATACTACAGCATTGGGATTCATTCATAAAGACTGAAGTGTTTGATGGTGAAGACACTAAAGAGAACGATAAGTTATACCAACGCCAAGCTTCTAAGAATAGAGAAGTAAAAGAAGTAATGGCTGTGGCAAACAAGTGGTTAGACACTGAGTTTAGCTTTTATCTTGATGCTGATTATCGAGGTAGGCTGTATTACTCAGAGCCATTCTTTAACTTCCAAGGCTCTGACATAGCTAGGGGTCAGCTACTCTTTGCTAACGGTAAACCATTCGATAGCACTGCTAGCTTCTGGTTAGGTGTGCATACTGCCTGTTGTTTTAATCAATCATACGGTATCGATGAGATCCCTGACTGGGTAACTACAGACTACCGTAGTGTACTCGAGCAAGAAGAACTCGATACTATCTCAGTAGACAAAATGACACTCGAAGATAGAGCGCAATGGACTCAAGAAAATATTGATGACATTCTAGAGCTAGGCGAGATGGGTATTATTGCACATGATGCAGAAAAAGCTATTTCGTTTCTAGCTTGTTGTATTGAGTGGTATAAGTACTCAAAATCAGAAGGTACTTTCTTGACACACCTGCCTATCCCTATTGACGGTGCCAACAACGGATGGCAACACCTAGGCGCTATGTCTAAGGATGCCCTGACGGGCAACCTCGTAGGATTAATACCTACTGAGGTTCAAAACGACTTCTACGTCCAGGTAGCTAAGCGACTCACTCAGCGTATGCCTGAATGGTTTGAAGAAAGACAGATGCCTATGAAGCATATCCGTAAAGGTATTGCAAAACGTGGTGCCATGACTCGTGCTTATAGCTGCGGACAAAAGAAAATGTCTGAGTCAATGTACAGTGATTGTTATCAGTTCGGTTTTACTACTGAGTACAACATCAGTACTTGGGATTGTGATGAGTTAAGCAGCCAAGTCATACGGGCTATCCAGGAAGTATGCCCTGGACCGCTAGAGACTATGCGGTACTTGCAGAAGCTTGCTGATCAAGAGATCACTAACTGGTACAAGCAATACGGTACTGATAGAGGACAAGGTATCGAGTGGACTACACCATCAGGATTCCCTGTAGTGTATGAGTGCTACCGTACAAGACCTGTTAAGGTAGACTGCTATGGGTTTAATACCCCTGCAGGTGAGATACGATTTAAGCATGTCATCAGAGAGAAAACAGACATCCCTGATAGACGTGGCTTTATGTGTGGTATCAGTCCTAACTTTGTGCATAGCATGGATGCATCTCACATGGCTCTTGTAGTAGCTGATTGGGAAGGTGACTTCGGTGCTGTACATGACTCATACAGTACTCATGCCAGTAGTATCGAGCTACTAATGAATAACACACGAAGAGAGTTCGTATCAATGTACGACAAAGAAAACTTCTATGATAGTATTCCTTTTGGTAAGGACTATCAAGGCATTGTGCCTACGATTGGTACGCTAAACGTTAAAGGTGTACTTGAATCAGACTATTTCTTCTGCTAGGAGGTTACTATGGAAGACAAAAATTGGCTTGCTCAAACAGGCAAAAACTTTTCAGATATTGATTATAAAGAGTTAGGAATCTCCGATGATTTAATTGGTGCTGAAGGTTTTAATCGAGCTATGCTCGACAAAGTACACGCTGAAAATGTTGCAGGATATATCGAGCTTGGTATGAGTGAAACTCAAGCCAAACACGAAGCGGATAAACGGCGTAGCATGGCTATGAAGGCTGCTAAAGATAATGGTCTTAAACTATAAATAAAAATACCCCACAAGGTTTCCGTTAAGGATTCCCTGTGGGGTATTTTTTTTAGCTGTATTGACCACGTTTCCGTGGCTTACTATTAAGCTCTTTACGCTGTTTATTTGTTTTAGCTATAAGATTAACTAAATCCCTTCTAATTTTAAGCACTTCAATAGCACCTTCAAATAAAGCTTCATATGCATCAGCTGAAATTTTAACTGAGCGATCACCTAGCATAGTGTCTGGGGGTAGTAAATCTACAATTTGATTTATTAACTCCGAAGCAGCTGCAATAGCTCTTTTCTTTTCAGAATCATCAATCATATCTTTACCGATAATAGCTGCCCAACGGCGGGTACCATCTGGTGTAGTGTTTACAAAATCACCCATACCTTTGTATTCGCCTTCAGTGCCAATATCAAAAGTATCTCCAGTCTTTCTTTTCTCTGCAATTTTTTGCTTAACCCTAGCTACCATCTGATCAAATGCTTTTAATTCCTCTTCGAGCATATTATAGCTTTGGTTTACTTTATCAAAAACAGTGTTAGCTGTATTCTCAAGATCAGCAAAAGTTGTTGAGTCACCCATGAATGCATCATAGACTTGCATAACTAAACCATTAGGCCTACGATTAACTACACTAGCTACGGTTAACTGTGCAACCGTAGCATCAATATTTTGAGTAGCGTTTACTGCCGCTTGATTCATAAGCTTGCCACCGATCTCTGCTTTAGAGTAGCTACCCTCACCTACATATTTAGGGGTATTTCTAACAGCAGCAGATGAGCGAGGCTCTGTAACAGTAATATCAGCTACATTACGTCTAGCTCCTGGGCCGAAAGTAACTAAATTAGTTTTATCTTTACGACTTGCCATACGAGGTAAAGTATCTTTTGGTATATATTCAATACCACCGGCTTGAATATCCCATCCATTTTCACCTTTCATAACAAAGATTTCATTGCCAAAAACATGCGCTCTACCATTGCGTTTAGCGATACGCTGATGGTCTAGCGCGCCACCAAGACCTAGAGTTAAACCAACTTCTAGGTGTTTAGTTAACTGCTCTTCTAGCTGTGCATTAGTTAAGTTACCTGTTGCTAGCATAGCTGAGAATATTTTAGGGTTATCTGATATAAACTTTTTAGCAGTATCACTATGGAATTTAGGATCTTTACCGTAAATAGATGTCATAATTGGTAACTTCATTAGCTTTTTAACTAACGTAGAGTCCCTACCAATAGCATCAAATGCGGCAGACCAATTCAAGTCCTTAGCTACGGAGGGTTGTGATGCCATTACACTGAACACATCTTCACGAATGTCTAATTCATACTCTTCAGCTTCTTCGCGAGTAAGATCGGTTAAACTTTGATCTGGACCTAATTTCTTTAAAGCGGTTCCTTTGGATCCAATCTTAGCATATAAAACACCACCACGTTTAAGAATATTCTCGACACCCATTTGATAAGCTTGGATAACTGCACCGTTAGAGTTACCATCTATCTCTGCTTTAACTCTTGATCCAAACTTTTCACCTTTAGGAGTACTGTGATATCTTGCAAGCTCATGCAATGCATCTAATGCAAAATAAAAAGTATCATTTTTATTATGCAAAGCCAAGAAATCGTTTAGATCTTGTGTTAAAAGTAATTCGGGAGCTTCAGGAACTGGCTGACGGGCGTTAATGGCTGCTTGTACCTGATTATGGTAGTCAGCGTTTGCTTGTGTATACTCAATCAATTGCCTACCGAATTTAATATACCGCATAGCTGGACCACCATTAGGACCGTCTTTACCTGTTACTAGATCTAACTGCAATGCTTTTACTTGATCTGCTGGAGATAGCTTATCTGCACCGACAACAACTGATCTTGCAATTACTCTGAAAAAACCTTCTTCAGTAGTAAGTCGTTGATATCCTTTATCACCAGGAGCCTTATTAGTATTATTCTCTAGCTTTTTAATTGCTGAGTTTAGGGCTGCAGCCCCACCATCTTTATTTTTACTAAACAAAGAAGGTAGAGTTCCACTTACTAAAAAACGAGCTAACTTACTAGACTGATAGTTAAGCTCATCGTTAGCAATCATCATGCGTGAAGAATTATTAATTACTGTATACCCATAATAAAAAGAACTATTTACACGGTTAAAACCATCAAGCAACGTATCTTGTCTTTCACTTAAATGACTTTGTTGTATTCGTTTTGCTTCGATCCTAGCTGCTTGCTCAAATCCTTTTATTAACCGTTGTTCTTCAGTGAGATTACCCATACCAATAAGCCCTTGACCGTATGGTACAAGCTGCCCATCAGGTTTTCGATAACTCCCTAAGTCTCCCGGCTTTAAGCCCATTGATTTTGCTTTAGCAAGGTAGTCACGTAATAGTTCATCTCTTTTATTTTCAAAATAGGTAGAACCTTGTTTAGTTACATCTGCAAAGACACCCTCTGAGTATTTTTCTCCTGCTTTTAAAACACCGGCAAATAAAGTTGCGGCATGAGGTGCTACTGTATGTGATACCGAAGCAAGTGCTGATACGCCATCTTCAATTATCTTAGTCTTTTTATTTTTAAGAGGACCACGAGTAATTTCATTTTGTGTAGACGCACCTTCGCCTCTCAACATTCCATTTTTAGTTAATACAGTTGAAACAGGTTTACTTTTTGTTGCGCTCATGCCTAGCTGCTGTCGAATACCTCTACGCATAGCAGATAGCCTAGCATCCCCTTCACGAGTTGTTCTAAAGCTAACCTTTGGTTTTCCATCTGGGCCAATGCTACTAAAAGATTGAACAAGATTATTGTCTCGCATATCAACAAAGCCTTGCAATAATGCTTGACCTAATAGAGATGCTTCTGCTGGCTCTAAACGATATTGATAACCATATCTTTCCGCTTCGCCCTTGAAAAGCTCTTGTGGGTTTTCCATTTCAGTAGGATATAATAATCTTTCAAATGTACGACCAACGGAACTGCCTAACATAATACGATCTAAACCATTTGTGTTTTGTCGTTCATCATCTGATTTATCAGCTTCACTGTTAATTAATTCCATCTTATTTGAAAGTTCAATTAAGACAGCCATCATCGCAGCACGACCCGCTTCTGGTTTAATTTGAGAAGTAGGATCAAGGTTATCTTCCAATAGATCTAGCTTTCGATTATTTTTTAAAGCATTCATTATTGTATCTGAATTACGATAGATAACCCCTTGCGGATCTGTGCTAAGCTCGCTATCGCTGATACCAGATACATCGATATCTGAGCCTAAGATATTAAAACCGCCAGAGTCAGTACGCAAAGCTTTGCTTCCAAGATCAACTAAGCTTTTAAAGCTAACAAAACCATCATCATTACCGACTTCTGAGCTTACATAATCATCTACTGCTTGTGTAAACAGATCAGTAGTTGGTTGATCGGCAAGTATTGGCCTAACGCTACTTGCTTCGCTTGATAGCGTATCTATAGCAAGCCCTTCTTTTTCTTCAAGTGTAGCAAGGCTTTCTACATCTTGAGAAGGGTCTGGAACAATGCCTGCTTGTTGATACTGTCGCATTGGAACATCAGCAATGTCTTCCATTGTTCTTGTTGGGTCAATCTCCACAGTTGGAGATAGTTCACGAGGCATGATATTTTCAGGTGAGTCTCCTACAAACGTTTCAGCGCCTGTAGGGTCTCCTTGTGTCATTGGCATTGCTGCTTGCAAAGTTTCTACAGGAGTTTCTAATGTTGCCTGAGTTGCTTGAGCATCTGCGATAGCCGAAGCGCGCTCTGTTTCTGCAGTGCGTTGTGCTTGTGCTGTAGTTTCAGTTTGTGCTGCTAACTTTTCTTGTCTACGTTTATCAAAAAAGTTTAAGCCAGCATTTCTTTGAACACTTCTAGGTGCCATTATTATTCTCCTGTGTCTTGATCAAATGGCCACTTAGATGGCGCTTGACCTTGCATTAAGTCTTTAAATACATTTCTTACGGGTGTTACTGCACCGCCAACAGGTAATAGTTTTCCTGTCTGAGTTAAGAAACCTGGATAATCCCCTGAAGCTGCTTCAACTAAAGCTTTTCTTGCAGTGTCTGCTAGTCTCACTGTTGGCGCACCACCTACTGTTTCACCAAATAAACGACTAACGATATTTTCATTACGATCAGAATACATTGGCGCTACACCTTGTACTATTCTTTCAGCTGAACCAAGTATACCTGAAGACATGATTGCCCGTTGCACAAGTTGTGCATCATTAAGATACGGAGTGCTTCCTCCAAACTTAATATAATCTTTAAGCCATTGAGAAGCTCCACCAACAGCTATCATTGTAACCGCTAGTGCAAATGTATTATATTTCATACGTGGACTTCCATTCTTAAGATAATCATTCCAAAGTTTAGGCACTACGTTTGCAGTGAAAGTAGAAATAAATCCATTGAATTGAACAAACAATTGGAAGTGAGGATCTTGAAAGAACAAAGGTCTATTATACGCTTGCGGGTTTTGAATACGATCATTAGTAAAATACCAAGTAACAGTATCTAGCTGATCTTTTACAAAATCAATATCGCTAGTAATTTCTCCACCCATTTCAGCTTCATCCATAAGCCTATCAAATCTGGTTTTGCCTTCTGAATCTTTATAGTTAGAATTATACTTGCGTTGTATTCGGATATACTTCTCAACATCCATACCTAAGTTAGTTAACTGCCGGTATATTTCTAGCTGATCTTGATTATAAGGTGTACCTTCTTTTCTAGCCATTAGGATTTTAATTCTATCAGAAACAAAACCAGAGACTGCAGCAGCAGCCATTGATCTTTGAAGCTGAGTTATTCCGGCAATGCCAGTCCATTTAAAGAAAGCTTTTTGATACCAAGCTTTACTAATATCAGTCTCACCTAATCCATAGCGAGTAGCTACTGTGGCATCATCTGGAAATAAACCACTGCTAATTAGTTTATTTGTACTATTTCTATAAATATTTCCTAGCGGAACATTAGCTAACGAAGGATGTATTTTCATCTTAGCTACTTGTTTTAACGCTCCTACTAGTTCACCTGTAAAAATATTAATGGCTCTATTAATGTCGTTCATTCCACGAGCTTGATATATCATCATAATAAATTCGGGTAATGAACTAAACGCTGCAAGCGGTAAGCCTACTATCGAAGTATAAAATGTAGCTGTACGCATAAACGCTGCAAGCTTTCTATTCTTAATAGACTTAAAATTACCTGTGCCAGCATCAATAATGCTCTTAGTATGATAAGCCATCTCAGCTATTTCTTCACGAGTAAGTCCTTCATTTTCCATTTGATTAAATAGATAATCAAGATACTTACCGCCAGCACCAAAGTATTCTGTATAGGCAGCATACTTAGCAGTTTGATTTGCTGTGCTAATTGCATTTTGTATTATATCTGTATTAGCAAACTGTTCGAAACCAGGTTTAGATGATAACAATTCTGTTCCACCTTTTCCTGCTCCAGGGATATACTCAATGCCTTCAACAATAGAAAAATCAGTAGCATCTTCATTATTAGATACTTTATTGTATAACTCTATCAATTCATTTTCAGTATACAATTGATTACCGTCTTTATCTAAAGCATTTTTACGCATCCAATCAAACCATGCTTCACGATTATCACGCACCTTTTGCCAGTCCCAACTTTGATCATTAAACCAAGCATCTGGATCTGCAGCTAAATTATCACGGTTATTACCTTGTGCTTTATAATTATCATTTTTTAAAGCATAAGACATAGCTGAGAATAATTTTAATTCTTTAATAGTAGCTTCAATTGCTTCGTAGTTTTCCATTACTTCTTTGTCGTCAGCTAATGCTACCGGATCTCCACCCGCAATATAAAATCGTCTAATCATATTTGATATTTTATTAGAGTTACTAACACGATCAGCCATTCCAAAGCGTTTAAATACTCTTTGAGGATTAATAGTACCTAGCATATCCCCACGATACTTAGCTTCTTGTGCTTGTACGTCACGCCCCGAATATAAACGACCTAATGGCTGGCCTACTAATGCATAAAGCTTTCTAGCAGCAGCTGATCTTCTCAATAGCTCAGGTCTAAACGCAGTCGTAGCTGCTGCACGATAAAGCTCTGGCATATACTTTGTAGGATCTTTTAGCTTAGACCAAATATTACCTCTTGCTTTTTCACCTTGCCTAGCACGTTGTGCTGCTTTAGTTCCACCTGATTGGTTAAGCGTAGCGGCTCTTGCTTCTTCAGTAATATTAAATACAGAACCTTGTTTTCCTAGATCTTGGCTTAGTTGATCATAAGGGTTTAGCTTATCAACACGACCAAGCATTAAACCTTTTTGCATAGCATAGCGATCGCCAGCTTCTACTATTTGACCGGCCCCACCGAAGCCTGTACCTAACGCGCCACCCGCAACTGCAGATGATGCAAGAATATTTGAGAATTCATTAGGATTAAAGTTCTCTTTGAGTCCACCTTCTGACATTGCTTTAGAAGATAAATAACCTAAACCTTCTTGAGAAGCCTCTGTTACACCTTCAATAACTCCAGAACGACCAGCGCCCTTAAGTACTTCTTTAATAATAGCACTGTTATTAATGTGATCAGCAGAAAAATTACCCATGCCTTCAATAGCACCTTTAATAACAGACTTTGTTTCTTTATTAATAAGAGCTAATGCTTGTGCAGAAGTCATTCCTGGATTTTGTTTCTTTAAAGCAGCAGCAACTTGCAATCTGCCTTCTTTAGTAAGCAAGGTTGAAGGCTTCATAATAGCTTTCATACCAATACGATCTAGTACAGCCATAGCTGTTCCCGCGATAATCGCGCCTGATGCTTCTTTACGACCCTTTGGACCTTCAATATCGTTCCAAACATTACCTGCATGGGTACCGAGAATAGAACCGTAAGCTACTGGTACTGATGCACCGAAAGTTACTGGCGATAATACATGACCTGCAGTTAATGTAACTAGATAAGGTGCCGACATAGCCATATTATTAGTAAAGAATTCCCATGCATCCCATACACCATCTACATCCCGGTAGTCAACGTTCCGTAGTATTGGAGAGTTTGCAAGATCATCTTTTGCTTGTTCAACATTTTCCGCGCCCCAATTTTTAATTGTATCGCTACCAAGCTCAACGCCTATTAACTCTGCAAAACCATACAACGCAGTTGACATTCCTTTCCAACCAGTGTTCCATGACTCTGTCATCTGATTGTATGCTACGCCTTCTTTAGTTCGATCACCATAACGAAAATCAATTGCTGCAAAAGGAACACTACGCGTGTCGTAATTACCAGAAATAGCTGTGTTATATGCTTGACGATACTCATCTTCGTCATAAAGATTAAGCCCTTTTTGTTCTGCAACTACTTCGATTACTGAGTCAAGGTATTCTCTTTCATTTGTTGCGGTTTCTTTAAACATAACAGGCGCATACTTAAGATCACCCATTGCATTATCAACAATGTCGCCAAAACGTCCACGAGTACCCCGTAATTGTTCTTGTAGACGTCCACGTCTAGCCGCATCAATTCCTTCTTGATCTGTAAATAAATTAACATCTACTAAACCAGAAGAATAAACTGCTTCAGTTAAATCTTCACCATCTTCATTTACAAAGGTACCTAATCGGCGTCCGTAGCTGTCTAACTCACCTGTATCTTGAAAGATATTAAAGCCGCCAGCTTCTGCTATATTTGCAATAGCTTCTGTTTGTTCTTTAGCACCAAGTTGACCTTGTACAAAACGAAGTTCACCATCCCGATCAATAATCTTGCTAGTCTCAGCAGCATTAAACCCTTTAAGTCGTATAGTAGTGTCATCACCTTCAGCTACAACAGAGTCAGCGTCTAGCCATTCGTACGACTTTCCGTCAGCACCTTTTAAAAATCTTTTGCGTACGTTTTTGGCAGTGTTTTCAGCTTCTGATTCATGCCTAGTAGCCATATAAGCCTCCATAAAAATAAAGTATCCCTAAGGGATCCACCCCTATAAGGGCGTGTTAATGATCTCTTAGGGATTTAGTGTTATAATTTTCCTGCTGCTTTTAATTCAGAAATAATCTTAGCTATTTCAGAATCAGAAGTTTTACTTGCCCATAAAGTAAATCCACTATAGTGTTTTGCTTCATCCTTTGGATTATCTGCAATTTGTTTTGCAGCATCAGCAACAAATTTATTTTTAACATCAAGCGGTAATGCTCTGTATGCCTGATAAGTTGCTTGCCATTGATTGTAGTAATCTTCTGCATAACGTTTATCTTTAGGGTCTGTAATTCTCATACTAGCTTTAATCCGTTTATTCAGCTCATTAGTATTGTTTACTGATGTTGCACCTATTTGACTTTGAGGTACATCGGTTAATACTTCTATTGTAGAATCATTAATATACGCTCTAACAGAAAGAGGCTTCGTTGTTCTACGTTTTTGCTTATAGGCAATAGTATCTTCCATAAATCTGCTCATTGCAGAGTTAACATCATTCATAAGATCAGGAATATCTCTTACTGAAGCACCATTTTGTTTTAGTATTTCTCTAAACCTAATATTAGCTTCTTGAGCTAGTTTTTCTTCAGGAAAATCAACTCGATCATCGTAAGATGTATCATTTTTAGTTCCTGTTTTTAATCCTGCTTCATTGTTTAAATAGCTACCTTGTCCTTTTGCAAAGTCAAAAAAGCTTTTCTTAGTTGCTGCAACTCCATAAACACCTTCATTCCAAGGTTCAATAAGTTTAATAACATCTGGGTGTGTTACTGGTGTCAGTTTACCTTTATACTCAACTGCTTCAACACCACTCTTACTATCCTTAAACTTTTGAACTACACCAATACCCTTAATAAAAGCATTTCCAGAAGTCTGATTATAATTTGGAGCGCTACCACCTTTATCTTCTAGCACACCAATGTCACCTGTTTCTTGGTATCGTTTAAGAGATTCAGCTGTAAAGTTTTCAAGGTTATCTTTATTAGTGATAAACTTTTTCCTTGCAGCTAAGTCAGCAGCAATTGTTTTAACATAAGTCTTTGCTGAATAGTTTAAAGAAGTACTATGATCATAGCCTAATGCACGAGAACCTGCATAATTAACAATCATACGAGCAATTTCTTTAGGCTCAAACATCTCGCTAAACAAGTCTTTAAACCCTTGTGTAATAGACTCTGCAAAGGTAGGATCTTTTGTTAATAAATCTCTACCTGCACCTGTTACATCTTCATCAGACTGAGTTATATCTTTAGTAGCTGGATTTTGTTTAGCTAAATCTTCAGCTACCTTGGCTTTATCCGCAGCTGCTTGATCGGCAGGTGAAAGATCTTCGCCTGTTGCTTCAGGATCGTATTCTGGAGTTGGAGGCGTTTCAATTTCAGGCACTTTAGTAGATTCATCAATTGCTACTTTTAATTGCTCATACTCATCTTTTGATTGTGGAATAGCTGTACCAGACAGATCTTTTGAATCAGTTACAATTTCTTCGCCAGTATAAGGATCAATTTGACCAATAGAAATTTCTTTATAGAGTTTTGGGGGTGCCTCATTTAAATCTACTGGTGGTACAGGCGTAATCTCTAGCCCTGCAGCTTTAAGCTGATCATTATCAAGATAAGACTCACCTTCTGGTGTCATCACAAATTCACCCATATCGTCTGAGTAAACCTTTTGATCACCAAGCATACCTACCACTGGTGGTATAATAGAGGGCTTATCCGCTGTTTGTTGTTCCGCAACTGCTTGAGCAATTGGCTTATTAAACAATGACATTTCTCTAGCTCTACGAGCTTCAAGACCAGGAATAACTTTACTATCTGCCATACGAAACTCTGAAGCTTCTTTCTGAAAGGCATCAAAGTCACCTGCATTAAGTGCAGCACGTGCTTTACTATTAGCAAATTGTGGTCCACCAATATTAAACAGAAGCGATTTAACAGCTGCTTGTTGATTAGGGTTAAGATCAGCAGTAACTAACTTGTTATAATCTTCTTCTGCAACACGCATATCTGCCATTAACTTTTGACGAGCTTGCGTATCATTAATCTTATCACCCATTTGAACACCGCGAGTACTGCCAAAACCAATGGTGGGTACACCTGCAGAGTCTAGGTATGCTGTATTACGCTTACCTTCTTCTAGCTCAAGGAATCTACGCAGTAGATCATCTTCAGTAGTCCCTTCTGCTGAATACATCAGCGGTATCTTACCACCATCAGCTTCATAAGTAGGAATAGGACCACCTTGCGCTTGTTGTATAGCACGACCCTCTTCATTCATAGCATCAATTTTTTCTTGATTACCAGGAAGACGAGATGCTTCAGCATTAACAACGTTTTCTCCAGGGGTTAGCCATGCAGGTACTGTATCAGTTCCTTTAGGTTTCCCTGGATGATTGTTTGTGTCTGCTCCGTTAAACCCATTAGGCATATCAGGAATCATCATTAGCATAGGTATGCCTTGGTCTTCAAACATTTCGAGAGAAAACATATTACCATAACGGTCTTTTTGAGTAATGCTTTTTATGTTATGCATTATTTCCCTCCTGTTGAGTTAACATAGCCACCTTGTGAGGCGTATACATATCCACCTTTGCTAAAAGAAGGATCATAATCCCCTCCATCATCATCATCGTTAGCCCCAAAGCTGCCACTGCCATCTCCCATAGGATCATCTGCACCGGAAGCTGCATCACTTGCATCAAAGCCCATACCGCCATCGCCCCAGCTATCACCGCCACTACTGTTGCCTGAAAAACTACTGCCACCTGAAGTTGGAGGATTAGATAGCTCATCTGCTAAAGCTTGCGATACTTTCTCATTATAGCTAGTGTCTTCTGAAGTTAAACCATAATCATAGTCGTTCTGAAGACCAGCACTTATATAGCTACCAAGATCTTCCCAAGAGTTTATTGCAGTAGGATCATACTCAGTTATGCCTGAAGTAGATGGACTTGAATAATCGGAAGGGATTGCATCATAATTATTAGCAATAACATTATCTATATTATAGCCATAATTAAAGTCTTTAAAATTAAAATCTGCAGGGTTAGTAATTCCAGTATTTAATTCAGAAGGCAAAGGTTCGTAAGTTGATCCTGGATTAAAACCAGGATCTAGCGTTTCTGTTTGATCTTTTTGATTTTCTGCATAATTGTTTACTGTTTGAGCTATATCATAAACTGTTTTAAAAGCAGCTAATGGAGCAGTATATGGATTAGATTTTAAACTTGCTGTTATAAATGCATTAAATACTTTATCTTGAATAGCCTTTGGAGTAGTCTCTTGTTTTAAAATATCAGAGCCTGTATTAAAAAGATTTTGTGAAGTTGTTGATATAGTTCCACCAATATTTTCTTTTATCTTGTTTGCATTTTCAGCTAACTGAGAAAGAGAAGGTACTGAAGGTGTAAAGTCAAAAGTGCTTTTTGGTTTAGCAGCTTCTTGTTGCGCTAAGATAGCCATCCGATCTCGCTCTTGTTTAGTGAGACCATCATACGCATACATAGGTGGGATTGTGCCGCCATATGACCAACCCATTGGATCATCAGTATCTTCAGCAGCCCCGCCACCGTAATTATCGCCTCCTCCAAAATCACCTGGACCTTCATTATCCCAACCGCCACCATCCCCTTGGTATTGACCATTCCAGTAATCATTTCCAATACCAACTTGAGTATTGCCCTGATCGCTTTTTTGTTTAGCTTTTTTAGCTGCCGCTGCTGCTGCTGCAGCCTTTTCTTTAGCTACTTGTTCTTCATAAGAAACATACTTTGGTAACTTTAATGCTGTAAAGTTTTTATTTTGAAGACCTTCTAAAATCGGGTCAAAGGAAGGAATACTTGTATCATCTCTAAATCCAGGATCAACTGTAGGATTAGCAAGTGGTGCTAAGTTTGGATTTAATATTCTAAAACCCTGCATACTAATCTCCTTTGTTTAATGGTCCAAGACTAGGTAATAAGAAATTATCTTCTTTATTTTGTTCTTTACGATTTAATTGTTTTTTAAGTTCTTCTAATAGGCTAGTTGCAGTTTTATTTTTCTCTACTTTATCACCTTCAGCAGAATACAATGGTCCAACCTTACCGCCTTCGCTAAACAACTTTAATTTTTTAGCAAGGAGCAAACCACCAAGCCCTAGTCCTACTGGACCTAATGCTGCTAACATAGGTGCCATTCCACCAGCTGCACCTGCAGCACCCGCAGTTGCAGCACCAGTTAAACCTGGAGCGGTAGCCGCAGCAAGCTGTCCACCAGTCATTCCTGCAGTTTTTGCTACAAGTGGTGCTGTTGCTTTACCAGATCCAAGAATTGCTTGTGCCATACCTGGAGACATCCCGCCTCCAAGCATTCCACTTGCAGACATAGCTTTACCTGCAGATGCACCTTGTAATGCGCCTAGCTGCGCACCAGTCATTGCTTGTGGTGATACAAAGCTAGCAAGTTGTCCTGCCTTAGACATTCCTTTGTTAATCAAAGGGTCAATAAAAGTATCTGATGCCTTATTCATTGCTTTACTAGTAGCAATATCTACCATTTGAGAACCAGCACTTTTTTCTTGTTTAAGTTGAGGAGGGGGAGGGGCTTGAATACCTGTGCGTAAAAGCCTTTCCCGTCTACGTCTTTCTGCTTCTGTTAAAGCTTCTGGACTAGATGCAATTCTAATTGCCATTATTTACCACCTCCACCAGTAGTAACTGATGACTTAGGTGCAACCCCTGAAAGCCTTCCAAAGAAACGATCTAACGCAGTATCTTGCGCAGTTAACTCTGCCTGTGTTTGTTGCTGCACAGTTGTACCTGCATCACCAAGATTTTGAACGCCTTGCATAGCTGCTTCTTGTCTTGCTTTTTGGTACTCACCTGCGCGACCTGCTAAAGCAGATGCTAAAGCCTTTTGACCACGCGCAGAACCATAAGTTCCTCCGCTTGTAGCTTGTAATGCGTTAGAACCTGCTAACCCTAACAGCGATCCTTGTTCAGCAGCGCGAGTATCGTATATCCCACTGCCTGTCATTTGATCTCTTGCAAACTTTGCTTGTTGGTTAAGTGCTTCGGCTTGCATCGGGTCAAATCCTGCAATGACTTTAGATGGATCGTTAATTTGTTTTTTTAATAAATTTTTAGATAAACCAAGACCATACTTAATATCAGGTTTAAATTCTTTATCAATTCCTGATACAGTTGTTGAGCTACCGCCACCACCACTACTCATATTTATTCTCCAATTTCATTATTAATCTCCTGAGACTATACCGTGTGCTGAGTAGTAAACTTCTGCACCGAATTTTAATTGTAATAACTTAACATAATTTTTTGAATGAATACTTTCACGAATAGAGTCTGCTCTCCAACGAGTACCTCCATGTTTCTTTACATGTTGTATCATATAATTAAATAACTTAATAACTGTAAACGGTGTGCTATTATCTTTATCTACAATACAATCTTTTACATCCATAATATAATTACCATTATAATAACTTTCAAATGTAGATGCTAATAAGAAACCAGATAGCTTGTCATTGTTATACTCAGCAATAGCTAAATAATTAGGATTGCCTTTCTTTTGTTCTAGCATAATATTCATAAAAAAAGAAATCCACATAGTTTCGTTTCTTTCGTATCCACCATATAGATTTTCTTTTGTTGATTTATTCATTAACTGTATTGCCTCAAATACAGAATTGTCCTCAAGTATTTTAATCATTTTTGTATCCTTACTTTTAAATCAGCAAAGTCACTAGCAGCTTCAATGTCTGCTAGCAACTTTAAGTTTTGTTGTTCTAAACTGTTAACTAATGTAATAAGCTCTAACAGCGTAAAAGCTAAAACGTTATCTTCAGAAATAGGTGGATTTTGAATTGCCATTATTTAACTCCACCTTTATTAATTCCTAATTGAAGACCTGAAATATTCCAGTTGTTAGGATTAGTGCTTGTATAACTACTGCTAGTATCTGCTAAAGCATCATCTACTCTATAGTTAAGGAAACGCCCAGTTATTCTAATATCTGATTTATAAGAATCTGAAACAACAAAATCATTTACTGTAAGCTTATTTGCTTTTGAATTAGCTTGTGTATTATCTTCTGCAACAGTAAGATATGCTGGTTCTCCTGGATAGTTAGTTCCTCTTGCTCTTAATTGTAACGTAGCCCTATTTAACTCTCCACCAACCGAAATTGCAGTGCCGCCATCTGCCCATAAAGAAATACTGTTTATTGTTTCAGTATCAAAGTTAGGCGTAATAGACATCTGTTGACGTTCAATATAAGATACATAAGGTGTTCCGTCAAATGTATAAGTTAAATCAGCTGCTCTTATTCTATTAAAAAGAGTTCCGTTATCGTAACCACTTTGAACAAAAATAGGATATCCCTTATTAGGGTTAATCTGATCAACTTTCCAAGGGCGTACAACATCAAATGTAGTACTAATACCTGTCCCTGCAGTGCTTTGAGTAGGCGCACTTGCTGCGACTGTATTACCTTCTGCTACCGCAATTAATGCTGTTGTAGTAGGGGCTACACTTGCAGGTACTAACTCAACAAATGGGCTATATGTAAGGACATATTGCGCTGAAGTACTAAACTGACTTGGTCCAATATCAATACTTGTAGGTGCAGAAGCGTTATCAGGTGTAACAACTAGCGCATTGTTAGTGTTAATTGCACCAAGCGCAGCTAATAAAGCGCTTTGCATTGTAGCTACTGCACCATTATCCTTAGCTTCTTCAGTCGGAGTCTGTGGAGCATCTGCGTTGTAATACAAAGCAAGATATGCTGCATCGCTTGAAACTCCAGTATCACCATAAGTATCATCATCTTGCGCTGGGGTGAAGTTAGGATCTAATAGTCTTCCTGGACCTTCTCCGTAGTGCCGATCAAATGCTACAACACTCCCTGCTGCAGTATTAATAGTAATCGTTACACGAGTCATTTTAGCATAAATAGGTTCTACGCCTTCCGTAACCGAAATATCACTACCGGTAGAGTTAGTTATTAACGGACTAACTCCTGTACCTGTTCTAGTATCACCATTAACTACTGTATATGCAAACGTACCTGATACATTTTTTCTAGTAGCGCTAGTAAAAGTAAGTACATTACTGCTTCTGCTTAAAGTAAAATAAGTAGTATCAGTCCATGCTGCTTCTAATGCAGTAGCTATTTCAATAGCTGTTATTTCTTCTACATTAGTAGGTGAGCTACCTGAATCTGGATCAAAAGCAGCAGTACTATCAAAGTTAATTGTGATAGCATTACCTTCAGGCGGCGTAAGAGTAATACGATCTGTATTAGTATGCGCTGCTCGACCTGCTCTTGTTTGTGCGCCAGTAAAAGTAGCATTATTAAAGCCAGTTGGTAATGTTCCAGTGCTTGCTACTGCAACACTAAAATTATTTGTTTGAACCCCAACTGCAGCTGCTGTAGCTGTTACTAACCCTGTTCCTGTTGAAGTACTAAACCCAGCGTTTGCATTAATTATTGTACTTATTGCAGTAACTACACTAGCTCTTGATTGAGTTCCAGGAAGCGGTGTGCTACCTGTTGTTCCATCAGGAAACGTAACAGTCATATTAGGTATAGGTATATTGTTGTTTACACCTGTTGTAACTACCGTAACAGAGTCAGTAAGATTACCACCAAATTGTGTTTCAGTATACGCTGTACCGCTATAACTAGTCGAAAATGCAATTGTTAATGCACTATGATTTCCACCATTAACCGAAGTAAACCTTACATTATTGCCATCAGCTGCAACACCGTAAATAGCATTAATATTACCATTAAACACAGAAAGAGAAGACAACTTAGTAATAATATCATCTCTAATCGCCGTTTGACTTGTGAGATTTTTGCTAAGAGTGATTGTTTCGTTGATTGCACTTTGTACCCCGCCTACGGCTGGTGCCGTAATAGTCATTGAGATTGAAGGGCTAAGCGCCGCTGTAATGCCATATACGCCGACACCTGTAACAGTAGAATTAGGTGTTATATTAGTTGTTGTTCCACTTCCTGATACTGCAAAAGTAGAAGTGCTGAAAGCACGAGATCCTGGAACATCAGATGTAAGTGTAAGAACATTAGATGCTGCCGTAGCAGTAAAATCAGCTAATGCGTTATTTGCATTAATGTAATCTTTAATAGCCTCTACAAACTGTGCCATTGTAATAGTAGCACCGTCTGCATAGTTAGTTCCAAGTATAGAGCTAGCAGGAAAACTAACATTACCAATACTAGAATCACCATTAATAATTGCACTAGCACCACCGTCAAGGTGTGTAGTTTTATTGCGATCATAAGTAAAAGTTGTTGCTGATGGGTAAGTTAAAGTACTTACTGCGTTAACTGTATTTGGACCTGTATCACCTGTAATTGTAAGGTCTACAACTTCAGACACATCAGTGGTAAAACTAGAAAAGTTTCCTACTGTAACTGTTTTAATTGCTTTAGTGCCAATAGTAGGCTTCGGTGTTTTACCATTAATAGTTACTGCCTGTATTTCTTTTTTACCACGATTAGTGTAACCTGCATTACCGCTATCGCCAGTTGCAGTAATAGTAGCAGTAGGTATACCGCCACCTCTAATTGGGCCGACATCACCTGCAGCTACTGCATTAAGATCTCTAATAGTCCAAGTATTATCCCTGTAATTCCAGATAAGAGCTTCGTCACACTCTCCTCCAGTTGAATTAAGCGTAGGATAACATACCCATATCTCTAGCTCTTGGTGGTTTTGTAAAAGAAACAATTGTCTTTCATGGATAGGGTTTAGATTATTATAAAAATATTCTTTAACCTTACCTTGAGCTAACGACTGTATTGTACCTGGATTTCCACTAAATACATAAATATCATTAGATCCAACTACAAAATGCTTACCATCATATTCTTTTACTGCACCTCTAACTAAGCAACCGTATTCATCTGTTACTGGTGAAAAGGCTACTGGTGCATTAAGTCTACCAGTAAGACGCATTACATGAATACTATCAGTACTATAGATATACATATTACCCTGTACTGATTTCATTTCTTGAATAACATTAGTTTCTGATAATGTAAATTCATCAGCAGTACTAACACCAGCCGCAAAAGGATTCCAGTTATTAGGCACTGATCCTGGGACAGCTACGTCTGAAGTACGAACTACTCCTGAAAGTCGTCTAATAATATTAGCACCATCAGTTTCAGTTAAATCACCAGCTACTAAAAGATTACCAAATGATTCAACAATACCAGCTCTTACATTAACTGGATTTCTTGATTCAATAGTTACTTTAATTTCATCGCTAATTGTTAACCCACCAATAACCAGTACTGTCGTGTTAGTTGCTGTATCTGTATAGATTTGAAAATGATTACCTGTTACAGTAGGCGTAGGCGAAGGATAAATTCCTGGAACAAAATTAGTATCGTTAACTGTACCTGTTCCTGCAGGTGTTCCTGCCTGTGCAGTTTTATTATTTGTGCCTGTGACTACAATTTCATTAGTAGTAAAATCTACTTTTTGTCCAAGGTCAAAAACATTAGTAACACCTGCAGCAAACACATCATCTACAATTGTTTGTTCTACATGATAGCTATCCCAGCCAGGAAGCTCTGCAAGTACAAGATTATTAATATTTGTATTACCTGCAGGGTCTAGTATGTAATGAGGTTTATCAATACCGTTATTAATAATAAAAGTAAAACCACCACTAAATAATGTATGTTGCCAACCACTTGTTGTAAAGGCAAATCCATTACCGCTATTAAGACTACTAGGTGTTATATTACGTTTTACACCTGTATGATCTTGTATATAGATTTCTTGGCCTACAATAACACCTGCAGTTACTTTATCTACTACCCATAAGTAATAAACACCTGTTGGTTGTAAGTTAGGATTTTCCCATACTGCAATATATCTAGCTTGACCAGTTACTCCTGCAATATTATTAAGCAATAACTCGCCTTCTATTTTACGAACAGCGCCATCTTTAAATCTAACATTCTTTACATCTGTAAAAATGTTTTCAGCTAAGGCAACGGGAGGAGTGTCAATAACTACTCCTTTCGATGCAATATCGACAACAGAAATAATTTCTTCTGCCATTTACTCCTCCGTTATATTATTGTTAAGCGCACTCTTTTTGGCCAGTAAGCGGGTCGATAAAGCAAGCTTCTGCCTTTCCCGTTTCTTCAACCATTGTCTGAGTTTCGCTAGATATCTTCGTTTCTTCTTCCACGGTTTCGTTAAGTATGCCGAACCTTTTACCACTAAGTCTGAACGTTGTACATCCTTTCGCGTTGCCTTTCCAGGCATCAACATAGACTTGTTTGAACTCATCATATGTTACATCTTCTCCTACATTGCAAGTTTTAGAACAAGCTGAATCAACGTAGTTTTGTGCTAGTAAGAGAACTTTAAGGTGATCTTGTACACTAATATCATTAGCGCCTCGGCCTTCAACACCTTTAGAATAAGCATAATCCATCACGCGTTCAACCTTTGGACCTTCAAATGTTTGAATTGTTCGGTCATAATAATGACTAAACACAGGCTCAATGCCGCTTGATACATTATCTGCACATAGGCTAATTGTTCCTGTTGGTGCAATACTAGTCAAGTGACTATTACGTATACCGTTTTCTTTAATTAAATCAAATACATCTGGGCTTAGTGTATTAATAAAATGGCTATCTAAATATTTTTCATTGTATAGCGGAAACGCTCCTTTTTCCTTGGCAAGCATTGCTGATGTACGATAACACTCATCTCTTAGTGTTTTAAATACAGCTTCCATCCAAGCAAGAAACTTATCTGTTCCATAAAGGTAGCCGAGCATTTCTCCGGCATTTGCCAATCCTGTAACACCAAGTCCCATTCTTCGTTTATTTCGTGCTTCATCTTCTTGTTCCTTTAGCGGATAAATAGTACGATCTACGACATTATCCATTGCACGAACTACTTCTTTAATGTCTGCTGACATTTGAGCATAGTCAAAAGTGTTATGATCATATTCGTTTTCAATTACATACTTAGTTAAATTAAAAGAGCCTAATAGACAAGCTCCGAAAGGTGGGAGTGGTTGTTCACCACAAGGATTAGTAGCTGCAATATCTTCACAGTACCATAAGTTATTCATTTCAGCAATACGATCAATAAACAAAACACCAGGCTCTGCCCAATCCCAAGTTGATTCCATAATCTCATTCCAGAGATCGTTAGCATCAATTGTTTCGTATACTTTACCTTCGAACACTAGATCAAAGCCTTCACCTGTTTCTAGACATTCCATAAACTTATCAGTAATACCTACAGAAATATTAAAACCTGTTAGCTTATCGTTGTTACGTTTAGCTCGAATAAAATCATATACGTCAGGATGATCAATCCGTAGTACGCCCATCTGTGCGCCTCTGCGGTGTCCACTGCTAGCAATAGTCTGACAAATAGAATCATA
>Ga0208645_1000467_pt1 | contig 43436 bp, 35 predicted proteins | sample VirMetDEL_Sep_01_FD_184519 | JGI IMG/M metagenome (GOLD analysis project Ga0208645, IMG submission 184519) | Aqueous microbial communities from the Delaware River and Bay under freshwater to marine salinity gradient to study organic matter... | ecosystem: Environmental > Aquatic > Marine >... | reverse complement strand
CGTCTTTTTAAAAGATTTTTGCGAACCGTCTTAACTCACCCGAAGCACCCAAACTGCAGCACCCCGTGGCATGGCGCGCATTATAGGGCGTTTTGAAATACCTGCAAGCGGTTATTTAAGAAAACTTGTGTTTTTGAGATCGTTCGCTGGATAATTGCACAAAACGACAAAAAATCAGACAAAACACACTAACTTTTACCCGCCCGGATAACTACAGCAGCTTTAAGCCGGTTTTTACCGTAGCTAAAAGCTTTGATAAATACACTGTGCTCTACCGGGATATATTGCCGCTCCGCACTGGACAGCCAGGGGATATCTTCAGTATCAGGATCGTTGATATAGACAAAGTGCTCATCGACAGCACATACCACTACCCAATGCGGTGCTTTGCTTTTATCAAATTGCCAAGTGCTGATTAACACCAACAGCAGAGCACCTTCCTGCAACAACTGTTTTATCTTACTGATACCAAGCTCGCTACGATGTATAGGTATAGCACTTTGTTCAACCTTTTGCCGGTAGGAATCATGCACCCGCTGCAAAATTGCTTTTTTTACTTCACTGCGTACAGTATCGGTAAACAAGGGCCCCTCTTTATTTAAATAAATCTCTACGTCAAAGCCTCTGTTATATGTAGCCAACGCTAAGCCTCTTGGCCCACAGCCGCCATGACCCGATGTCATAAAGATGGTAGTTGCTTCGCGCCAGATATCTATCTCCAGCGACAGTGGATCATATTTACCGGGTTCAAAGTAATTAAACGCCATCAACAGGCAAGCAGGCCCACAGGTAAAAGGTGTGGTTTGCGCTATATAGGGCACTTGCCGGCTTCCTGACTCAGTATCAAATTGGATAATCTGCTTTTGCATACAGATAGCATCGGAATGATCTTCATAAAAATCATGCTTTACGGCAAACTCATGGTAATTGAGTTTCTGGTATAAGCGAATAGCAGCCGTATTGTCGTAACGCACCTCTAAACGCAGCAATACACAACGCCTGGCTGCCGCCGTTTGCTCAGCATGCAACATCAGAAACTCTGCTATGCCCTGCTTACGACAGGCAGGGTCAACCGCCAGAGAATATAAACGTGCCAGGCTGGTGCCTCTGCGGTAAATAAGTAAAAAGTACCCTACTACCTGCTCTGACTGCTCAACCAACAACAGGTCGCTACGCTTTTCCGCGATAAAGCGTTTAAAGCTACGCAAGCTGATGCGGTCAGCAGTAAAACACTTATTCTCTAATGCTACCAAGGTAGCCAAATCAGACAAACTGGCATTTCTGATGGATAACATAGCTGTATCTGCGGGTAACGCCATAACTACACTCATTATTGCCTTTATCTGGTTTTTAACTAAGTTTAGGATAACAACAGCTAAACAAATGAAAAGCCAACAAGAAATTTAACTGTTGTGGTAAAGATTTCTTCGCTGTCTTTTTTTGTCACACCACGACATGCTTTAACAAACTTACAGGAGTGGCGATGGCCAAGCTTATTATCGTAGTCGACAAAGCGCAGGACTGGGCACCTTTCCATCAATACGACGGCGTAATGACCTTGCCCGCCTATTTAAAATGGTCGGCGAAAAACAAACAACGCACCCGCGTGATAAACTTGTGTCGCCAGGCACAGTATTTAGGCAGCGGCTACTATTGTTCGTTACTGGCAGAGGCTCGTGGCCACCACGTGGTGCCTTCGGTAAGAGCATTTAATAAATTTAACCGCCATGAAATTGCCGATATAGCCGAAGAAATTCCCGGCACCATCTTAACCCAGCTCAACAAAGCGCTAGTTGATGAGACCAGCACACAGCTGGTTTTTAACATTTACTTTGGCGAAACCGAACATAAGGCCCTGAAAAAAGTTGCCGGCTATCTGTTTGATGCCTTTTCCGTACCTATACTACGCGTAGAATTACATAAAAAAGCTAGCTGGCAGGTGAAAACGCTGAAGATAGGCAGCGTGCATAAATTAAATGAGCAAGAACAAAGCTTATTCGGCAATACACTGGAGCGTTACAGTCACAAGATCTGGCGGGTTGAGCCAACAAATCGCAAGTACAAGTATGATTTGGCGGTATTGGTTGATCCGAAAGAGAAATTCCCGCCCTGTACACCTAAATCGCTGGAGCTGTTTAGTAAAGCAGCAAAAAGAGCCGCGATGGATACCGAACAAATTGGCGCCAAAGACATCCACCGGCTGGCAGAATTCGATGGTTTGTTTATTCGCGAGACGACAGGCGTAAATCATCACACCTTTCATATGGCATTAAAAGCCGAACGCGAGGGTTTAGCGGTAATTGACGATCCTAACTCGATACTGCGCTGTGGCAATAAGGTGTATCTGCAAACCTTATTTGAACAACATAAAGTACCTATGCCCGACGGCATTATGCTGTTTAAGCAAGATGAAGATAACTTAGAGCGCGCTGCCGACACTCTGGGCTTGCCCTTAGTGTTAAAAATTCCGGATGGCAGCTTTTCCCGTGGCGTGGTGAAAGTAAAAACCCTGACCGAGCTGCGCTCACAACTTGATGCCTTGTTTGAGCAAAGCGCTATTATTCTGGCGCAGCGCTACACCTTTACCGAATACGACTGGCGTATTGGTGTGTTAAACGGTATGGCCATTTTTGCCTGTAAGTACTTTATGGCACGCAACCATTGGCAAATTTATAAACACGGCAAAGCCAAAACAGAAAGCGGCGGTTTTAGTACCTGCGCCATTACTGAAGTACCAACCCACGTCTTAGATGCCGCCATTCGTGCCTGCGCCCCTATCGGTGATAGTTTATACGGCGTAGATATAAAACAAGACGGTGAAAAGGTTTACGTAATAGAAGTGAACGATAATCCGAATATTGATGATGGCGTAGAAGATTTGTTTCTGGGCAATAAACTGTACGACATGATTGTGGAGGACTTTATCCGTCGCATCGAACTAAAACGGTGAATTTTGGATGTAAAAAAACCGGCATAAGCCGGTTGATTTGGTGCAGATGGAGAGACTCGAACTCTCACGCCTTGTGGGCACAAACACCTGAAGCTTGCGTGTCTACCAATTCCACCACATCTGCGTTATGTTTCCGCTACCGCGTTAACATGGCGTGCAGTATAGCGACTTTATAAAACCAGTCAACTATGAAACTGCACATTTTCTATCGTTTTGCACCGTTCGGATAAATACTAAGCAAGATGCTTAGTATTTGCTCTTTTTCAGTAAACCAATCTCTTCTAAACGCTGCATTAAGTAGTCATTGGAATTAATCGGCTCGGGGTAACGATTGGGCCTGTCGGCACTGATGCAACTATCCAGGGTCTTAATAACGTAATCCGGGTTCGGATGCATAAAGAACGGAATAGAATAACGCGGCTCACCTGCCGCTGCACCTGCCGGATTAACCACCCGATGAGTGGTGGATGGCAATACATGGTTGGTCAAACGCTGCAGCATATCGCCAATGTTCACTACTATAGTGCCTTCAATAGTAGTTACCGGCAGCCAACTGCCATCACGGCGTAAAATTTCAAGCCCAGCTTCATTCGACCCCACCAACAAAGTGATAAGGTTAATATCTTCATGCTGGCCGGCGCGGATAGACTGTGTGCTGGTATCTTTAATCGGCGGATAATGTATAGGCCGTAAAATCGAGTTACCGTAATTTACTTTATCGGCAAAGTAACTTTGTTCCTGGCCCAAAAACAACGCCAGCGCTTCCAATACCGTATTGCCAAGCTTTTCCAATTCGCTATACAGCGCGTAAGTAGCTTGCTTAAAACCTTCTACCTTAGTTGGCCATACATTAGGGTATAAACTCGGATGCGGTGCCGGACCATCCAGCTCACGACCAACATGCCAGAACTCTTTTAAATCCGGGTGATTAGAGTCTTTAGCTTTTTCGACGCCAATCGCAGTATAACCGCGCGCGCCGCCCTGCCCCGGTTTGTGGTATTTCGCTTTAACCTCATTGGGTAAAGCAAAAAACTGCTTAATTGCGGTGTAAGTATTTGCTACCACTTCATCCGGAATACCATGGCCGCTAATGCCGCAGAATCCAAACTCAGTGTAGGCCTTGCCAATTTCGGCAACAAAGTTATCTTTGTCGGTGGCAAACCGTCTTATATCTAACGTTGGAACTTGCTGTGTCATATAAAAGACCTGTTTTTTAGCCTAAAGAAAAAAAGAACCCTGCAATAGCAGCGCTCATTAAGTTCGCCAATGTTGCCGCCAGCAAGGCTTTTAAACCCAGCTCGGCAATATCAGCGCGGCGACTTGGTGCCATACCACCCAAACCGCCTAATAAAATTGCAATAGAAGAAAAGTTAGCAAAACCACACAGAGCGATTGTTACTATCACCTGAGTATGAGCGCTTAACTGCTCTTTCACCTGCACAAAGTCGAGGTATGCGACAAATTCATTAATAACTAACTTTTGACCGATAAAACTGCCGGCCATACGGGCTTCATCCCATGACACGCCCAAAATAAATGCCAATGGCTGGAATACATAACCGAAGATCACCTGCAGTGTTAAACCTTCGATACCAAACCAGCCGGCAATACCACCAATAGCGCCGTTTACCAGCGCAATCAGGCCAACAAAGGCAAGCAACATAGCACCAACATTTAAAGCTAACTGCATACCACTGGATGCACCCGCAGCAGCAGCATCTATAAGGTTAGTATGTTGGGCATCTGCTTTTATTTCATTCAGCTCGTTTTTCGGCTGTTCAGTTTCCGGCAAAATTAACTTTGCCATTAAAAAGCCGCCTGGCGCAGCCATAAAGCTGGCAGCGATAAGATATTTCAGCTCAATACCTAAACCGGCATAGCCGGCCAGAACTGAACCGGCAACCGAGGCCAAGCCACCTACCATTACCGCAAATAACTCTGAGCGGGTCATTGTAGGGATAAAAGGCCGCACTATTAACGGCGCTTCAGTCTGGCCAACAAAGATATTGGCTGCCGCCGACATGGATTCCGGCCGGCTGGTACCCAGCAGTTTTTGTAAGCCGCCGCCAATAATGCGGATAATCCAGGTCATAACACCGATGTGGTACAGCACGGCAATTAACGACGAGAAGAAAATAATAATCGTCAGAACATGAATGGCAAAAATAAAGCCCTGAGATTTACGGCCAATATCACCAAACAGGAACTCGATGCCTGAAGTGGCATAACTGATAATATCAGCGACAAAGGTAGAAATGCTGTACAGCACATCCTGACCAAAAGGCACATAGAGAACAAAGGCCCCGATCACCAGCTGAATAGCAAAGGCCCCGCCTACGGTACGCCAGTTAATACGGCTGCGATTGGCAGAAGCCACATAAGCTACCAACAACAGGGCAACAATGCCCACTAATCCCATCATACGTTATTCCCTGATTATTATTCTGCCAGCAACTGGCGAATTTTTGCTTTTATAATGTCAATTGCAATTTGGTTTTTACCACCGCGGGTAACCACCAGATCAGCATATTGTTTGGAAGGTGCGATAAACTCAAAAAACGCCGGCCGTACAGAGTTCTCATACTGCTCTGTCACCGAACTTAAACTGCGGCCTCTGTCTTCTAAATCCCGCTTGATACGCCGCAACAAACAGACATCTAATGGCGTATCCATAAATACGGTTATATCAAACTGCTCACGCAGTTGTTCATCAGTAAGTAATAAAATACCTTCGACCAAAATCACTTTGGCCGGTTGCACTGTTATGGTTTCGTCAGTACGGGTATGGTTTTTATAGCTGTACTGCGGCATCTGAATGGCTTTACCAGCGCGTAGTGCTCGCAAATGTGCCGCCAGCAGTTCGTGCTCAAAAGCCGCCGGATGATCGTAGTTGGTTAGAGTGCGCTGCTCAAATGACAAATGACTCTGATCGCGGTAATAGGCATCTTCGGACAAAATAGCGATACGCTCGCCGCCTAATTCAGCCACCAATTCCTGGTATACCGTTGAAGCAAAAAGGCTTTTACCTGATGCCGAAGCACCGGCAATAGCAATAATAGTGTTTTTTCCCACAAGTCAGCTCTGATATAAACCAAAATCCGGAAGATTATCCCCAATATTCAGCGATTAATCATCCTTTTCATCGATATTTTGATTTACCCCGGCACACTTAGCCATCTAGCTGGCCAAACTTCATTGAAATGCGACGTTATTGACAGTAAAAGCTGCCTAAATGCGTTGAATAAGCCACGTTCTTAAAAAAGTTCCCTGATTAGTTAGTCATTTAAATGTAATATTTTGTCATTAGAGTATAATACCAAATTGTGGGGGAGATACCCGCTCTGTGGCCAATATAACAATGGAAATCAGGACTTTCGAATGAAAAATAGAACTCAACTCAAAAGGCTGTCTGTTGCGATCGCGTTATCACTAGGCATCGCTGGACCCGCATTAGCACAAGAAACCACATCAAGCCTACGCGGTGTAGTAGCAACGGTTGATGGTAAAGTCATATCAGGCGCACAAATTACTCTGACAGACAGCCGTACAGGTGCAGTCAGAACTTTCAGCTCAAACGATACCGGTACTTTCTCAGTTCGCGGCTTACCTGTTGGCGGCCCTTACACTGTTACCGTTTTGGATAATGTCAACGGTTCAAAAACCGTAAATAACGTTTACCTGAAACTGGGTGAAACCCTGAATCTTCCGTTAATGCTGGAACAGGCCCAGATTGAAAAAATCGCTGTTACCGGCAGCCGTATACTGAACCCGAACTACGGCGGCAAAGGCCCTGCATCAAACTTCAACCTGGCCGATTTACAAGACGCTCCGGCAATCAACCGCGATATTAAAGATGTTATTAAAATTGACCCGCGTATTTACCTGGATGAAGGTAACAACGACGGTATTCAGTGTGCCGGTGCGAACCCACGCTTTAACAGCCTGACAGTTGATGGCGTTCGGATGAACGACAACTTTGGTTTGAACAGCAACGGCTACCCAACAGAGCGTATTCCATTCTCATTTGACGCAATTTCTCAAGTCGCTGTTGAATTAGCACCCTTTGATGTTAAATATGGTGGTTTTACCGCGTGTAATATCAACGCAGTGACAAAGTCTGGCTCAAATGACTTTGGCGGTTCAGTATTTTTCGATTACACCAATGATTCAATGCAAGGTGACAAAATTGAAGGCCAGACCATTAACATTGGTGACTTCAGCGAAAAACGGTACGGCATCAACATGGGTGGCACCCTGGTAGAAGATAAACTGTTTTTCTTTGCAGCTTATGAGAAGCTTGAGGGTGCAGATACTTTTGAACGCGGAGCGTCAGACTCAAATGCAGCAGTTAAAGTTCGTGGCGTTACCCAAGCTCAATTAGATGAAATTGCAGGTATAGCACGAGACGTCTATGGCTTTGAACCGGGTGCTTTCCCGGCATCAATTCCGGTAGAAGATGAGAAGCTGTTGCTTAAGCTTGACTGGCAAATTAACGATGCACATCGTGCATCATTGTCATATAACTACAATGACGGTTACTCAATTGCAGAGTCAGACTCTGGTTCTACACGTATCGAGTTCTCCAACCACTACTACGAGCGCGGTGCAGAGTTTACCTCTTTTGTCGGTCAGCTTTTCTCCGACTGGACAGATAATTTCTCAACAGAATTCCGCTTAGGTTGGTCGGAACTGGATGCTCGCGTTAATCCACTTGGCGGCACTGAAGTTGGTGAAATCCAAATCACCATTCCAAATGATGGCTCTTTTACAGCCCCGGTAGTTTACTTAGGCGCTGATGACTCACGTCATGCTAATAAGCTGAAATACGAAACTACCTTTATGCGCATTGCCGGTACATATGTACTTGGGGATCACATTCTTACAGGTGGCTTTGAGCGTGAAGAATACGATGTTTATAACTTGTTTATCCAAGAGGCCCAAGGTGAATTTTACTTTGGCTCAATCAGTGATTTTGAGCAAGGATTTACTAACACCATAATTTATGAAAATGCTGGCATTACTAATAATCCTTTAGATGCCGCAGCACAATTCAAATATGCTGTTAATACGCTGTACCTGCAAGATGAATACTTTTTCTACGATTACGATCTTACCCTGACTTACGGCCTGCGTTACGATTGGTACACCAGTGATGATCAACCTGTACTAAACCCGTCTTTTGAAGACTGGTACGGTTTCTCTAACCAACAGAATCTTGATGGTGAGGGTCTGTTGCAACCTCGATTCGGTTTCAACTGGGGAGCAACTGATCAGTTAGAAGTACGCGGTGGTATTGGTTATTACTCAGGTGGTAATCCGAATGTATGGCTGTCAAACAACTACGCAAACAATGGTGTGACTCAAATTGAAGCTCGACTGGAAGATCCTACCAATTTGTTTGAAATTCCTCACACAGGTAGCGGTAAGCCACTAATCGATATACCACAAAGCCTGTTTGATGATGTTGCCTCAGGTGTGGGTCGTGTTGGCGGCTTAAACGTACTGGATCCGAATTTCAAACTGCCTTCAGAGTGGAAATATGCTCTGGGTGCTACATACACGTTTGAAAATGAGTATGTTGTGCTTGCCGACTTGTTATACACCAAGAAAGAAGACGCCGCTATACTGGTTGATTTGAGTCGTATCCAAACTGGGACTGCTGCTGACGGTCGACCTATTTATGGCTCGAGCAACGGTCGTCGCCAAGATTTCATGTTAACGAACGTAACTGGCGATTCTGGCCAAACAGTCTCTTTCTCTACGTCGGTATTGAAGTCTTATGATTTTGGTTTAGATTGGGCACTGGCGTATGCTTACAACAAAGCAGAAGACGTGAATCCAATGACCAGTTCAGTGGCATTTTCAAACTACTCTAACGTTGCTGTAAGTAACACAGAAAGTCTTGATGTAGCACGTTCAAACTACGATATCCCTCATCGCTTTACTTTAAAAGTAGGTTACAAGCATGAGTTTATCGACGGTTATGCGACAAAGGTAACCTTGTTTGGCACACACAACAAAGGCCGTCCGTTTAGCTATGTCTTCGATAATACCGATGACAGAAGAAGAGAAAATCAGAACTTCCTGAACAGTTCATTAGGCGATACTGTTAACACTGACCGTCAGTTAGTTTACGTACCAACCGGATTGGATGATCCGAATGTTACCTTTGCTGGCGCTCTGGCTGATCCTGAGAGACAAGCAGCATTCTTTGCGATGTTGAATGAAACTGGTCTGAGTAAGTACGCAGGCCAAATCGCTCCTCGTAATGAATTTGATAGCGATTGGTTTACTAAATTTGATATCCGTTTTGAACAGGAAGTACCTGGTTTCTATGACAACCACAAAGGTAGCGTATTCTTTGTGATTGAGAACTTAGGTAACCTGTTAAATGACGACTGGGGTGTGTTCAAAGAAGCGTCATTCCCGCGTATGCAGGCCGTTGTAGATGCTTCGTTGAATGCTGACGGCACCTACACCTATAACAACTTCAGAGCCCCTGCAGGGCAATCACTGGTTGCTGATGCGTCACTATGGACTATGCGTCTGGGCGTTAAATACAAGTTCTGATACTTGTAATTTAACCCGGATAATTATAAAACCCCGCTAATGCGGGGTTTTCTTTTTAAACTGAGGTTTTTAAATTAATCTGATGAATACCACTATGTTGAAGTTCACGGCTTTTATCAGCCTGATAATGAGTAGCGCCAACATGCAAGCCAAAGAAATCACCTTTGCCACTTTCAACGTCAGCATGGAAGCGCAAAATTATTTACCACAGGGTGAAACCGGCGATGCCACCGTGCTGGAAAAGTTACTGCAAACCGGCAGCCAGCCGCAAATTCGTAATATTGCCCACATTATCCAACTGGTGCGGCCGGATGTGTTGTTGCTAAACGAATTTGATTACATTGCCGACGCGGATAAAGGTATTAAGGCGTTTATTCAGAACTATCTGCAGCAGCCACAAGGCTCTGCTACTGCAATTGATTACCCCTACTTCTATTACAGTACGGTAAATACCGGCCAGCCCAGCCCTTATGATCTGGATAACGATGGTAAGACAACCGGCATAGGGGCAGATGCCTGGGGTTATGGCTTTTATCCGGGCCAATACGGCATGGTTCTGCTGTCTAAATACCCGATAGACACCGCCAACGTACGTACCTTTCAGCGGTTTAAATGGCAGGACATGCCTGGCTTTATGCCAACAAAAAAAGCCGATGGCAGCCCTTGGTATAGCAAAGCTGCCTGGGCTGAGTTTCCGTTATCGTCAAAAAGCCACTGGGATATTCCGCTGCATATCAATGGCAAAGCGGTACACATACTTGCCAGCCACCCTACACCGCCGGTGTTTGACGGGCCGGAGAACCGTAACGGCATTCGCAACCATGACGAGATTCGTTTGTGGGTTGATTACTTAACGCCGCAAAACGCCGGCTATATCTATGATGACAACGGCAATAAGGGTGGCTTAGCTGCCGATGCACGCTTTGTATTACTGGGCGATCAAAATGCCTCTGCCGATGGCGAAGGTGATGCTCTCAACGCAGCAATCAGCGCGCTGTACAACCATCCGCGCATTAACAATGCCATGCCGCCACAAAGCAAAGGAGCTGTTGAAAATACACCGGACAACCCAAAAGCCGCCTTTCATACCGCCGGTTGGCGTATGCGGGCAGATTACGTGCTGCCGTCTAAAGCCGGTTTTGTGTTAAAAGACAGCGGCGTTTTTTGGCCGGAAACAACCAGCCCGTTGTATCCGTTGGTGGGGTCGCGCGGTGCCAGCTCAGATCATCATTTGGTGTGGGTCAAGCTGGAGCTCAGCGCTGAATAATCGGCACTGAGCTCGTCGGTAGCTATCAGAATTTCAGTACCAGGTTTTGCACATGTACCGTTACTTCTTCACGGTCATGGTACAGGTGCTTAACTTGTAAGCGGAATTTAATATCGGCATCGACCAGACGCTGCTCCAGCTGCGCCAATATCTCTGTTACCGTTTCATAGCGCTTTTTCATCGGCAGTTTTAAATTGAATATTGTTTCCTGACACCAGCCGTTAATCAGCCAATCGCCCATCCGCTCGGCAACCCGCTGCGGCTGTTCAATCATATCGCAAACCACCCAATAGACATTTTTCTTTTGTGGTTCAAACTTAAAACCATCAACCGTTAAATGCCTAACTTGGCCGGTTTCCATCAGCGATTCCGCCATAGGGCCGTTGTCGATAGCGGTAACCATCATGCTGCGCTTCACCAGTTGATAAGTCCAGCCACCCGGGCTCGCGCCTAAATCAACCGCATTTAAGCCACCGCCCAGGCGTTTGTCCCATTCCTGTTTCGGAATAAACTGCAAAAAGGCTTCTTCCAGCTTTAAGGTACTGCGGCTGGGTGCTTCATTGGGAAATTTCAGCCGCATAATGCCGTTTTCCAACGGGCTGTTATTCTCCGGATACGACAGACCGATATAGCCTTGCTGGCCGGTTAATAAAAATAAATGCAGCACCGGCGCGCGCTTTTGCTCTTTTGCCAGCATAACGCCGGCCTGGCGCAATGCCTGGCGCAGCGGCACAGTAAGTTTGCGTGCCAGCGTCGATAAGGTTTTACCGTCGTTAGTTTCAGGGTACTCAACCCTTAACTCGCCGCAACCACTTAGCTCCGCTGCAAGTAATGCCTGCAGTACCGGCGCGATACGATCTGCTGGTGGCAGTTCAAGTAATTCCGCCTGCAGCAAGCACCACTGGCGGATAAAGATAAACTGCTCAAACGGATAATCACGGTAAAACTGCGCCAAGCTGTCGGCGTCATAGGCTTCAAAAATAACAAAAGCACTATTGGCGCTAAGCTTACAAAAACCGAACACATCATACTGCCCGGCCTTGTCTTGAATTTCTGCCGCACATTCTTTTTCAAAACCAGCGCGACAGTACAATAATAGTTGTTTCATGTTAACTCCGCCGCCAAGCGCTTATTGCAAGCAACAGCCAGGCAGCTATAAGGAGCTGGCCACCTATTGGCGCCAACTGTGAATAATAAAACGGCAAGGCAAATACCCCCGCCAGTATAGTCCAGACAAAACACCACAGCCCCAGATGCCAGACAACTGCCACCAGCTTTGTCAATTTAGCCTCACTGTGTTGCCGGCCCAGCGTCAACAGCGCCAGACAGTGAAATGCCAGCATGCCCAGGGCGCTTAATACCCGGGCCAAAGCCTCAGTACTTAACTGGCCCTGCCACAAATGCATCACGACTGCGCTTAAGCCCACTACGGCAGCGCCATACAAAGCGGTTACGCTGTTACTACTTTGCCAAAAGTACTTCATCTATTTTCCTGCTACAAAATTGTGCAGCCTGCGCTATCAACTGTTGTTGGGTCAGGCCGCTTTTAACTCTGGGTTTAAAATCATGATCGCCATCGGTCAGCCAGTGCAATACTACTTTGGGCCATTGCATGGCTGCCAGTTCAGTTTTAGTGCCAAAGGCATCCCGTTCACCCTGGGCAATAAACAACGGGCAGGCTAAAGCAGCAAAATGCTCAGCGCGCCAACTGTGCTTTTTCGGCGGGTGAAACGGATAACCAAAAGCAAATACCGCTTCTACACCAGGGTGGCTGCTTAACAAGCTGGCGACCCTACTGCCCATAGATTTACCGCCGATAAATAAGGCTAAGTCAGCCGGGCACTTGTCGAGCTGATGTATAAATTCTTGCTGCAATAGCGGCATTTTCGCCGGCAAGCTGCGCTTGCCGCTATCAATAAAACGCTGCATATAAGCAAAGTTAAAGCGCCACACTTCTATATTGTGCGCAGCCAGCTGCTGCGCCAATTGCTGCATAAACTCACTTTGCGCGCCGGCGCCGGCGCCATGTGCCAGCAGCAAGCGGGCTTTAGGCTCACTGACGTTATTAATAATGATATCAGTCAAGTGCCACCGCATTGGTAAACTGCTGCTCGGCAAAAGCGGCCTGCTCGGCCTCTACCATTGACACCATCCACTGGCGAAAGGCAGTTATTTTACCCAGCTCGGTCTGGCTTTCACGGCAGACCAAATAATACGCATCTTTGGATATCAACACATGGTTAAACGGCACTATTAAGCGGCCGGAATTAATGTCCGGCCGTGCCAGTACATTGTGCGCCAACGCCACGCCCTGGCCATGAATCGCCGCTTGCAACACCATAGAAGAGTGGCTGAATATCGGCCCCTGATTGACATTAAAATGTTTAAAATTTTGCGTGGTAAACCAGGCCTTCCATGCGCGTCGCGAGCCATCGTGCAATAAATTATGGTATTGCAGATCGGTTGGTTCCTGCAGCGGTTTGTTGCTGTTTAGTAGTAATGGCGAACATACCGGCAGCAGATATTCGGTGTGCAGTTTATCGGCGTGCAAATTACGCCAGCTGCCACGGCCGTAGTAAATGGCAACGTCGACATCATCCGTTAACGAGCCTTCGTCTAAGTCGACCGCCTTAATACGTACATCAATATCCGGGTGTTGCTCACTAAACTGATTAAGCCTGGGTACCAGCCACTGAATAGCAAAACTCGGCTGCAAGCTTACTGTTAACGAGCCTTTGGCGCCGCGGGCCAACAGCTTTTCTGTCGACTCATGTAGCTGCAGGAATATTTCTTTAATATCCAGAAAATAGCTCTGCCCCTCTTCGGTAAGCAACAAAGAGCGGTTTTTACGCATAAACAGTTTCAGGCCAAGATGGTCTTCCAGCGCTTTAATCTGATGGCTGATAGCGGCTTGGGTAACGTACATTTCTTCTGCCGCCTTGGTAAAACTTAAATGCCGGGCGGCGGTTTCAAAGGCTTTTAAGGCATTTAGCGGAGGCAGGCGACGCGCCATAATATCTCTTAGATGATTAAATCAGTGATTAAATTTTCTAATCCGAATTATAGCGCCGCTGTCGCCACGATGCCAGCAAAGAGCTACGCTAAGTTTACTTCTCTACCGGCTTATAACCCTCAATTTCAACGTCTTCACCTTTAAACAGGAAGGCTTCCATTTGTGCTTCCAAAAACTTGCGGTGCTCGGGGTTCATCATATTCAGCTTTTTTTCATTAATCAGCATAATCTGTTTTGCCTGCCACAGGGCAAAGGCTTCTTTACTGATACTGTTAAAAATTTTTTTGCCTAAATCGCCCGGATACAGCTGAAAATCCAGCCCCGGGGCCTCTTTTTTAAGGTATTCGCAAAATATACTACGGCTCATAATGGTTTATCCTTGTTGCCCGTGCTTGCAGCTAATAACTGCAGAAACAGTTGTTTTGCCGGCGCCGACAAACCAACCTGTGGAATGCGCTCTATTGTAAACCAAGTCGCCGCTGATTGCTCCTGCACTGTATCAGGCTTGCATTTGAGCTTAAGCAATTGCGGTTGGATCCATAAGTGAAAATGGCTGAAAGTATGCCGAAAGCCCGCCAGCTCTTCGCTACTTTCTGCTTGCAAGGCATTTAGCGCAATATACTGCTCACGCTCAGTTGCTGAGGCAAACTCGATAAAACCAAACAGCCCGCCCCACAAACCCGATGCCGGGCGCTGTGCCAGCAACACTTGGCTGTCATGCTGCAGCAGTAGCCAGAAACTCTGCTTTTCCGGCAGAGCTTTTTTTGGCTTTTTGCCGGGATACAACGCCTGCTCGCCAGTCAATGCGGCCCGGCATTTTAGTTTCAGCGGGCACTCTGCGCAGCGCGGTTTACTGCGGCTGCAAAGTGTTGCGCCAAGGTCCATCATCGCCTGGTTAAATTCGGCTACGGTGTGTTTCGGCGTTAACTGCTCTGCCAGTTGCCATAACTGTTGCTCAGTTTTTTTCTCACCGGGCCAACCGGATACAGCAGCAAAGCGTGCCAGTACCCTTTTGCAGTTACCGTCTAATATCGGGTAGTGCTGCCCCAACGCTAATGACAAAACTGCACCAGCGGTCGAACGGCCTATGCCGGGCAACGCCAGCACCTGGTCAAATTCAGTTGGAAAATCGCCGTTATACTGCGCCGCTATAGTTTGTGCGGTTTTGTGTAAATTACGCGCCCTGGCGTAATAGCCAAGCCCGGTCCACAAATGCAACACTTCATCCAGCGGCGCTGCAGCCAGGGCATTAATATCAGCAAAACGTGCGGTAAAGCGCTCAAAGTAAGGAATAACAGTAGCAACCTGGGTTTGCTGCAGCATCACTTCACTGAGCCAGGTTTTATACGGGCTTTTATTCAGCTGCCACGGTAGTGTTTTGCGCCCGTGTTGCTGATACCAGCTAACCAACTGATTTGAAAACCAAACTGCATCCTGTTGCGGCAACATAACGGCCCCTGTATAAACAATTGCGCGCAGTATAAGCAGCCCTCTTTAGCTTGCCAACCATAATCGCGGTTGAGCAAAGCCGCTAATACAAGGATAATACGCGCCGTTAACGATTATGCGGAGCAACAGATGACAGACAGTACCGGCCAACAGCAAGATGATCAGGCTGAAAACACCACCTATATGCGCAGAATTCGCTCTTTTGTGCTGCGCGAAGGCCGGCTGACCAAAGGCCAGCAACATGCACTTGATACTTACTGGGCCGATTACGGTTTAAGCTATCAGCCACAACCACTGCAATTAGCAGAGGTATTTGGCCGCGATAACCACAAGGTGCTGGAAATTGGCTTTGGTATGGGTAAATCGCTGGTGCAAATGGCAAAAGAAGCGCCGGAAAAAGATTTTATCGGTATTGAAGTGCACCGGCCGGGTGTGGGCGCCTGCTTATCTGAAGCGGTAGCACAGCAAGTTAAGAACTTAAAAGTATTTGAACACGACGCCGTAGAAGTGCTGGAACACAGCATTGCCGACAATAGCCTGGACACTGTGCAGCTGTTTTTCCCAGATCCGTGGCATAAAAAGCGCCACCATAAGCGCCGCATAGTGCAGGGTGAATTTGTGCAACTGCTCAGGCGTAAGTTAAAACCGGGCGGCGTGTTTCATATGGCTACCGACTGGGAAAATTATGCTGAACATATGCTCGAAGTAATGTCAGCCGCTGAGGGTTTCAGCAATTTATCTGCCGACAGTACCTATGTTGAGCGGCCAGAGCAGCGGCCACTGACTAAATTCGAACAACGTGGCCAGCGTTTGGGCCATGGTGTTTGGGATCTGATGTTTAAAAAGGAAAGCTAAATGCTAGCAACAGCCAGTCAACTGGTATTACGTAACATCGACGATCTCAGCGGCAAGGTATTGCTGGTTGAACCCTTAGCCGATAATTTAGCCACTGAACTGCAACATCTGGCGCCGCAGCTGACACTGAGCTGCTACAGCACTGATGCAGCCGTGGCAGCAAGCTGGAGTCAGGACAAGGTAACGCTGTATCGCGACGTTAGCCCGGTTTTCAGCGACAGCTTTGACACCGTGGTGCTGTTTTATCCGAAAAGCAAAGAGCAACTGGCCTTTACCCTGGCTCAACTTAAACCAGTGCTTAGCGCAACCACGGCGGTGTTTGTTACCGGCGACAATAAAGGCGGCATTAAAAGCCTGAGCAGCCATGCGCAAAAGCTGGGGTTAAATGCCAATAAACTGGACAACGCCAAGCACTGTTTATGGTTTACCTTACATGGTGATTTTCAGCAGTTGCCACAAGCTAAGGCAGTAAGTTTTAACATTAGCGCTGCCGGTGAAACCTTAACGCTGCATTCACTGCCGGGCGTATTTAACCACGGCAAGCTTGATGTTGGCACTGCACTGTTGCTGGATAATTTACCGGAAGTAAACCAAGGCAAAGTGCTGGATTTTGCCTGCGGTTGCGGCGTAGTGGGCGCTATGCTAAAACGCAAACATCCGGATATAGAACTATTCAGTTCTGATATCAGCAGTTTAGCAGTAGTATCAACTCAGCAGACATTAGCCGCCAATAACCTGAGCGGTACTGTGATAGCCGCTGATGGCTTGCCGGCGATACCAAAACAATTTGACTGTATTGTCAGTAATCCGCCGTTTCACACCGGCATAAAAACCGACTACAGTATTGTTGATGCTTTTATCAGCCAAAGCGCTGCCAGACTCAGTAGCAATGGCAGCCTTACCATTGTTGCTAACAGCCACCTTTCTTATCTGGAGCTGTTACAGCAGGCGTTTAAAAAGGTTACAGTCAAAGCTAAAGCCAATGGTTTTGTGGTGTATCGGGCAACCAATCAAAATTAAGGAAAATGCTATGCGCATACTCTCAGCTTTGCTTTTGCTGTTCTGGCTAACGCCGGCTAAAGCCGCTGATACTGTGCGCTGCATTCAAAACCCAAAGCGGATTAAAGCCTGTCCTCATCTGTTGTATCGGGTAGCACAATTACCCGATATGACAGCACCAGCTGTTATCTGCATTTGTGTCAGCGACTTCGAACAGCTGTTGGTAAAACCTACGGATGAAGCCCAAACAATTAAGTTAAATATGACTAGACGGCAATTGGAAGTGCAGCATGGCAATAAGCTGCAACCGGTATTGGATATACTGCAGCGGCGGAACTAATCCGGCAACAACACCAAACGCTCACTAAACCGACCGAGGCTTTCCTCATTTTGCTGCATTAACACCGGCACCAAAAACAACTCGCCCTGCTCTACCCAATAAATAGCATTTTGTTCAAAGCGCACGGCCAGTTGCACAGCACAGCTCTTGTCGCACAATACAATCCAGCTCTTTTCCTGAAAGCTCAGATCCGGAGCGCTACCTATTACTGAGCGATAGGGCAAACGCTGCTGATTCAGATAAGCCTGCAATTCATTGTCACGACGTAAATTAAGGTAGGGATGTTCGGTGGTTCCGGCGGGGTTTTGTGCACTGACAATAGCAAAATCAACATCACATTTCAGTGCCTGGTGGCACAGGAAGATACTCGTTTTATAACTTTCCCACAGGTTCATAAGCTAACCCAAAAGTAACAAGTGCTTCTACTATAAACGGCTTTGCTAAATTTGCCACTGTTGTTTGCTAAAAAGCATTAATGTGCATAACATCAATGCAGGGCTGGCAAAACCGCCCCACGAAACGGGTTGAACGAGATAAATGAATGATTAGCATAGATAAAACCACGTCAATAAAAAGCGCTTTAATTTGGGTGATCATGCTCATATGCAGCCTCACGCTTTGTCTGGCGATGGTGATATCAACCATGCAGGATGTAAAACTGCAGCGTAAAAAGCTGGTATCGCAATTAGACGGCTATGTCAGCATTATCGCCTTTAATGCCCGCAACAGCATTTTGCAGGATGATGCCGACACCGAAGACAACCGACTCAGCTCTTTTGCCGCAGTAAACATTTTGCACAATGTGCATATTTATAAAAAACTGCCGGACTCTGAGCAGCTAAGCTTTTTCTCCAGTTACAACCGCCGCGATATCGGCCCGCATCCGGTGCAATTTGAGCGCGTGCCACAACTGCTTAAACCTTACATCAGCGACGATTACATCGAGCTGAGTAAAGCCATTAAAGACAATGATACCCTGCTGGGTTATGCCTATCTGCGGGCCAGCCAGGAAGAATTGAGCGCCTATATCCAGACGCGGATCCTGTTGGATATATTAATCGCCCTGGTTGCACTGGCAAGCGCCTTTATCATCAGTTCAAAATTACAACGCCGTTTCACCACACCAATAGATACGCTGTTAGACGTGGTGCAAAAAGTGGCGAAAGAAAAAGACTACCGCATTCGCGCGCCGATAGCGCCTATCAAAGAATACAATATGCTAAGCCGCGCTTTTAACACTATGCTGGACAGAATTGAGCAGCAAATAAGTAAGCTGCAACAGGCCGAGCAGGAAAACCGGCGCCTGACCTTAAGCCTGGAGCAGAAAATTGAGCAACGCACTGATGCGCTGAAAACCTCCAACCAGGAGCTACTCAATACCTTAGCAACCCTGCACCAATACCAGAACCAAATTGTCGAAACAGAAAAAATGGCCAGCTTGGGCCAGATGGTTGCCGGCGTCGCGCACGAGGTTAACACCCCTATCGGCCTTGGCGTAACGGCCTCCACCCTGTTACAAGATAAACTGGCCGATATTCAAAAAGCCTTTGATGAAAAAAAGCTTACCTCATCACAACTGGCTAAATTTTTATCTGAGAGCAAAGAAAATCTGGGCATTATCTATCGCAATATGGAACGCGCTGCCAGTTTAATCTCCAGCTTTAAGCGGGTTGCTGTTGATCAATCAAACGAAAACCGCCGGCAGTTTAATATGCTGCAACTGATCAACGAAGTACTGCTGTCGCTGCGGCCAAATCTGAAGAAAACCCAACACCAAATCAACGTTAATTGCCCTGAGGAACTGGAACTCGACAGCAAGCCCGGCCCGATAAACCAAATTTTAATCAACTTGATCATGAACAGCCTGATCCATGCTTTTGAGCATATTGAACAAGGCGAAATACAGATAAACGTCAGTGTCGAAAACAATAACTGCAAGCTGGTATATCTGGATAACGGTGCCGGTGTGCCGGAGTCGATTAAAAAACGTATTTTCGACCCCTTCGTTACTACCAAACGTGGCGAAGGCGGCAGCGGCCTGGGCTTGCATCTGGTGTATAACCTGGTTACCCAGGCGCTGAACGGTAAAATTCAACTGGAGAGCAGCCTTGGCCAGGGCATTAAAATACAAATAGATTTTCCGGTGATAGTGCGCAGCAATAAATCAGTTAAATCATCAACTTAAACAAAAAAAGGCTTAAAAATCGGATAACTATAACATTAGAAAAATCTAATTGTTAACAAAAAACTTGTTAACAATTGGACAGATGGTTATAATTGCGTATTATTTGACAAAAGCACGTCATCTATAAAACGTAAACGCATTATAAATGTCACAAAATTCACATAAGGTTTAACTCCAATGCAAACACCTGTGATTCTGATCGTTGAAGACGAAGAAGTAACCCGCCTGAACCTGGTTAGTCTATTCCAGGGCGAAGGCTATGATGTCATTGAAGCTGTGAATGGCGAAGAAATGAACCAAAAGCTTACCGACAACAAGGTGAACCTGGTAGTAATGGATATTAATCTGCCTGGTAAAAACGGTTTGATCCTGGCGCGGGAGTTACGCCAGAGAGAAAATATCGGCCTGATCTTCTTAACCGGCCGCGACAGCGAAGTAGACCGCATTCTGGGTCTGGAAATTGGTGCTGACGATTATCTTACCAAGCCATTTAACCCGCGTGAATTAACTATTCGTGCCCGTAACCTGTTAACCCGCACTGTAGCGCAACCTGTGGTTGAAGAGCACAAAAGTGTGGTGAAATTTAACGGTTGGACGCTGGATGAAAACAGCCGTAATCTCACTTCCCCTAAAGGTGTAGCGCGTCGTTTACCAAAAGGCGAATACCGCGCCTTACGGTTAATGTTGGATACTCCGGGCAAGATTTTCACCCGTGAGCAATTAATCCGTCATATGACCGGCCGTGATTTACGCCCGAACGATCGTACAGTGGATGTTACCATCCGCCGTATCCGTAAGCATTTTGAATCTGATATCGACAGCCCTGAGTTAATCAGCACCATTCATGGTGAAGGTTACCGCTTTGTGGGTAAATTAGAAAAGTAAGCCGCTAAGCTTGTTCGATGTATTCTGCCAGAGCAGCCAGGTGCTGCTCTGTTTTTAAGTGAAAGTCTACCAGTTGCCGCTCCAAACCCTGCCAGTTAACCGGCTCTTGCTCAAAACGTTTCGCCTGCTGTTGCACCCACAATAACCCCACTGACGCTGCTGCACCTTTAAGCTTATGCGCTGCTTCCTGAAATTCACGCTCCTGACGCTGCACCGCGGTTTCCATCATGCGATTCATATAACCCGGCAATAATTGCGTAAACAACTGTGCACTGCGCTTCATCGCATCTTTACCCAACGATTGGATGTAGTCATTCAACGTTGCCTGGTCCAGCAACTGCTGCTCATTGTCAGCCACAGGTAGTTTCGGTAGCTGCAACTTCATCGCGCTGGGCGAAAACAACCGCGCCAGCACTTGATCCAACTTAGCCGTGTTCAGCGGCTTGGCCAGAGCACCGTCAATCTGTAAACCATCCAACTGTTGCTCAGCTTTACGCACATTGGCGCTGAGTACCACTATGGGTAACGCCGACAACCTGGTTTCACTGCGAATATAAGCAGCAATTTGTTCACCACTCATATCCGGCAACTGCATATCCAGCAGCACTAAATCGATATCGTCTTCGGTTTCCAGCAGTGCTATGGCATCTTCACCTGTTTCGGCATGTATTACGCTGTGGCCGCGCTGTTCCAGTAAACCGATAGCAATTTCGGCATTCAGCGGTACATCTTCTACCAGCAGTATGGTAAGTTCAGGACAACTAATCGCCTGCTGCTTCTCCTGCTGCAGTACTTCTGTTGGCAGGCTGACAGCAAAACGGCTACCTTGCGCCACCGCGCTGCTGACACTGATCTCGCCCTGCATCGCTTCCACCAGCGCTCTTGAAACCGATAAACCAATACCTGAGCCGACAATACTTAACCGGCGACCATCATTGGCTTTGTAGTACATGTCAAAGATCCGCTCCTGCTCCTGAGCAGCAATACCAATCCCGGTGTCTTCAACCACGAAGTTAAGCCGGTTATCGTTCAGCTGACAAAACAAACTAACGGACCCGTTGGCGGTAAATTTCACAGCATTATTCAGCAGGTTCCACAGTACCTGACGCAGACGCGTTGGGTCCAACCGCAAATAAACATCGGTATCACCCTTGCAGCTGAGATTAAACTGCAAGCCTTTTTGCTGGCACAGCAACTCGGCAAAATTAGCGATATCATTAATAAACTGCTGTAAAGAGACGTTGTGATAGACAATATCCAGGTCCTGGCGGTCTATCTTGTCCAGGTCGATAATGTCATTAAAAATGTTACCCAGGGTTTCGGCGCTACTGAAAATGGTATTGGCCCAGCCATGCTGCTGTTTGCTGAGTTTACTTTCCAGTAAGCGCCGGCTTAAACCAACAATGCCGTTTAACGGCGTTCTCAGCTCATGGCTTAGTGTGGCAATAAACTTGCCTTTATCGAGGTAGGCTTTTTCCAGTGCTTGTTCGGCCAGCTTACGCGAGGTAATGTCACGGCCAAAGCCAAGCAAACCGATATAACGGCCATGGCGGTCATAAAACGGTACTTTACGCATTTCAAACCACAGTATCTGGCCGTCATCTTTTATAAATTCGACATCCAGCGTTAATTCTGACGCCGGCATATCGCTGTTGTATTCTGTCAGAATAGCCGCCTGCGCGCTGTCATCAGTGTAAATTTCGGCCGGATAATGCCCAATCAGCTCAGCGGCTGTTTTGCCCATTATCGCTTCAAACATTTTATTACAGCTGGCAAAGCGGCCGGTTTCATCGCGGTAGTAGAATAGGTCAGGTGAGCTATCAACAATAGAACGGATCAACAAGCTTTGTTCTTCCAGTTCTATTTGCGCTTTTTTACGCTCCGCAATTTCTTTACGCAGTTCATCTATCGCGCGGCGTTTGGCTTGAAAAGCCTTTTTACGCTCTTCAATCTCAAAATTAAGCTGACGGATATTGTCCTGCATACCTTCGTTCAGCAAACGTTCCTGATGCGCAGAATCTTCCAGATACAACAGAGCAGCATCTAAATGCAGCACCAGATAAAACACGAAAGCGATAAACACAGGGCCCAATAACAGCACTACCAAAGCAGCGCCTTTTACCGCAGGCCAATCGATGCTATTGCTCATAACAACACTAAAAGCCGCACTTATTGCACCGCCGAGCACCAGCAACAGTAACTGGCAAAACAGGGCAAGCCGCAGCTTGCCCCATTTACGGATCCAACTTGCTACGGCTTTAACCTGTGGATGAACCGGTCCTTGCATCAGGTTGTCACCTCGCTAACCGGGCAGATATCAAAGTACAGGTTGAATATCCATCATCAGATTACGGTACGAGCAATACTGCACTTCGCTATCTTGTAAACGAAATATGCCCTGACGTGTATAAGATGAATGATCTTTATACAGGCTTATCTGATGCCCCTGACCAACTTTAACCGCCTTGCCATCAGCTTTACGGCTCTGTGTCAGACAAAGTAAATGCGCCAGCTGTTTGTAGTTATCACGCTCGAATAGTTCACCGGAGCTCAGCATCGGTGCCTGGGTATTGCTTGGTGCAAACTTCCACTCGGCAAAACGCGTTCTGAGCACCCCGTCTTTTATCTCCAGCGTATCATCACGGGTTAAATAATGCGTGGTAACGCCACGAATTGCAGCAGCACTGCCCTCGCCTTCTGCTACGGTATTCTGATTATCTACCACATACACCCCGGCAGCGCCCAGCACCGCCATTTTTACCTCCGGTGCATTTTCTGCTGTGTCAAAACCCACCAATAATGCCGTAGCTTCATCTACGCCAAAACCAAACCTGGTTTGTGTATCATATTGCAAACGGATTAAACGGCCCTGACGGCCACGCTCAGAAAAATGCGTATCCAACACGCCCCATGGAAATAAGCCCAGGCCGCCAGTTGACGTAAAGGTAAGATGATTTTCTGCCAAACCGTTACTGCAACTTTGATCTTTATCACAACCCGGTTTAGGTGCCGGTAAATCAAAAGCGCCAAACTGCATGGCATTGTAACTGTCGCCGTTACTAATCATCGGCGTATTGCGGCCGGCATAACTGGCGCCGGACATAACCGCCGTGCCGGCACTGGTTCCGGCAACAATAATTTGCCCGGCAGCTAACATAGACTGTAGCTGTTTTAATTCAGCAGATGCGCTGCCATCTTCCTGCCTGAATGCCTGCAATGTCAGGCTTTGGTCACCACCGTTAATAAAGATTGCGTCTGCCCGGCGGATTTGCTCTACCGCAGCCTCGCTGCCCTGCTGACAAAACGTCATTTGCTGCTGCATCAAATCAGGATATATCCGCTCGCGCTGGTAAGTACCGTGGTATGCCGCCAAATATTGTGGTAGCTGTGCACACGAAGGGTCATTGTCAACGCGATTTTGTTGCGCGGCACGGTAGGCGGCATTGATCGGTAACCAGCTCACTTCAGCACCGGCTTCGTCGAATAAATTAGTATAAAAATCAACTGCCGCATAAGGATCTCGGCCTGAAGCAGTTACTACCAGCAAACGTGGCTTACGCGTTGGCCCGGCTACCTGCTGCGCTAACTCAACGATTTTGCGATACAGCTCAACCGAAAAAGCATCACTGGTTTTTGCCAGGTTGGCATATTCTTTTTGTCGTGGAGGCTGGCTACGCCGGTTAGTGTTACCAGGTGCAATTGCCATCACCTGCAAGTTATCCAGCACAAAGTCACGTTCGCGATCGCTCAGTTGATTGTAATTCTCGCGACCGGACACCCAAATACCATCAATTTCTATTTCTGCTGAGCGCCACAATCTAACCAACTCACGCTCTGATACACGCTCAGTAGTCAGCCTGCTGCGAACAAACTGCAGTAATGCCAGAGTTTGTTGCTGCTCGATAGCGCGCTCGCTACTCCAAAAGCTGTCACTGGCAATGTTATTCAGGTTAGCTGCCGACAGGCTGAAAACATCTGCTGACTTTGCAGCCTCGCTAAACACATCCGGCTCTGCACAGGCGCGGGTATTGGCCGAGCTGCAGCTTTGTAAACCGCCACCAATTAGCACCATTGAATAATCGGGAAATTTTTTATTGCCCCCTGTGTTTGCGGCAGAAACAGAGCAAGCCAACAGGCTGGCTGTGATATATAAGCTGAGTGATCTCATTATTCTCTTTCTTATCTTAAGCGCAGAAGTATGTAACTACCGTAACTTCAGGTAGCCAGCAAAAATTTCAGATAGCATAGATTATCCTGTATTGACTTCTTTGCCAATTAGCAGTAATTCTATTAGCGTTGTTTAATTGATCACACATCATTTTTGGTAGCGATATGTTAAAGAAAGCCTTCGCGCTTAGCTTATATCACTACTCGTCCTACTACCTGTCGGAGTGGTTTAACGAGTAGACAAGTGTCAGGCACTAAACTGTGTTTGGCAGGCGTTTGTCCTGTATACCACAACTCACACACAACGAATTATAAGCACTGCTGTATGGCGGGAGTATGCTCCGCTTATTCAGCTTTTCTGCAGGTAACTTTTATGTCTACCGTAACAAAAAAGCCGCTATCGATGCCTGATGCCTTTGTCATCCTGTTCTTTGTGATGATACTGGCGGCTGTCGCATCGCATCTGGTACCGGCCGGCTCTTTTACGCTGCTGGAACCGGCACCTGCGGCGGAAGGCGCCGCTAAACTGAAAGGCAAAATAGACCCTGACAGTTTTAGCTTCGTCAACGACAGCCAACAAGGCGTACCACTGTTTGCTGAAGGCGGCGGCATCGGCTTTTTTAACTATGCCTTTGAAGGCTTGGTTTCGGGCAATAAATGGGGCTCTGCCATTGGCGTAGTAGCCTTTATTCTGCTTACCGGTGGTGCTTTTGGCATCATTATGAAAACCGGGGCTATTCATAACGGCATTCTGGCCTTGATAGACAAAACCAAACGTATGGAGTTTTTATTTATTCCGCTGATGTTTGGCTTGTTTTCTTTAGGCGGTGCTGTGTTTGGTATGGGCGAGGAAGCCATCGCCTTTTGTATCGTACTGCTGCCGCTGATGCTGGCACTGGGCTACGACGCCATCACCACCGTGCTGGTAACCTACGTTGCCACTCAGATTGGTTTTGCCACCTCCTGGATGAACCCGTTTAACGTAGCGATAGCCCAGGGTATTGCTGAAATCCCGCTGATGTCAGGTAAAGATCTGCGCGTGGTTATGTGGGCGGTGTTTACCCTGTTTGGCATTATTTTTACCATGCGCTACGCCGCTAAAGTAAAAGCAAACCCCGAGCTGTCGTTAAGTTTTGCTACTGACCAAAAACTGCGGACACAACAAAGCGCTGAAGCGAAAAACAGCTACAGCCGGCTGGATTCGGTAATACTGCTGGCGTTTTTTGCCGGTTTAATTTGGATTATCTGGGGCGTAACAACGCGCCAGTATTACATTCCGGAAATTGCCAGCCAGTTTTTTACCATCGGCATTGTGATTGCCGTGATTGCCGTGCTGGGTAAACGCCTGAGCATGAACGACGCTGCCGACGGTTTTAAGCACGGTGCCGCCGAGTTATTGCCGGCAGCGCTTATCGTCGGTATGGCCAAAGGCATCGTGTTATTGCTCGGAGGCGACGAGGCTGATTCGCCCTCAGTACTCAATACCCTGCTGTATTACAGCGGTCAGGCGCTGGGCGATTTACCGGCGTTTTTATCCGCCTGGTTAATGCTGATTATCCAATCAGTGATTAACTTCTTTGTCGCCTCCGGCTCCGGTCAGGCGGCGCTGACCATGCCACTTATTGCACCACTGGCCGATTTAGTCGGACTTTCGCGCCAAATTGCGGTATTGGCTTTTCAACTGGGTGATGGCTTAACCAACTGTATTATTCCAACCTCTGCGGCCTTAATCGGCTGTTTGGGCGTGGTACGGGTTGACTGGACAGTGTGGTTTCGTTTTGTCTGGAAATTACAACTATGGCTGTTCGCGCTGGCCAGCGCCTTTATGTTTCTGGCCGTGGCCATAGGTTATCAATAGCCACAGTGTGGCTGTTTTGAGGTTACTATTTTGAATCATATTATACTTATAAAAAATGCCGAGCTGTACGCACCACAAGCACTGGGCAAAATGGACGTAGTAATAGCCGGTGGCTGTATTGCCGCCGTCGGCAGCGATTTTAACCTGGCAGGCAGCAACTTACCGGTAACGGTAATTGACGCCGGCGATTTCTATTTAACACCGGGCTTTGTTGATTCCTTAGTCCATTTTATCGGTGGCGGTGGCGAGGGCGGCTTTGCTACCCGTACACCGGAGATGCAACTCACCGATGCCACGTTGGGCGGTGTTACCACGGCCATTGGCGTGCTGGGTACCGATGCCACTACACGCACCTTAACCAACCTGTTAGCCAAAGCGCATGCGCTGGATATTGAAGGTATCACTACTTACTGCCATACCGGCTCGTACGAAATCCCCTGTCGCACCCTTACCGGCAATATTACTGATGACTTAATTTTAATCGACAAGTTTATCGGTGTCGGCGAAATTGCCATCAGCGATCACCGCTCTTCGCAACCCACTACCGATGAAATTCGTAAAGTTGCCGCCGCCGCCCGCGTTGGTGGCATTTTGGCCGGTAAAAGCGGCATAGTAAGTGTGCATATGGGCGCTGGCGAACGCATTTTACAACCGATTTATCAGGCCGTCGCCGGTACCGAGCTAAAGCTGAAACAGTTTTATCCCACCCATATGAACCGCAACCGCCGCGTATTTGAAGCCGGGCTGGAGTTTGCCACTAAAGGCGGCGTTATTGACTTTACCACCAGTACCACCGACTTCGACTTAAAACACGGTGAAGTGGCCGCCGCCGCTGCGCTGGCTGAAGCACTGGCATTTGGTATTAAGCCAATGCAACTGACACTAAGCTCAGATGGCAACGCCAGCCTGCCGATATACAACGATGAAGGCGTATTACTTGGCCTACAGGTAGGTACAGTACAAAGCCTGTATCAGTCGGCCCGCGAGGCTATAACACAGCACAAGGTCAACATTGCTGACGCCATCTGCAGCATTACTGCCGCACCGGCAGCCATACTGGGCTTAAAGCAAAAAGGTCGTATTGCTGCCGGGTTGGATGCTGACATCGTGCTGCTGCGCCGTGATGACCTGGCCATCGACAGTGTTATCGGTAAAGGTAAGCTGTTGGTACAACAAGGCGAAGTCCTCGTCAAAGGCACTTTTGAGCAATAAGTGTCAGAGGCAGCATAAAAGCAAACAAGACAAATTCGCATAAATATGGCGCATCAAGCCATAGCTATCGAGGCTAAAAAGCTGCTACGGCAGCTTTTTTTATCGCCTGCGCCGCCATCATTGGCAAAAATATCGCCAATTCATGTAATTTATTTTCATTTTCAAAAGTTAGCTTTCTGCGACACATCCACTGCTCTGCACTGCAAAGTCAGCTTGCTTTTTACTAAAAATGGCGGTATACCTGTACATTCTTGAACGTTTAGATGGCTAAACATTTCCAGAGCAAATACTCTACAACGCATTGACCTCTGAAAGAGTAACCGTTATTTTCTTTCAGCAGCAGCAAAACCAAATAAAAGAATAATAATTCATAAATAATAAATATTTATTAAATATCAGGACAAGTGTGGAGGTTAGTCATGGCGTTGTACCAGCACAGTCAGGCAAGAGAGAACTGTGGCTTCGGTCTGATAGCGCATCTGGAAGGCGCTGCCAGCCACCGGATCGTCAGAACCGCAATTAACGGCCTTGACCGTATGCAGCACCGCGGCGGTATTTCTGCCGACGGTAAAACCGGTGACGGTTGTGGCTTATTAATGCAAAAACCGGACAGCTTCTTCCGTGCTATTGCCGAAGAAAACGGTTGGAATTTGGCGAAAAAATACGGCGTCGGCATGATTTTCTTCAGTCAGGACCCGGTAAAAGCCGCCTTAGCAAAAAAAATTATCGAGCAGGAAATTGCCCGTGAAACCCTGACCCTGGTGGCCTGGCGCACAGTGCCGGTAGATGCCGGCGTGTTGGGCCCGTTAGCGCTTAAATCAATGCCGGGTATTGAACAGGTAATTGTTAATGCGCCGCACGGCTGGGGCGATCACGACTTAGAACGCCGCCTCTACATGCTGCGCCGCCGCATTGAAAAACAACTAAGCGACGATGCCGATTTCTATATCCCCAGCTTCTCGTCGCTGGTTACCGTATTTAAAGGCCTGATGATGCCGGCCGATTTACCGCGCTATTATCTCGACTTAGCCGATATCCGCATGGAAACCGCCATTTGCGTGTTCCACCAGCGTTTTTCTACCAATACCATGCCGCGCTGGCAGCTGGCGCAACCGTTTCGCTTTTTAGCCCACAACGGTGAAATTAATACCATTACCGGTAACCGCCAATGGGCCCGCGCACGGCAGTATAAGTTTGCCTCGCCGCTGTTAAGTGATTTACAAGATGCTGCGCCCTTTGTCAGCCAAAGCGGCTCCGACTCCAGCTCGCTGGACAATATGCTGGAATTGCTGTTAGCCGGCGGTATGGACTTATTCCGTGCTATGCGTTTGTTAGTGCCGCCAGCCTGGCAAGGCAACCGCGTAATGGATGACAACTTAAAAGCGTTTTACGAATTTAACTCCATGCATATGGAGCCGTGGGACGGCCCGGCCGGTATCGTAATGACCAACGGCCAGCACGTAGCTTGTAATTTAGATCGCAACGGCCTGCGCCCTGCCCGCTTTGTTATTACCCGCGATAAGCTAATCACCTTAGCGTCTGAAGTGGGCATTTGGGATTACACCCCGGATGAAGTGGTGGAAAAAGGTCGCGTAGGCCCGGGCGAAATGCTGGCAATCGATACCACTACCGGCAAAATCTGGCGCTCGGATGAAATCGACACCGATTTAATGGCCCGCCATACCTACCGTGACTGGTTAAACGCCAACGTGCAGCGGCTGGTACCGTACGAAAAATACGAAACCGACTTAATCGGCAAACGGGTATTTTCCGATGACGACATGCTGGTATTCCACAAGCTGTTTAACTATAGCTATGAAGAAATCGATCAGGTAATGACAGTGCTGGCCAAAGACGGCCAGGAAGCCGTTGGCTCTATGGGTGATGATACGCCAATGGCGGTATTATCGCGCAAGCCACGCACCTTATATGATTATTTCCGCCAGCAGTTTGCTCAGGTGACCAACCCGCCTATCGATCCGCTGCGCGAATCCCACGTTATGTCGCTGGCTACCAGCATCGGCCGCGAACACAACGTATTTAAAGAAACCGCCGGTTACGCCCGCCGCATTCAGTTTGAATCGCCGGTAATGATGTACTCCGACTTAAAGCAGCTAAAACAAGCCGACGAAAAGTACTACAAACATCAGATTTTCTCGCTGAACTTTGACCCGGCCGCGGTAAACCTTGAGCAAGCCGTGCAGCAGCTATGTGACAATGTTATCAGTGCCGTGCGCGACAATAACGTGGTGCTGGTGATCTTAACTGACCGGCGTATTGAGCAAGGCAAGTTACCCATTCCGGCCGCGATGGCAGTAGGTGCGGTGCAACATGCTTTAGTTAACGCCCAGCTGCGCTGCGACTCCAACATTATTGTTGAAACCGCCTCAGCGCGCGACTCGCACCATTTTGCGGTATTAATTGGTTTAGGTGCTACCGGCATTTACCCCTTTATGGCCTATGAAACGGTCGAGCAACTGGTCGAAAAAGGTGTTATTACCTTAACTGCACGCCAGGCGGTGCTGAATTACCGCAAAGGCATTAATAAAGGCCTGTACAAAATCATGTCGAAGATGGGTATTTCAACAGTGGCCAGCTATCGCTGCTCTAACCTGTTTGAAGCCGTCGGCATTGATAAAGCGGTGATGCAGCTGTGTTTTGCCGACATCCCGTCGCGTTTGGGCGGTGCCGGCTTTAGCGACTTTGAGCAAGATGTGCAGCAACTGGCCAAAATAGCCTGGTTAAAACGTAAACCGCTAAACCACGGTGGTTTATTAAAATACGTGCACGACGGCGAATACCACGCCTATAACCCGGATGTAGTGCAAACGCTGCAAAAAGCCGTGCGCTCCGGCAAGTATGAAGATTACCGGCAGTACAGCAGCATAGTGAACGAGCGGCCGGTGGCGCACTTGCGCGATCTGTTTAAACTGGCCGGTAGCACGCCGGTGGCGCTGGAGCAGGTAGAGAGCGAGCAAAACCTCTATCCGCGCTTTGACAGCGCCGCTATGTCTATCGGTGCACTAAGCCCGGAAGCACATGAGGCGCTGGCTATTGCGATGAACCGCCTTGGCGGGCGCTCTAACTCGGGTGAAGGCGGTGAAGATCCACGCCGTTTTGGCACCGAGAAAAACTCCAAGATTAAACAGGTTGCCTCCGGTCGCTTTGGCGTAACACCGCATTACCTGGTAAATGCCGAAGTTATTCAGATCAAAGTAGCCCAGGGCGCTAAGCCCGGCGAAGGTGGCCAGTTACCCGGTGAAAAAGTTACCGCCGAAATTGCCCGGCTGCGTTACTCGGTGCCCGGCGTAACGTTAATTTCGCCGCCACCGCACCATGATATTTACTCAATTGAAGATTTAGCCCAGCTGATTTTCGATCTAAAGCAGGTGAATCCGCAGGCGCTGATCTCGGTAAAACTGGTATCAGAGCCTGGCATCGGCACCATCGCCGCCGGCGTGGCCAAAGCCTATGCCGATTTAATCACCGTATCCGGCTATGACGGCGGCACCGGCGCCAGCCCGTTAACCTCGGTGAAATACGCCGGTAGTCCATGGGAGCTTGGCTTAGCCGAAGTGCACCAGGCTTTAGTCGAAAACGGCCTGCGTGATCGCGTGCGGCTGCAGGTAGACGGCGGCTTAAAAACCGGGCTGGATGTCATTAAAGCTGCCATTTTAGGTGCCGAAAGCTTTGGCTTTGGTACCGGGCCTATGGTGGCGTTGGGCTGTAAGTTTTTACGTATTTGCCATTTAAATAACTGTGCCACCGGGGTGGCAACCCAGGATGCCACATTGCGGCGCGATCACTTTACCGGCTTGCCGGAAATGGTGATGAACTACTTTAAGTTCTTAGCCTTTGAAGTGCGCGAACTGATGGCACAGCTGGGGGTAACCGAGCTGACCCAGCTAATCGGCCGCACCGATTTGCTGGCAATAAAAGACAGCGAAACGCAAAAACAAGCCAAGCTGGATTTAACACCAATATTGCAAGCCAGCGGCGTGAAATCTGACAAGGCGCTGTTTTGTGTAAAAAACAATACACCGTTTGATGAAGGCGCACTAAACCAGCAACTGCTGAAAAGCTGCGAGCAAATGGTACTGCATAAAAGCGGTGGCCGGTTAAACCTGAATATCCGCAATACCGACCGCTCGGTTGGTGCAGCGTTGTCGGGCTTTATCGCCCGCCAGCATGGTAATCAGGGTATGGCAACCGATCCTATCCGCATCCGCTTTAACGGCACCGCCGGCCAAAGCTTTGGCGTGTGGAATGCCGGTGGCCTGCATATGTCACTGCAGGGCGACGCTAACGACTACGTTGGTAAAGGCATGACCGGCGGCCAGTTGGCTATTTTCCCTGCCAAGGGCGCCAGCTTTGCCAAAAACGGCTTTACCATTGCCGGTAACACCTGCCTTTACGGCGCCACCGGCGGCCGGCTGTATGCCGCAGGCCAGGTGGGCGAGCGCTTTGCCGTACGAAATTCGGGCGCTTTAGCCGTGGTAGAAGGCACCGGCGACAACTGCTGCGAATATATGACCGGCGGTGTGGTCGTAGTACTGGGCTGCACCGGGGTGAACTTTGGTGCCGGTATGACAGGCGGCTTTGCTTATTTACTCGATGAGCAAAACGATTTAGAGCTTAGGTTAAACCCCGAGCTGGTAGAGGCGCTGGAAGTTAGCACGCCGATACTGCAGGAACACCTGCGCAGCCTGTTGCACCAGCACGTGGAAGAAACCAGCAGCGAAAAAGCACAGAAAATCTTAAACGACTTCAACCGTTATTTAAGTCAATTTAAGCTGGTTAAACCAAAAACCAGCGATGTAAACACCTTGCTGGGACACCGCGCACGCTCGTCAGCCGAGCTGCGGGTTCAGGCGATGTAGGGAGGCGTTATGGCACAGAATGTATACCAGTTTATTGACGTAAAACGGATTGATCCGCCAAAACGCTCACACAGCGAACGCACTATAGAGTTCGTTGAAATTTATCAGCCGATGACCAACACCCAGGTAGAAGGCCAGGCTGATCGCTGCCTCGATTGCGGCAATCCTTACTGTGAATGGAAGTGCCCGGTGCACAACTATATTCCGCAGTGGTTAAAGCTGGCTAACGAAGGCAAAATTATTGAAGCTGCCGAACTGGCGCACAAAACCAACAGCCTGCCGGAAGTATGCGGCCGGGTGTGCCCGCAAGACCGCTTATGCGAAGGCGCCTGCACGCTGGATGAAGGTTTTGGCGCGGTGACCATCGGCAGTATTGAAAAATACATTACCGACAAAGCCTTTGAAATGGGCTGGCGGCCGGACCTTTCCGCCGTGGTTAAAACCGAGCGCCGCGTCGCAGTAATCGGTGCCGGCCCGGCCGGTTTAGCCTGTGCCGACGTACTGGTACGCAACGGCGTAACCCCGGTAGTGTTTGACCGCTATCCGGAAATTGGCGGCCTGCTTACCTTTGGCATACCGCCGTTTAAGCTGGAAAAAAGCGTACTAAGCCTGCGCCGCGAAATCTTTACCGATATGGGTATCGAGTTTCGCTTAAACACTAACGTCGGCGTCGATGTCAGCTTTGACAGCTTACTCAGCGAGTACGACGCGGTGTTTTTAGCGCTGGGCACCTACACGCCAATGAAAGGCGGTTTAACCAATGAAGATGCACCGGGCGTATATGAAGCATTGCCGTTCTTAATCGGTAATATCAATAACCTGATGGGCTGGCAAACCGAGCACCCGTATGTCAGCTTAAAAGATAAAACCGTAGTGGTGTTAGGCGGCGGCGACACAGCCATGGACTGCGTACGCACCTCCATTCGCCAGGGCGCAACCAAAGTAAGCTGCGCCTACCGGCGCGACGAAGCCAATATGCCAGGCTCGCGTAAAGAAGTGCAAAACGCGCGTGAAGAAGGCGTGGAGTTTTTGTTTAACCTGCAACCGCTGGGCATAGAGGTAGACAGCAACGGCAAGGTGTGCGGCGTTAAGGTAGTGACTACCGAGATGGGCGCCCCCGATGCCAAAGGCCGCAGAAGCCCGCAGCCGGTAGCCGGCTCCGAGCAGATATTGCCAGCCGATGCGGTAGTTATCGCTTTTGGCTTCCAGCCCAGCCCACCACAGTGGTTGGTGGATATGGGTGTAGAGCTGGACAATAAAGGCCGCGTTATCGCCAGTGAAAAAAGCACTTTTGCGATGCAAACCAACGAGCATAAAATCTTTGCCGGCGGCGATATGGTATTAGGCTCAGACTTGGTAGTAACCGCTATCGCCCAAGGCCGTAAAGCCGCCGAGGGGATACTGGATTATTTGGAAGTTTAAACGGCAGGTGTAACGTCCGCTTCTGCTTGATGCTTTTACCATCCGCAGCAGCGGACTGTTAAAGCGAGATTACGCCGTCAGCTTTGGAGAGATGCTCGAACCGGCTTACCCACGCTGACACGCCGTAAACCCATCCCTGGGGGCTCGTCTCAGCCCGTCCGGGGCTTCAACGGTCAGCTTAGAGTAAGCCTAATCTCGCTTTATCGTTTCAGGCTGCAGGTTCAAAAAGCGGGCAAACCGGTTCGAGCTATACGCAAAACCCGACGCACCACGATACCTAAGGAACCCAATCATGCCCCACTTTACCCTACCCGATTTATGCGACGCCCATGCGGCTTATATCCGCGTAACTGAACCGATCTTTACCAACTACGGTGGCAAAACCGCCTTTGGCGGGCAAATTGTTACGGTGAAATGCTTTGAAGATAACTCCAAAGTAAAACAGCTGGTCGCCACACCGTGCCAGGGTAAGGTGCTGGTGGTAGACGGCGGCGGCTCTAAACGCCATGCACTGCTGGGCGATATGCTGGCCGAACAAGCGGCAGCAAATGGCTGGGAAGGCATTATTATCAACGGCTGTATTCGCGATATAGACCAGATACGCCAAACCCCACTCGGCGTGCAGGCACTGGGTATACACCCGATGAAAACCGACAAGCGGGATTTAGGCGATATCAACCTGACGGTGACTTTTGCCGGAGTAGATTTTATCCCCGGCCAGTTTGTTTATGCCGATAATAATGGCGTGTTGGTGGCGACTAAGTCGTTGCTGTAAATAGCAACGCCTCTTTCGTAATCTGACTGGCGTTATCTTATGCCACTTATTTAGTTATATTTTGCAACACGGGAAAAGTGGATTTCTTCGGCTGCGGGAAAGCCGCCTCGAAGATAACGAAACTCTATTAAACTTTATCTTCAGTTTAGAAGTCCACTTTTCTAATTCATTTTTTAAATTAGTGCCCAAAGGCCGTCTTTTCGCCGCTACGAAGCCCGGGTTGAAAGGCATGCGAATGGGACAACCAAGCGATGATGAACGCAACAGTTAATAGCATCAACAGAGACCAAGGAAAAGAGCTAACACCTAATGAGTTAAGCAGTATTCCGCCGATGATGCCTCCTCCGGCAATAGCTGAATTCCATGCAACGACATTCATAGATAACGCCACATCAGCACCGGTTCCTGCGGCATCGGCCAACGCGGTTTGCAGCAGTGTAGCAGCGCCGCCAAAAGTAATGCCCCACACAATAACACCAGCATAGATAATTACTGGATATTGGGCACCAAATCCAAAGAGCAAAGCAGCAAAAGTGAATGCTGCAAGGCTTGCCAGTACCGTGACCCGCAAATGGCTGTCTACCAGCTTGCCTGCAATCCAGATGCCGATAAGCGACGCAATGCCGAAGGTTAGCAGAACCAGATCAATCCGTTCACCAAGTCCCGCTGACTCGACAAACGGAGCAATATAGGTGTAGAGAATATTGTGCGCAAGCATCCAGGTTACGACCACAGCAAGCACTGAGCGCACACCCGGTGTTGAAAAAACTTTTCGCAATGGCATGCGTTCGTTGGCGGACTGTCCGGGATAGTCTGGAACCTTTGCAATTACCCATATAATCAAAATAAGTGTCAACACAGACATAACCCAGAAAGCGGTACGCCAACCGGTGACCGAACCCATATATGTCCCAAGAGGGACTCCTAGAGATAACGCAATCGGGACTCCGACCATCGCTACTGCCATTGCACGTCCTTGTTGATGCGCAGCAACCATACGTCTCGCATAACCAGCAAGAAGACTCCAAGCCAATCCGGCGGCAACCCCCGCGAAAAAACGAGCAGCTAATGTTAATAAATAGCTACTGGAAAGAGCGGTAACCGAATTAAAGATGAAGAATCCAATGATGGTTAGCAGCAAAACATTGCGTCGACGCCAACCGCGCGTTGCAATCGTCAACGGAATCGCCGCTAACAGCGATCCCAGTGCGTACGCCGTCACCATTTGGCCTGCGAGCGCTTGGCTTATCCCCAGCCCCCCACTTATCTGCGGCAGCAATCCTGCTGGTAATGTCTCTGTCACGATGCAAATGAAGCCGGTCATGGCCAAGGCCAGCAGTGCGGCCATAGGTAAGCGATCCGGCTCTTGCGCATTCGCTTGATTGAAAGAATTATTCACAAAAATGTCCTTTTGAAGATTACGTCTCATTATGCCGAAGGTTACCTGGTTTACGATGACATATATATCGATCGATACAAATGTATATCACCTGGTGAACTCTTGTCAAGGACTTATGTATCGAGTAGTATTTAAGTCATCAAAAATGGAGGCTACGATGGCACAGATGGGGCGTCCCAGAACATTTAACCGGCAACAGGCCGTTGAGCAAGCTATGAACCTTTTCTGGGAGCATGGTTACGAAACCACTTCGCTGAGCCAACTAAAAGCACATATTGGGGGAGGCATCTCTACACCAAGTTTTTACGCTGCTTTTGGCTCTAAGGCGGCTTTGTTCACAGAAGCGGTACAATGCTACCTGGATACCTATGCACGCGTAACCGATTGTCTCTGGGACGATGGTCTTTCTCCTCGAGAGGCCATTGAACTTACGCTGCGCCGCTCGACGAAAATGCAATGTGAATCGGGTCACCCAAAGGGTTGCATGGTGGCTTTAGGTATAATGAGCGCTCCCACACCAGAGTACGCTAATGTTGTCGCGCCACTGACGGCCTCACGAGCAAGAACGCTTCAAGGATTTGTGCGATGTGTCGAGCGCGGAATCGCTTCAGGCGAACTTTCCGAGACAACCAATGCTCAGTCCATGGGAATTGTATTTAACAGTTTCCTGCTGGGAGTATCGATATCAGCCAGAGACGGTGTGAGTGCTTCGGATTTCAGCAGCTCCATCGCTGAGCTTATGAAACTTTGGGACACCGAAGTTCGCCCGCCCAAGAAAGACGGATCGGTAGACTTGCTTTAGCAATGCCATGCGCATGCTGTTTACTTTGCTCGATTACCTTACCAGCCAGCTTGCTACCTGGCTGGCGGCATCAGCACCATGATATTTGTTATAGTCCGGCTTGAACCAGCTGCTTTATTTTCAGCGCTTTTTCAAAATGATCCAGCCGGTGGGTTTGGATCCACCAGGTTGCAGCTTCCATTAATAGCGCCGGGTCGTCGTTTTTATTGGCAAAAAAAGCGTAAAACGACACGCCTACTGTTTCGCCTTTGGCGAGGATCTTTTTGTCACACACGGCAATAATTTTTTGTCTTAATGCATCGCGCATCGGGTGGTAATTCCTGTAGTTATAGTGGATTACAAGCAGTACCTTGATGAAAAACCATCTGCCATGTTTCACCATCAAAGCGGTAGAGTGAGCTTCGTACCGAGTAGCTTGGGCTTTGGTTTTCTGCACGCCGTATCGTTGCGCGGTAAGTCAGCTGCGCCAACCCATCTGAAAAAGGGGGCGGAGCTAATAATCACTATCTCTTACGCAAATCACTGAAACATAATGGATTAGATAAACCTATCTCTAATTGTCTCCGCCCCTTTTTTCCGATAACCACAACGTTTATTGTGTTTGTAGCTCGATGACGGCTATTTGGTTGGCAGTTAAAAAATATAATCCCAGCTTTTGGTGGTATAAGCGTTGATATCAAAATACTCACCGCCCCAGGCCTGAAACTTCAGTGTGCCATTAAAATCCGGATAGGCCGCTTTCTGTTCATTAATCAGCCACAGCTGCACGTTTTCAATTGGCTTTGACGTTACCGTTAAATCACCTGATACCGGCGCCATATGTGGTAAAGAGTACACAGCACGCTTTAACTGGCCGCGGTAGCGATAAATCATTGGGCTACGGTAGTCTTGTGTTTTTGGCCGGAAGTATTGGTTATAACCAACAATACTGACTTCGTTGCCACTAAAGCTGACAAACATAAAGTTTGGTGTATCGCTGTTAATCAGGCTGTTATCTGCCAGCATTTTTTGCGCATCTTCTCGGCTTAACAGGCTGTTATCGCGCGTATCTACACCACTGTAAACATGAAAGCCATGCAAGTCTGTCATCGCTTTTTGCAGTAACTCTGTTGATGGCGTTGGGTGCTTCCAGCGTACCGGGCGCGAACAGCCGGTTACAACCAATAGCATTGCCAGGCAGATCACAAACCGGCCAGCCGAGCCGCTGGTTAAGTACGCCGCTTTTAGCACAGCACCAGCCCCTGCTGCTTAACAGCCTGCTCCAGCGCTGCAAAAAGCACTTCATTACTCATGTTTTATCCTTAAGCTTAAGCAGCCTCATTGGCTGCTTAACTGATTCCAATCTGGTGTGGTTTGCTGTTGCAGGTGGCGCAGAAAAAAGTCGAACTGGCGGCGCTGTACATAACGGATTGGGCCGCTGGAGCGGCCAACAGAATGCCCGGCGCCAGGCACTACCAGTAAGTCGAAATCTTTATCGGCTTTAATCAGTGCATCTACCAGCTGCATGGTTGAAGCCGGGTCTACGTTGCTGTCTTGCTCGCCATTAATAATCAGCAGTTGCCCCTGCAATAATGCCGCGTGTTCAGTAACAGATGATGCCGCATAATGCTCGCCCACCGGGTAGCCCATCCATTGCTCGTTCCAGCTAATTTTATCCATACGGTTGTCGTAGCAGCCGGCAAAGGCCACCCCTACCCGGTACATTTGCGGATGAAACAACAGCGCAGCCACGGTACTTTGCCCACCGGCAGAGGCACCATAAATGCCGACACCATTGCTGATATCGTACCAGGGAAAGCGCTTGGCGGCGGCTTTATGCCACAGAATACGATCCGGGAAACCAGAGTCGGCCAAATTCTGCCAGGCTACGTCATGGAATGCTTTAGAACGGTTTGCGGTGCCCATGCCATCTATTTGCACCACGATAAAACCAAGATCGGCCAGGGCCTGCATACCTATTACTTTGTCGCCGCCGGAATGAAAACCAAATGGCCAGAAGCTTTTCGGCACAAAGCTGTCATGCGGCCCGGCATAGATATTTTCGATAACGGGGTAACGCTTTTTTGCATCAAAGTTACGTGGCGTAACAATAAGCCCCCAGATATCGGTCTTGCCATCGCGGCCTTTGGCAACAAAAGGCTCAGGGGGGGTAAAACCTGCTTTGCTCAGGCGGCTGATATCGGCCTGTGCCAGTTTGCGTATCAGTTTGCCATCACTGGCGCGGCGCAGCTCTGCCACGTTGGGTAAATCTACTCTGGAATACAGGTCAATGTAATACTGCATATCGGCCGAAAAACTTACCTGATGCTGTGCATCGGCACTGGTGAGTGCCGTTAAGCCACTGCCATCGAAGTTAATACGGTAGTAATGCTCAAAATACGGATCTTGCCCGGCGTTAATGCCGCTGGCGGCAAACCACAGCTGTTTGTTGGCTTCATCAATATGCACTACCCGGCGCACCCGCCAGTCGCCTTTGGTGATCTGGTTTTTAAGCGTGCCATCAGCCGCGTACCAGTACAGGTGCGCCCAGCCATCGCGCTCAGATAACCAGATAAAACCATTATCAACACCTTGTAACGGCTGATAAAACGCGCCCCACTGGTTAATAAAAGTGTCTGTTTGTTCTGTAAGCAGGGCTTTGGCCTTCACGGTTTTGGCATTTACCTCAATAATGCGTACCAATTGGTGCCCGCGCGCGGTGTAACGAAACACAAAACCACTGCTATCTGGCTGCCAGCTTACTCTGTCCAACGTGTAAGGTTTACTAAACAGCTGGTTATCAATCTGCCGGGCTTTGGCATTATTTAGCTGAATAAGCACCGGCTGGTCGATGTCGACCGCATCACCGGGTTTAGGGTACAGCTGGCTCAGGGTTTTCGGTTCCAACTGATCATCCGGTGCGGTAAGTACCCGGTTTACCATACGGGCTTCGCCCGGTAATACTTTCATTACCAGCAATGCGGAGCTATCCGGCGCCCACTGCACCGATTCCGGATCGTAAAAATTCCCCTCTTCGCCATCATCGGTTTTAAAATGCACTTTACCGCTGGCGTCGGTAATCACCACGTTATGCGCCACAACCCGCACGCTATATCGGCCATCGGGCGATATCCGCTCCGGGTTATAGGCACCAATCCGCAAATCTCTTACTACACCAAAGACTTTGGGCCTGTTATTAAATGCTAAAGCTTCACATACCCGGCCATCGGTTTGGCACTGCCAGCGCTCACCATCGTAGTAAAAGCTTATCCGCTGTTCGTTGTCGCTGTAACTAAAGCTATCAAAAGGTAACTGCAACGCGCTGAATGTCTCGCCGGTTGCCTGGCTTAAAGCAGTACTAATGCGCTGATGGTCAAATGCTGGTTCAGGGCTGGCTGCTTCAACGCTGTCTTTATAAAACATAAAGCCACCTTCCACGCTCAGCTTGTAATGAAAGCTGGGCCCCTGCGCTGCCCATTGCGGCTCCAGCATCAGGTCACGGGTAAGGTGCATCCAGTTATCACGTAACGACAATGATTGCTCAATCAGTTCCGGCTGAACTGCAGCCTGCAGGCCTACGTTTGCCAGTAGCAGCAAGCCACTGCAATAACCACGTAATTTCATAGAGGGTAATTCCTTTGCCATAATCGAAGTTACTGTAAGCTATAGAAAAAGCACGGTAAAGAAAAAGGGCACAGTAGCAAGCGCGCACACTGTCGCAAATTTACAATACGGTGCACAAGTATATAGCAGCCATGAATCTGATGCGGTGTTAGATGGCTTTTTACAGCGTTTAGCAAAAGGCCAGCAACTACCTGCCGCTAACACCAGCGCGATAACCGCAGCGGCGCAGCAGCAACTGCTACAGCCGTATTTAACCGGCGAACACTCGCTGTTTTTTACTGCAACCTGGTGCGACTGGTATCTGGCCGACTCGCGCCCTGAAATGTCTGAAGCATGCAGCGATGCACAAAAAGGTTTAAACCAGCTGGCAACAAAACTACCAGGGCCGCCGCTTAAGGTTATTGTTAATCACTTATGGACCGACGATAAAGCAGTAGCTGAGTTTAAAGATAAGTACCAGCTTAACCTGCCGGTAAGTATTGACGAATATGGCGTACTGTTTCGCCAGTTTAATGTGCGCAGCTTACCGGTATTACTGCAGATTAAAGACGGCAAAGTACTGACAACAGTTACCGATTTCAAGCAATAAAGTGCCGTCGAAAATTAGCCGGGGGAGATCTTATCCCCGGCCAGTTTGTTTATATGGGTAATAATGGTGTGTTGGTAACAACTAAGCAGTTGGTGTAGGCAGCAGGTTTATTTTAGAGCGATTTCAGAATGACTCGCACGCTGTACCTTGATGAAAAACCATCTGCCAGTTTTCTCCATCAAAGCGCCAGATTGAACTGCGCACTGAGTAACTTGGGCTATCGTTTTCTGCGCGTTGTATGGTTGCGCGGTAAGTCAGCTGCACCAGCCCGTCAGCCAAAACCCGACAGGCAAAATCTTGCTGTCTAATAACAGGCGGCACTTCAGCTGGCAGGCGCTCAAGCACATCAGCCTTACCAAAACAGCGGCCGGTGGCGGCGATTTCATAAAAATCATCGGCTAAATAGCGGTTAAGCAGTTCAACTGACAACCGAGTGGCAGGTTGTACCAATAACTGTTCCAGTTCAATTAAATGCTGTGTAAGCAGCTTACTGTCCATGCTATCCCCGAAAATCTATGGGTAAAAAAATTAACCCCAAATTACTGCGCTATGTGGCTATTATTGTTGGCAATTTGTTACATTTCAATAGTGTAATTTAGTGTCATGTTCATCTAAACTGCCCGCCATTCATTCTTCGAGAGTTGTACAAGATGAAAATATTTTTAGCTCTACTGGCTGTTATCGTCAGTTTTTCAAGCTATGGCACAACAGTCAGGCAGCAGGTCGATAAGTACTGGCAAGACAAGCAGCTCACTGAAGCGGTAAGTTACTTAACCCGGATTACAAAGCAAAGCTCTGATGATGCAGAGACATTGGCATTGCTTGGTTATAGCCAGGCAAAACATGCCTTGCAAACTAAAGATATGAGTTTACTGAAGCCGGCAGCGAAGAACTTGTCCAAAGCGGTGAGTCTGGATAACGATAATGCAGAATTCCAAAAATGGCATGCAAAAACAGTGTGTTTACAAATCGCTGAATCTGGCATTTTTAGTGTGCGAAGTGCACTGAAAAACTGCATGGCAAAATTGGAACGAGTGCTCGAGATTGCTCCCGCAGATACTGAAGTTATAGAGCGCCTTGCGATGCTTCATGTGACATTGCCATCTTTTATGGGTGGGCGGCTGGAACGGGCATTAGAATTGACCGGGATGCTAAAAGGATTTGATGTGTTACGGGCTGATATTCTGCTGTTTGATATTTTAGCCGCACAGAATAAACCGGCAGAATTTAATCAGTTGTTGACACAATCTGATTTGTTGCAAAACCGACCTGAACCTTACTTAACCCGGGCAAAGTTTTATCTTGAACAGCACAAGTTTGACGAGGCGTTAGCTGATTTCCGCTTAGCCATTCAGTACGCTGCACCAGATGATGAGCAAACTAAAGCTATTCGGCTAAAGGCGCTACTAGGCTTCGCCAGCGCAGCCATCGAGAATCAGTTACAGCTAACAGATGGCGCTGAATTTTTACGCCAGTTTCAGCAACTCAATACTGATTTACATGAGGCTGAGCAAGCGACGTTATTGCAATGCCGGTTGCAGCTATTACAAGGCGAAACAGCCCAAGCCAAATTAGCGCTGAGCACACTGAGTAAGCAGAGTACTTTTAAACATATTCGGCAACAAAGCCGTGAGCTGTTAAAACAGATCTGATTTCGGCATCAAGCGCCGCTTGGCGATATGCTGACGGGATTTAGGTGATATCAGCCGGGGTTAATTTTATTCCCGGCCAGTTAGTGTAAGCGGATAATAATGGGGTGCTGGTGGCGACTAAGCAGCTGGTTTGAGTTATCCAACCGCTGTTGCTATGCTCCAGTCAGGTTATTTAAAACGGCCAGTTTTATGATTACCAGTGAACAAATCAAACAGCTTTCTACCGCCGAAAAACTGCAGCTGATGGAAACTTTATGGCAAGAGCTAACCGCTGAAAGTGCCGATCAGCTGGCTTCCCTCTCCTGGTATCAGCAGGCGTTGCAGCAAACCGAGCATGCCGTCAAAGAAGGTGAAGAAGTTACCCACGATTGGGAGCTGGCGAAACAAAGTTTGCATAATAAATTTCGATGAAAATGCAGGTTTATTTGCGTAGTTTTGAGACTATAAAATCTTTTGTGTAAGTGGCTGTTTATCATAACGATACTCGGTCACCGTACATAATCATAAACTGCGTCATGGCAGGCTTCCAATCTCGCAGTGGCATTGTCCACTTTTTAGCAATCT
>Ga0208645_1000466_pt1 | contig 43450 bp, 50 predicted proteins | sample VirMetDEL_Sep_01_FD_184519 | JGI IMG/M metagenome (GOLD analysis project Ga0208645, IMG submission 184519) | Aqueous microbial communities from the Delaware River and Bay under freshwater to marine salinity gradient to study organic matter... | ecosystem: Environmental > Aquatic > Marine >... | reverse complement strand
AAAAAAAAAAAAAAAAAAAAAAAAAAAAGTAGAGCACAACTGTCGGGTGTATTGCACTCTACCCTTTGGTATGATTAACCGATCATACAGCGGAGATACGATCACCCCCTTGCGAGTCTGTTGGCCTCGAAAGAAGCACAACGACGTAGATATAGATGCTTGCTTCCGGGTACTGGTTTCTTACGGTATTCACAACGTTTACGTTTTCGCATTCATCCTCCACTTAGTTAATCTAATTTTATTGTAGCAGGTTCCTATTCACCATAATAGTCATCCCCGTATTTTTCTTTGATGAAATAATCATCCACCACGTCAACACAGCGCCAAAGCATATCGGTTAACTCTTTATCCTTGGCCATTTTTACGATGTTCGTCTGCCAGTCCATCGGCATCCATTTATTATCGTCACCGAAACGATATTTACCTCTGCTTTCATCGGTCTCAGTTTGTCAGCCGTCAGCCTTTCCCGTTTCTGTATTGTGATACGTAGTAGTGGATGTAGCTAGGCTTATCAAAGTTAGCATTTAAATCATCCACCTCTTCACGGGCTTCATGGTAATCCCTACGAGATGCAATGCATTCTAAATCCTCTTCTTCTAACCCACGTCGAGTACATTTAATCACGTAGTAGTATTTAGGCATAACTCACCATTCCCATATCTTTTTAGTTAAATCTACATCCAATGTATCAGGCTGCCACTCTTTCTTGGGAGCACTATATGATTTCCCAATACCCCATGAATCGTGTTCGTCTTCGGTTTGTTCTTCAAGCTTTTCTATCGCCGCTTCAACATAGGGGTCATATTTAATAAACAGAGAGCTAGACGTGAAAACTACTTTAAATACGTCATTCTCGATATTTCCGTCATATACAACATACTTCTCACCTAATGTGTAGCAATTACCATCGGTAGATACACACTTCAACACGTCACCGTTTTTACACTGAGGTAGTATGTCTTGTAGCCTCTGTCCTTGTAGCTGCTGTTGTACATTCACAGCTACAGGTTTGAACCTGACTATCCGCGAATGAAGGTAATCGAAGACCAAACCGCTGTTGACCTTTACCAAAAGCTTCGACTCGGCTTTAACTACTGAATATCTAATTCCAACAGTGAAGAGCCTATAATCACTATAAGTACACTCTACCACGTCCCCTCCCTGTAACCCCTGTGCTACAAGACTACCTCTTTTAAATTCAAACTCAGTCATAACTTAATCCTTAATATAGAAATCTTGGCCACCAGCACATGTGAACACGATACGGTTGTCAAGATCATAGTAAGATTGGAAACCTTCACCGTTACAATGGAGCTTGTTATGCTTCATCATTCGGTCAGTGGTGGTAACACAACCGACCATAGTTAGAGTTAAAAGTAGAATTAGATATTTCATGTTGTCACCTTTTTCGTTGATACAGTTTAAGTATGACCTAACTTTTCATTAGGTCAAGTTTTATTTTTAGAAAGTTTGTCCGGTCAGCTTGCAAGTGTACAATCTACCTCTGACAGTGAACTGTCCTTCGGACAAGCACATCTCAGCGGCTAACCACACACCGTAGCTCACACCTTCCCTGAATGACTCTTTGGTCAGGTTGCCGATCTCTTCATCAGTGTGTACGAGTAGACCGTCAGCTTGCTTGTAACTAGACTCGACAACTACACGCTCTGTTACGGTGGTGCTACACCCAGCCACCACAACGACCGTGATGACGATTAAAAACATAAGTAAATACTTCATAATTTTACCATCCCTAAGTTAACGGTATGTCTCTCCACTTCCCCGTGCTCAGGATCGTGTATGATACATTTGATATCTTGACCCGCTCGATACCCACCCCAAGTAGCGTAAGCATCTTTCGCGGCCAAGGTTCTGAACGATTCACATTTAACACCCGGATACTCCTTCATGCTATCATGGTGAATGTGACCTGTGTGCCAACACCGATATAACGTACGCCCCCAAGCTTCCGGCATGTCAGCAGCCATAACCGCTGGTAAGTTCTGCATCTTACATGTGTGACCGTGGTGATAACCTAGTAAGTTCTTACCGAATTCAAAATAATTGAAAGGGCCTCGGCTGTCTTGGATTGTCACACGCGGTTCATTCTCATAGAGTGCTTTCAATGCGATTGCTAACCATTGCGAACTCGTATCATCGTGGTTACCTATCACGTTCACCACAGTCACGTGTTTGTGATGAGACAGTGCAGAGTCAATCATACGGCGCACGATGAACATGCCCGCTTCAATCATCTTACTGAAACGCCCATCCAGATCAAGATTATGTCCTGATCGAGTCGTCACACCTTCCATGTTATCAGCATGAAAATAGTCACCGAGGTTAGCGATCAATGCTTCTTCACAAGGTGGGGCTGTCTTGATGAGTCTATCGAACACAGACGTGAAAGCTTTCTTTGCGATCTTAATATCCCAGTCTTGACCTGTCTCGGGTTCCCACGACATCATGCCGATATGAGGGTCACCGAGTGGGTACTCAGCAAGACAGTTATGGTATTCGGTGTGACTCTCTTCGACAGGTTCAACCTTCGGGAGCTTCTGCGCTAAAGCAACCATACCTTCTAACATGAGTTGACGTTGACGGTCTTTGTCTTTATCAGTCTTAACCCAAGTGATAAGACCGTCAGCATTTCTTACCTGACTCGACGCCCCTTTGACGTGGTAGCCATCGGGTATGAACTGGTGACCTGATGCATCGTGCAGATCGTGAACAGACTTTGCAGCTTTCTTTCGTATACACTCAAGTGTTCTTTTGAAAGTGTGTCTGTTAAAACCAATGCTATCAGCGGCTGCCTGAGTAACACCGTGTTTTCTCGCTGCTTCGAGAGCAGTGCGTTGCTTCTCCGTCAGGTTTAAACTGTCCAACGCTTCGTTAGTGTAATCAAACTTACTCATGTGACTCACCCCAGATAATGAAATCAGAGAATATTAGATTGAATTTAGCACACATTAACTGTGCGGTTAGGATGCTTGGGACTTGATGCCCGTTTATCCACTGAGATACCGTAGTTTCTGATTTACATACAGCAACAGCAATATCTTTATTAGTCACACCTTTCTGAGCTTTCAGTGTATTGATTGCCCTTCCTAGGTCGAATGTGTATTTCATGTTTCACCATTATTTGTTGTTCGGTTCTATATCAATTTAGCCACGATTAATATTTAAGTCAAATTTAATTTTTATTTGACACTTATAAAATTGTATACAATGCTTACAGAGAACCAGTTAATGCGGAAGTAATTATGGTTATCTTATATCTATATCTAGCTCTATCCGTCGTCGCTGCTACCGTTGGTGTACTGAAAGAGATAGAGAAATACAAACCTTGTAAACCTAATATGCCTGAATTATTTTTCGGTCTCGTGATCGATCTATTAGCGGGCCCGTTCATTATCATCATCTCATTTGTACAATGGGCGAGAGGTAAATAGTGATGACTGATCTCGAAGATTTAATTTGTGTTATTGTAGCAATCTTACTTTGTTGTTCCTTGGTGACAGTATGGCAGCTATAGATCTGAAACTGAAATGCGCTTACGATTGGAAGGTGCCGATTAACCATGTCACCATTGAGTCATGTAAGCTCAAAGAGAATTCCACCGTAGTGGTGTTCAGGGTGAAAGGTAAAGCGACGGAGGAATACACGTTCCCCGATGCGATATACATACATAAAACTGAACAATAAAAAAGCGGCCCTTGAGCCGCTTCTCTTTTTAATGTGTACTTATATACTCATTAAGTAGGTTTATATACTTTAAAGTGTGTTATTCTACACATTAATATGAAGGTTAACTTCTCTAGCTACATCAGCTAAGTACTCACCTAGTGTATCGTTCTCTACAACCACAGTGTGAACACCATCAATGTTAATGTAGTCTCGACTGTCACCTTCAAAAGTGTAGCCGTCTCTCTTGATATGAACAATCAGTATATTTTCAATACCTATCTTATCAGCTAGTGGCTTCACTTCAGCAGTAAAACCACCATCACTAAAGAACACCAACCCTTCAGGTAGGTTATCCGCTGCTAGTTTACCTAATACATCATCACCAAAAGAGGGTTTCATGACGTTCTCTGATACATGGATAAGAGCTTCACGTTTAGATAGTTGCTCAGTTCCTACGTCATACATTGGGATGTCTTTCACCCATTCGCACAACCATTCATGACTTTCCTCTTCTGTGCACCTCTCGTCATACTTTTCTAAGAATTCCTCAACTGTTATCTCCAGAAAGTAAGCGGTGAGTTTAAGCAGTGGTTCTTTCAGTGATGCGTGACTACCATTAAAGTATTCACAACAAAACGATGCGGCTAAGTCTTTACCTGAGCGCGGTGGCCCATTAAATATCACTACCTTGTTAGGTGTATCTTTTTTAGGCGTTGATCCAATCTGCTCCGTTGCATTATCAGTACTTACTTCCACCACCTCTATGTGCGGATAGGTATTACGTATGTAATCACACACATCTTTACAGTCGTCCACCCACTTCACTACATCAGCATGGTGTTTATCTATCCATTCCTTTTTATATACAACAGGATGGCGACAGTCATCTGGTGCACGCTCTATGATTTCATTTGGTTGAGGTAGGCCCCGCTTCCCTAGCCAATAAGCTGCACCAAACTGTGAGCTAGTTACAATGAAGACGTTCTTACCACCACGTACATCCTCAGTATAACTACAGCATGTAGGCAGTGGTACACCATAGAGGTTTACATGATGCTGCCATTCACGCCAGTTCTTTGGTTTAGTTTTATCTTCAGGTATATATTTGTCACCACAACTAGTGTCTCGCAGTGTTCCATCTAAATCGTGTACAATAATTTCCATTTTTCCGTCACCTTATTTAACAATAGTTAATTGTATATCGCCGCGAGCATCACGTATCTGTCTCTCATACTCTTGGCGAATTTCAGGAAGAGTCATGCTCTCATACTTCTCTTCATTACGAAGTATCCACAAGCGCACATCAGTACAACGTACCTGTTGGAAACCTCCGATCTCTCTTAGTAACATACCGATCTTTTTATCGGTGAAGTAACGCGGGTCACTCATCATGTCACCCGGCGCTAGTGAACCAGCTCTCAGTGTTTCACCCATGTCTTGAGTCGACAGGATATCACACCTGAACGACCCGTGCTGATTGCGAATGAACGACTCGAGTGTCTGCTGCATTGGGGACTTAGACGCTTCCTTGATGTCGCGTAAGAAGTCAGTCATTGGTGGAGCTTGGTCAGGATTAAACGTCGATAAGTCAACAACATTCATCAGGTAATGGGTAACCGCTTTCCAACCGCCACCTTTCATCCACGTCCATCGGTCTTTCCAATATTCCAGCCAGGTCTCTTCCATGTTGTCATCTTTGTCACGTGGGTTCATGTCTGACCATACAGCGAAGAATCGACGACTCGGACCGTTTAACCTCAGTGGTACCACACTGTTAGTAGTCGCAGTAGTGTTCACGATGTTGCGTACCTTAATAGGTTTAACACCCTTCTGGTTAACACGAAGCTTCTCCGGCGGAGCGGCTGCTAAAGGCTTGAGTCTGTTACTGATTGCCTTAGCGTCGTTGTGGTCGCCTAACTCTGCCTCATTAATATGCAGGTACTTGGTGGCCAGAAGGTAATCGTTGAACTGACCTTTCAATTCTTCACCGTCGATAGTGGTTGTGTTATCACCCATCGCACAAATCAGTGGGTACAGTAAGAAGTCTTTACCACAGCCTTCACCGCTACCGAGTAACAGCATGTGATTTATTTTACGTTCTGGATACCGCAGTGTGAATGCCATCCACTTCTCTATGTGGGCGCGGTGTTCTGTCCAACCTAGTTTATCGAAATGTTCTAACCACCTCGACACCTCACCGGGTTCACCTTGAGACTGTGAGCTTTCAGTCCACGTGTTACCGTAACGAACACCACCTTCTTCAAATATGTTTGGTTTTTTCGGTGCGTAGTCCAGACGGTCAACCTTTTTAACTCGACCGTCTTGTAATGCTATCTTCCTAGCCTCTGAGTCTTCGTGACTGAAACTGTTTTGAAATGCTTCCGTGCTGAAGAATATACGTGAGTCCCAAGCGTAGAATTGGTTGAGCTCTTTGACGAAAACGACATTATCATAGAAGTCAGCTTGCGATATCTTATCACCATACCAACTCTTTCTAAGATCCAGAATGATGTCTTTGAAGTCGGCTTTACTCCATCGCATGGTGTCCACGATAACATCGTGCCAGTGTCGTTGATCTATCTTAGGTAAGTCGTCGACATGCTTAAGTACTTTAGACGCCAAGTTACGCTGTTCGGTTGTACCTGGAACCTGTCTACGTAGTTGGTCGCACAGCAGCTGTATTGCATTTGGTCCCAGTGGTTCGGCTTGAGCAGGTTCTTGTTTCTCGACAACTGGTGTATCGACTGTAGGAGTTCCAAGAAAAGAGACCTCTTGCACTGGTGCAATCGGAGGAACTGTAGGTTCAGCGACACTAGCCAACTCTCGCATGACTTGCCAGTTCTTAAGCTTAGAGCTGAACCCTTCCGAGTGTCCGTCAATGTATCTGATAAGGTCCGCACCCGTGCGCTCTTGACAGTTACCATGGTGACATTTGAACCCGATCGATCCATCGGCGTTAGTGAAAACTGCGCTACCTGAGTCGTCTTGCCCTGTGTGGTCGTTAACCCATGGACATGTGATGTCGAATCTTCCATCGCTTCGAACCTCTTTAATGTGAATTATTTCAGGGATGTTAATCAACGGGTGGTCTGATACTGCTGCTGCACCGTCAACTCTTGCCTCTCTTCTTACTGCGTGAAGGTCAACACAGAAAGGGGTGGCTAACTGTTCTATTGTCACCCTGCGTGTCGGCTCCCATAATGACATGCGACATTTGAAAGGTTGACCGTTGAGAAGTTTACTTGCTTTGTTGTTGATACCTTCAGGTAAACGGACGTAACGTGTGACCCCCTTCATACCCGGATCTTTACCATCAGGTGCGAGTCCGTTTTCGACTAGTCCGTCTAGTAGATTCTCCACCATTGAACGATCGGCGCACGGTGTGTCAAGGATGTAACCCCATTGCTCTGAACCCATTGACGTCTCTAGTATCCACGCGGGTTGTGGTAACTTGTTTACTTCATCCATGGATAACTTTTCTTTCACATCATCCAGCACTATACAAGGGGTCTGTTTAAACAATGCTTTTCTGCGACGGGCTTGCTGCTCATCGTCACAATAGAAAGTGCTGATGGTGAAATACTGATTGCTGTTTTGCTCGAACTGATAACGACAGTAATAGTCACCCTTCCAAGCAATGAGATGTCTATCTTTCGGTATGTTACCGGGGTCGTATGTGAAGTCTGTCACATGACACCAGTATGAATCCTCACCGAAAATAGCCTCGATGAATTCTTTGTTACTGACTTGTACGTAAGTTGAATTAAACATATGATTGACCTTTTATCTATATTTGACCAGGGGAGAATCGCGGCAACCCGGTCAAGTAGGCTGTTTCCCAGATGTACGGTCAGGGATGAGCCGCGTTAATAGTTAAGCATTCTTCTTTGCATAAATCAAATTTAATTATGCGGTGAAACTTTGTCAAACTTTTTTGTTGACATGTTCTTTTTTGTGTAACTATAATCTCCACTGTCAGGCAAACAACTCTAAGGAGGGTGACAAATGTCCGATAAACTCGATGACCATTTCAAGGTCAGAATCAACGGGGTTAAACTACAGACCTTTAAAGATAAAAGTGAAAAGGTTACAGGTAAACCCTATCAAGTCTTTATACGTGATATGATGGAAGCTTTCAACGAAGGCCGTTTACGTATAGTCCCAACTGAAGAACAGAAAATCCTACTAGGGGAGATTTACAATGTCGATTGAAAACAACTTGAAACGTGTCGCCGACGCGTTAGAAATCATCGCTGGTACATGCGAAACAAAAGCCGAAGTTAAAGAGGAGACAGCTCCAGCTCCAGCCCCAGCTCCAGCTCCAGCTCCAGCTCCAGCTCCTGCTCCTGCTCCAGCTCCAGCTCCAGCTCCAGCTCCAGCTCCAGCTCCAGCTCCAGCTCCAGCTCCAGCTCCAGCTCCAGCTCCTGCTCCTGCTCCTGCTCCTGCTCCTGCTCCAGAGACAAAGTCTCTCACCGCTGAAGAGTTGAACGCAGCATTGGTGATAGAGTTCAATCGTCTGGGTTCACGCGAACCTATCGTTAAGGTCATGACTGAGATGGGTGGTACATCTATCAACGACATAGACTCTAGTAAATATCAAGAATTACTTGATAAAGTTAAGGCTCTCTAGTATGGGTGGTCACGCACGGCTAGGACCGTCTAACCACCGTTGGCCACATTGCCCCGGCTCTGTGCGTGAGGAAGCTAACTATCCTGACGTATCTGGTGAAGCGGCGATCGATGGTACAGGTAGTCATCTATTACTAGAAATGTGCTTAGACAACAATGTTCTCGCTATACAATATGACCAACAAATCATCGGGGCTAACCACCCCGATCACCCTAGCGGTTGGCTTGTTGGTATCGAACGATGTAACCGTGTTCAAATGTGTCTTGATTATGTTCAGCGCAGAGTCAATGAACTTAAGATGGAACATGAAGGTTGTTCGGTTATTGTAGAGACTGAGTCAAAAGCAGACCCCGGCGGTATGTTTGGGCGCGATGATTGGTATGGTACATGTGACATTACCTTAACTTGTGTTCACTTGCAGACTAACGAGGTGATGTTCGTCGAAGTCATCGACTACAAAGATGGACGTGGTTGGGTTCATGTCAAAGACAACTCTCAACTACTATCATATCTCGCTGGTAAGATGAGACCATACGTTACAAGCGGGCCGGACATGGTCAGACCTTTTAAACCTGATGGTGTCAAAGGTTGCCGTATGACTATAGTCCAACCCAAAACTAACCCTGTCGTCAGGTATCAATGTAGTACTAAACCCGAAGACAGGTTAACACCGAGTGATGTGATCGATAAGGTTACAGGACTCAGCAAGGCTGCACGATTGACAGATAACCCTGACGCACCGTGTGTTAGTGGCAAACACTGTCAATGGTGTAAAGCCAACCCTAAACGTGGTGGTCACTGTGTGACTGCTACAGAGAAATCAATCAAAGTGGTGACGAATATGTTTGATGTAAACAACACCGACATTGTACCCGTAACCTCAGACAACTCCACAGGTGTATCAGCATTCGAATACATCAGTAAAGTTGTATCAGATCCTAAGTCTCTTACGTCTGATCAGCTGTCTGAACTGATGAGTTCTAAAGATGCACTGATGGCAGCGTTTGACAAATGTGAAGCTGAGATAGTCGAGCGGCTGAACACAGGTCAACATGTCAGCGGTTACGCAATGCAACCCGGTCGAAGTAGTAAAAAGTGGAATGAGTCTGAGGAAGAGGTTGTTAAAAAGCTTAAAGCTAAAAAGCTGAAGCTGGATGACATCTATCCTAAGAAACTCATCTCCCCTGCACAAGTACTGAAGCTAGGTAAACTAACGGATGTGCAAAAGAAAAAGTTAGAATCTGAACTCATCAGTGTTGTTGAGGGAAAATTAACTTTGAAAAAAGTGGCACATTCTGTTGCACAAAGTGACACAGATAAGCTACAATCAGTACAAGAGATGTTTGCAGATGTCTCTAATGAAAATGTTGTCTCTGACAACGGTGACGAAATATCATTCTTTTAAGGAATAAATTATGAGAATTAAAGGTATAGCAAGGCACACTCACGTAGTTAACCCGAGCGCACCACCAGGTGTAACTGATAAAAAATACTCAACATGTGTATTGATACATAAATCTGACCCACAGGTAGCCTCTATACAGGCGGAGATAGATCGGGCGAAAGCTGACGGGTTCCCATCAGGGTTCCCAGTTAACGGTGGCGTATGTTTTACTGATTTAGCGTCGTTAGGGGTGCCTGAACTCAGTGATTATATGCAGCTAAAAACATCGACGAAAGAGGAAAATGGCCGCCCAAGCTTAGTAGACTCGAACCTTCAAGAGAACATAGACCCAAGCATGGATGGTAAGATAGACGGCACTTTCATATATGTAGTTGTGACTATTAGAAGTTACCCGACTGGCAGTGGTGGTGTCAAAGCTTACCTCAATGGGGTCATGTATACTGGTGAAGCAGGTCCCATCCCTATGGGGGTATTGTCTTCTAAACCTACGGCCGAAACCATGTTCGGTGATTTGGTTGGTCCAGCACCTGCTCCAGTAGCAGCACCTGCTCCAGTAGCGCCACCTGCCCCAGGAGCAGCACCTGCTCCAGTAGCGCCACCTGCTCCAGCTCCAGCTCCAGCTCCAGCTCCAGCATCACTGGTCATGACTGACAAGGCAGCGGGTGCGACGTATGAAGCTATGATTGCAGCAGGCTGGACTGATGAAATGATGATTGCGCAAGGTATGGCTATCAAACCTTCATTCGGTTAATCAACTAACAAGGCCCTTCGGGGCCTCAACTCTAAGGTGACGACAATGGCTAATGATGCATGGATGACACCCCCGCACATAATAGAGTCAGCACGTGAAGCTATGGGGTCTATCGACACGGACCCTGCTTCAAACGACATAGCTCAGACATTCGTGAAAGCTAAGTATCATTTCACAGAAGAGAGGTCGGGGTTAGTCGGCGGTTGGCAAGGTAACGTATGGCTAAACCCCCCGTACAGCAGGGGCAACATTGAACCATTCCTCAATAGACTGGTGTTCTTCTATCTGACGAAGTACGTCGATCAGGCTGTTGTTCTAACCAACACGGTGTATACTAGTAAGTGGTGGCGACGGACAACAATCTCAGACTACGCAACTGCGTACTGTTTACCCAGTGAGCGAATTGCGTTCATCGACCCTGCTACTATGGAACCGCAGAAGAACAACGATCGTGACCAGCTGATAACCTACGTCGGTCGCAACCCTGAACAGTTCTGTGAATCTTTCAGTAAACACGGTACATGCTCGATAGTGTACGTACCGAAATTTTAAAGTTCACCTACTTCAGTGCATTAAAGGTTAATTGCTTCCGCCGCACTGTTGCAGGTTTTTTTTTTTTTTTTTTTAAGGTGACGACAATGGACAGATTACATCTTGACTATGAGACCCGGTCGGAGTGCGACTTAAAGAGGTCGGGCGCTTACAAGTATGCACAGCACAAAACCACAAGACCCCTCATGCTGGGATGGGCAATTAACGACGAGCCTGTGCAACTATGGCAACCCCATCTAGCCCCCCTACCCACCACTCTAAGGGACGCGCTGAGAGAAGAGTCTGTCACAAAACACGCGTACAACGCCGCATTCGAAAGGCTCATCACAAGGCACTGTTTAGGGATCGAAGTCCCACCTGAACAGTGGCGGTGTACTATGGTCGAGGCTTTCTATCTCGGATTCGCTGGTAGCATGGACCAAGTACTCAAGGCGATCGGTCTAGAACAGAAGGACGACAGGGGCAAGAGACTCATAAACACCTTTTCCAAGCCAGCACCAAAAAACCACAAAGCGACTTGGTATGACTGGGAGAACAAGCCGATAGATTGGCACGACTTCTGCGTATACTGTGTGAAGGACGTAGAAGTTGAGAGACGACTATTCCACTGGTTGCGCAGGTTCCCATCAATGCCAGAATGGGACTTCACACAATGGTGTCTAGACCAGAGGATAAATGATTTTGGTGTACCCATGGATGTAGATTTAGCGGTGAGCGCGGTGAGTATGTGGGACCAAGAGAAAGCATATATCACGGAAAAAATGAAAGATATGATGGGGATACCGACGGTGACTCGTGGCCCCTTCTTAGATTGGATAGAAAGAAACACAGGTGTTAGACTAGAGAACACCCGTAAAGATTACATAGCGTCGTTACTGCACAAAGGGGAGTTACCAGAGGAGGCTCGACCCTACATAGAGTTGTGGGCGCAAAAAGAAGGCAAGGCGACATCAAAGTACACCGCAGTGATCAACGGTACATGTGACGATGGGCGGGCGCGCGGCATGTTCCAATACAAGGGGGCCTCACGCACAGACCGTGTAGGGGGTAGGTTGATACAGCTACAGAACCTAAAGAGACCCTTATATGGTGACAATGAACAGACTATCAACAACGTTGTTAACGCCATAAAGTGTGACGACCCTAAGCTATTGAACATACTCTACAAAGATTCCGTGTCTGAGATTTTAGGCGGTTCTATAAGACACGCACTGTGTGCGGAGGAAGGCAAGACGTTCGTGGTGTGTGACCTTACATCTATTGAGTCTGTCATCCTCGGATGGATCGCGCAATGCCCCACCATAGATGATACATTCAGACAAGGCAAAGACTCCTACAAAATGTTTGCGTCTAAGTACTACAGCATACCCTATGAAGAAGTTACGAAAGCACAGCGGTCATTCAGCAAACCTCCGGTACTGGGGTGCGGATTCATGTTGGGGTGGAAAGGGCTGGTTGCGTACGCCGAGGGCTACGGTGTTGACATGACGACTGAGCAAGCAAAGACCGCAGTAGATACATTCAGAGGTATGTACCCTGAGATACCAGCTTTCTGGGACTGGATAAGTAAAGCAGTAAAATACACATGTCAGACAGGAATTGCTTGTGAAGGATACCGTTTAAAAGTAGAAAGGGATTCCGAGATACTACGGGTATGGCTACCGAGCGGACGAGCACTCAGTTACTACAAACCGGAGGTAAGAAGAATGGAGGCACCGTGGTCAACGACAGAGCGCCCCGCGTACTTGGACAACTTTACCTACATGGGCATGAACGACAAAAACCAATGGGTCAGGATATCCGCACACGCAGGGGGTTTGACGGAGAACATAGTGCAGTCGATCGCGGGCGATATTCTCTGGAACGGGTTAACCAACGCCACTAACGCAGGCATGCCCGTGACCTTACATGTCCACGATGAGATTGCTTGTGAGGTCGATGAATCTGTCGCTGATCAATCGTTGAAAACTCTCCAAGCTTGTATGGTGAAACAGCCTCATTGGTGTGAGGATATGTGGCTTGGTGCTGACGGCTTCATTACTAAGAGATACACGAAAGATTAATTTGACACATGTGATACATTGTGCAACACTCACAGTGTATCAACTAACCAAGGGTGACACCAAAATGAAACTAAGCAGTTACGTACAATTCGTAGAAAAGTTATTTATTTCTTTCGGACAAGAGTTACGTGGTATATATGAAGATACGGAGGGTATGCACGTTATGACAGAAAAAGGTCGTTCATACCTCATCCTCAACCCTAGAGCAAAATCAGTAACCAGAAACAAAGTTGCGATCGAGAGGAACGTCAGAACTATTGTTCAACTTGATCATATCATCGATAACGCACACAAGCAACGAGGTTAGTCATGGGTGTTCGTGAAAACAAAGTTGAAAAGTATCTCAACAAAAAAGTTGAAGAGCTTGGTGGTATCACGCGTAAATGGACTAGCCCCGGCAGAGATGGTGTGCCGGACCGTATCATCATCATCCGTGGTACTGTTATCTTCGTTGAAGTGAAAACATCCGACGGTAAACTATCCTCCGCACAGAAACGTGAGCATGAGAGATTGAAGTCAAACGGTGCTATGGTTGATATAGTGTATGGTGAATCAGGTGTTGACCATTTTATCGAGGTACTGAAATGCATGATTTAATTCGTGAACAAGATGAGTACTACTGCACCCGTTGTCATAAACGTTGGGATGTAGCAGACGAACAGCCGTACTGTGTCAGTGATTTCAAAGCTAAACGGTTGAACAGTATTCATCAAATTCAAAAACTTAAGCGTAAATTGAAGGGTATGAAATGTCGGATTTAAAACAAAGAAAGGGGGTATCTTACTCGGCGCGAGATTGAAGAACTCCGAGGGCGGCAAACAGCGAGAGAATCAGAGCTGTTCCGTAAAATGCTGGATGGAATAGTGGAACATGTGTTGCGTGTCACGCAACACCATTTAGAGAAAGTATTAAAGGATAAAGAATGAAACAACTACTACACCCGTACATGCTGCATGATTACCAGCGTGTGTGCGTAACTCATCAGCTACAGCACGATGACTCTATGTTGTGGCTCGGCATGGGACTCGGTAAGACACCGATCACATTGACAACAATCGTTGACCGTATGCGCGCAGGCCAAGTTGACAAGACTCTGATATTTGGACCTCTTCGAGTTATACAGGCGGTGTGGGCGCGTGAAGCTAGGAAGTGGAGTCACACCGAACATTTACGATTCAGCGTTGTACATGGTACGAAAGACAAACGTACTCGTGCGCTGTTTGCTGACGCTGATATCTACCTCATCAACTACGAAGCGATGAACTGGTTAGCCGAAACACTTGACCATTACTACATATCACAAGGTAAACCGATCCCGTTCCAAATGGTTGTCTACGATGAAGTGTCCAAGCTGAAGAACTCAACAACTTTACGTATGGCAGGTGGTAAGCGTGACCGCAAAGACGGCCGTGGTGAACCTGTGACAATCAGAGTAACTGGTTGGCGTAAACTCATCAATGAATTCAAGTACCGTACAGGTCTCACGGGTACACCCGCATCTAACGGTTACTTGGACCTACATGGTCAGTTCTTAGCGGTCGATGGCGGTGAACGTTTGGGTGAATACATCACCCACTATAAAGACTCATATTTCACCAGTGATTACAGCGGTTGGAACTACTCACCGACTGAATTAGGCAAGCAGTGGATAGAGCACAAGATAAGCGATATCACTACGAAGATGGATGCTAAAGACTACCTCGATTTGCCAGACTGCAAAGTGACTAATCTCATGGTGGACTTACCCGCGTCAGCGCGTAAAGCATATATCGAAGTTGAAAAGAACATGTTCACCCAACTAGATTCAGGTCAGGAAGTTGAGGTTTTCAGTCGTTCATCAGTGTCGAATAAGTGCCTTCAGTTCTGCAATGGTTCACCCTACCTCAGTAGCGAGTCACCAGAATTCGAAGCGATACACGACGCCAAGTTAGACGCACTGGACGAGGTGCTAGAAGAAGCCGCAGGTTCACCAGTACTTTGTAGCTACACGTTCAAGTCTGACGCTGAGCGTATCATGAAGAAATTCAAAAAGTACAAACCTGTCAACCTGACCACGGCTAAATCCGCCGACACTGAACGGATCATTAACGACTGGAACAACGGTAAGATTAAGCTACTCATTGGACACCCCGCATCTATGGGACATGGTGTAGATGGTCTACAGGAAACTGGTCACATACTGGTGTGGTTCGGGCTCAACTGGTCTCTTGAGTTGTATGAGCAAATGAACGGTCGTATTAACAGGCAAGGCCAGAAACACCCAGTGTCACTCATCCGTATTTTATGCAATGGCACCGTGGACTTAGCTGTAGCTGACGCGTTGGAAAGGAAGACAGACGATCAGGAAGGTTTGAAAAGCGCATTACAAAGATACCGTGACGGCATAACTACGAATGACTTAGAAGTGAATTTCTTTTAATTAGATGTCAAACAGCTTGGAAACGTACGAAGCGATAACACCGATGACTGCAAAACCACTTAACCACTTGACGAAACGACCAAGAGCCGACAGAGATTTCATAGTCCCGTCGGCCGCTTGCCAAACGTTAACTAAATCCTTGGTGGAGTCGGTCAACTGGGTTATGGCTTCAGTGTTCTTTCGCTGCGTATCGAGTAGACTATCCCACTGTTTACGTTGCTCTTCACGGTGTTCGTGATACTCTTTGATATGATTATCCAATTTCTCTTGTAACAGCAACAATTGCGAGTCACTGCTCCTTCTGTCTCTGTCCATCAGTTAAGCCCTTATATTGTTTTTGAATAGCCAGATAAATTATAGATTATTTTTTGAAACCTTGAATAATGTTGATAGCGAAATAGAAACCGATCACTAAGTTCATTGGTTCAACCACCAAATCTTTCATGACCATTTTCATATCTTTAGCAATCATCAGCACTTCAGGTATGCCGAAAATGTTTCCTATAATATACGAAAATATCATCACTGTCACTAGTAAACACCAAATTACTGTAACGGATATCGCAATGAATCTGCGTGCAAGACTCTGGTGGCGTGTGACCTCTTGGTATTTCAGCAACCATTCGGCTTTTTCTTTGGATGTCCAATCCGTACCCGCGATCTTGTCGATTATCTTGGTGCCAGTGTTCACCACTGAATCAAACGCAAAAAGTTTACTAAGTAGAGCTAACATTTACCACCTCGCTTTCTTCTTCCTGACGTCGATATGCGTCCAGTCTGAATATGAACCTATACCATAAACATCAGGGAATATATCGTTTAAAAATTTATAAACCTTACTAGAGTCAGTATTCTCAACGTGTATGTCTGCCGCGACACCTAGTAGGTGTTTGGAGTTTGGTGCACCACCGGCGGCTTTGTTATACTCGGGACAGCGGTACCCTGATGTAATCACCACGGGTTCACCGAAATGAGATCGTACAAGTTCTAGTACAGCCAACAGTTCGTTAGATGCTTTCGATTTACCACAACACTTACATGAGAATTCAGACCTGCTAAAATGCTTAGTCATAAACCCTCCCTCAATGCCTTTATAGAATCTTCTATTTCTTGTAGTTTAGCGACAGAGTAACTGTCACCAAGTGAAGCACATCTCAAAAGACGAGGTGATTGTTGCGCCTCTAGTGCTTCTATCTGTTCTTGTATTGGTAACCCTGCCGGTTTTGGTGAAGAGAAGTTCTCCCCATCAAACTTCATACCACAGCAAACGGAGTCATCAACCTCAATGAAACCAGCGCGAGGATTGCAGTCTATCTGCACTACTACATCATTTTCTATTTGAGCGTATCTCATCAGTTTAATCTCCATACTTCTAACTCTGCATAAACTTCTACATTACCGCTTGACACTGCGATACCTAGACCTGAAGTAGCTCGGGCTGTTTCTATATCGTGTCTTAATTCAAATGTCTTAGAGGCTCCCAGTGTTAGGAGGCCGTGTAGCTCCGTATGTGTAACCATATCGTCAGCGGAAGCTGAACGAGCGTTTCTGCCTATCAAGTCATAACTGGTGTCAGTGTCATTAAAGAGTTCTAGTTTGTGGTTGTTACCCTTGTAACAAGGTGCTGATGCTCTGAAGTAATAAGTGCCAGCGGCCAAGGTAACCTGATTACTAGACAGAGACGCACCAGTGATATTGTTAGTCACAGTTGTGTTCAGTACACGTGTGTTATAGCCAGCACTCGAAGAACCTGCTTGAGTGGCACTAGCCTTCTCATCTCTGAAATAAGCGTAGTTATCTGTACTTAGTACAGTGACAAACTCCAATGCACCCTCAGCAGCGTTAACCGCTGAGGCCTTATAAGCGCTACCTGTCTTATTTACTGGTGTATCTTCCAGCTCATCAAAGGTATCAGAGACAAATTCTACAGCAGTTTCACCAGCGTTTACTTTCACTCTCTTATCAGCTTGACCGGAAAATGAAGATGGGGTTTCATCTAAATCGGTGAAACTCTCTTTAGTCTCTAGTACTGCCCGCGTAGCTGATGCGGTCAACTCGTCCAGATAAGTCTTGGCGAAATCTGATACAGCTAACGCATCGATCGAAGCAATATCAAAGTTTTCAAAACCAGTGAGGTCTGCTTTCCACCGGATGAATCTTTCTGAAACTGGGTCGGGTAAACTCAGCGGTAGAGTACCTGTGTATGTATCAGAAACAACAGGACCACGGCCTAACTTGTCGAGTATCTGTTGATTCAAGAACGTCAGTTTATCGAAAGCGTTTTCGTGTAAGTCAGGGAAGAACGCACCTTGTGATTCGAACGCGGTCAACTGTGTGTACTTATAATCTGATCGTATCAACCAAAAGTAACTGTTAGGCAGAGCACCAGCGACACGTGTCACTGTACCACCTTCATCATTACCTATATCAGCGACAGTGTAATCGACGTCAACAGTCAGAAGGGTTTCAACCCCGACGTCATCGGTTTCATACACAGCTAACTGTGACTTATCTTCAATTTTGAACGTGTAACTGAACGTATCTGCTACACCATTACCTGCGTAAGGTCCCGATACGATCGATGTTGTGTTGACTGTCATTGTGTTCAACTCCTATCATTAATAGTTTGATTCTAGCATTAGTCGCGCTTAGGTCCAAATAACAATTGATGTGTGGTTAACTCTTCACCTTCCACAACCACATCGTATAAATGCTCACCAGTCGCCCATGCTTGGGCTGTACCCGGTACACCAGCAGCAGCACCGATGAATTTGGATGCACCTTTAACTTGGGATTTGGTTATCTCTTCATCGGTGAAACCGCGTTCGATTATTGTCGGGATAGTTCGTGTACCTTGCTCTATCACAGATTGTAATGGTGAGATGTTGTAACCGAAATCACCAGTAACAGCGTTGGCCACATCACGTACAAACGGTACAGATTGAATCGGATACATTGCTACACCTGTTAACATTTTCTGTGTCATTGTCTCGTCGTCATCATCGTCAGTTGCGAACTCTCCACGCATCATCATTTCAAATAAAACTGGTATAGTGAACAGGAACATTAGTTTGGCTGCTACACTCGATGTCGAGTAAACACCCGATTTAGCACCTTTCACCAAATCTCTTTCCATGTTCCATAGAGAACTAAAGAACGTCATGAACATTGTGAACATACGACCTGTTTCACTTTGACCGCGCATGATACGTGCTAAATCTTTTGTTGCACCTGAACCCTGTACATTCTCAACAACCCAGTCAGCGTATTGGAAAGCTCGCGTTTCATCACCCCATTCTTTCATACCTTTGATGTATGCAGCATGCCAACTCGGTAAGTCAACCATGTAAGTCTGGATTAGCGCAATGTGTTTCATTGACGCCTCTTGAGTAGCTGCGAGAATACCGCGTTTACCTTCGATACGTTTCATTGCATTCTTGATTTCACGGTCCATTGTTTGCGTACGACTCTTCATTACTTTTGAATTTTCCGATGCAAATTCCCAAGCTTGCTGCATCGTTGTAGTGCTACCTAAGATACTGCGCGCCGACTGCATGACATTGACCATACCAACTTCTGCAACAGTGTTAGATAGACCGCTTATCTGAATGATACCAGTTGAAGCTTTGAAACCCATTGCACCGAGAGTTACACCGAAACGTAAACGTTGAAGCATATCATCCCAAAACATTTTACTTGGTGCCTCTCTGCCATCTTTGGCAATGTCATTCAACCAAGGTTTAAGTTGTGCGAACTCTTCTGGACCTAACTTCTCTTTGATGGTCTCAGCTACACGCTGGTCACGTATCAACCTGTTTATCTCACGCACTGGGTCGTGATGGGTGATGTAGTGGATTGTCTCTTGGAAATGTGCTGGAACAACATCAAGACTCAAACGGATAGCATCATAGAACCCTGTACGCTCATTCGTTGAACCTGCGTTAACCGAAGCTTGTATGCTTGCACTGTTGCTGAACATAGACTCTGTTTCAGCGTTGAGTTTATCTTCGTTCTGTGCCGCTCGGTGGCTTCTGTTCGGGTCGTACTTGATAGGGTAGTAACCGCCTTTGAATGTACCAAACTCAGTTTCAACTGGTGTAGCTTCAATCTTTGGAGGGATTAAACCTGTAGTACGTCTGTGAACTTCAGCTAACTGCGGGTATAGACTGTCCATCTGATCCCAGATTTGTTGAACCATTTTCCAATCTGACTCAGTCATGTTCGATAGCACAGCTTGTAGTTTAGGGTTTTGGAAATTAATCTCTGCATCGTTATCAGGGTTAGCCCACTGCTCACCAAGTAGTAATTTTTTCAAGTTACTCTCGTTACCAGTGTTCAGTGCGACAGCTAAGATCTGATGTCCGTACAAATGGTCGTCTATCTCAGGGATGTAAACCTTACGGTTGTGACGCTTACGGTCTTCCTTGCTACGGTTCTCAATAAGCTCCATGACAGGTTTACCCGCCGTATCCCACAACTCTAACTCAGCAGCATAAGCATCGGTGAAAGGTTGTACTAATACTTGGTGACTAATCCCCGCACGCTCACCACCATCAAGCCATGAAGCCATGAAAGGAATCTTAGTCATCTGAGCCATGAACCAACGACCCCACTTACGACCCTCTACTACATCAGTCCTTTTTGACTTGAATCGTGTTTTAACTTTTTCATCCATACTGGAAACCCAACGGTCAACCAGTTTATTGAATTCGATTTCCTCACCCATGCGAGTGAGTTTGTTAGCATAACGGGCAACGTGTTCGATGTTTTTGACTGAGTCATCGATACCTTTAAGATCGCTATACGCTACATTTTTCCAGTGAGTGACGTATGATTCATTCAGTACAGCATTGTGCAGCACCAAACCGTCACCGTCAGTCTCCATTCGTTCTTTGGCCCAAGTGTTTATGTCTTGATTAACTTGGTCAACCTGTGCAAGCGTTGCAGATTTCTTGAACTCGAACCGCTCTAGTATCTTGCTTATTTGGTCCCAGTAACCGCCTTCTGCCTTTTGAATTTCTTCACGAACTTTCTTTTTACCATAACGTGCCATACGATCGACAATCTTCGTTGTTTCATTCTTCGCCTCTGTTGCCGCCATACCTAGGTAGTAGTTCAACGCTTGTCTAGTTTTAGCTTGTGCCGCACCCTCCATGTTACCCTCAGCCAACATACGCGCTGATTCTTGTGCCGCTTGTATTTCAGCTTTACGGTATTTACCCGGGTGTATTTCACGGAAAGATAAATTACCTATGCGCTCTTCTGCTATAGATTTCATCGTCTGTCTTTCAATAGAACGTTGGTTGGTACCGCGTGCTAACATCTTCAATTCATGCAAGATAAGTTTACCGCGTTCTTCGTTCTGCACAGCTTCGTCGGCTTGTTGCTCGATAGTACCGTCGTTGAAGATATCACCGTGACGCTCAACCATACGTGACTCTGCATTTGATTCAGCAGTCTCTTTCATCGATGGTGAATTGGTGATATCGGATAGCATTTCTGATCCTGACTTATACCCGAAAAACATTGCCGCTTCATCAGGGTGTACACCTTGTTTACCTTTCGCAGTCATACCACGTAGCTTATCGGGGACACGTGTTGAAGTTCTGCCGAGTTTGTCAGTACGCTGTTCACCGATCATCTCTTTGATTGTTGCATGGTCGAGTTTGATATCACCATCTTTAAGCCTTGCGGTCGCAACGTAGACTCTTTCATTAGATAGATTGTCGAGTTCTTCGTCGATCAAGTCTTTCTTCTCTTCATTCCACCACTGTTGATTTTTACGAGTGATAGCCTTGATCATTTTGTCACGTAGAGTTTCCGACTGAACATCTTTGACTTTCTCTTGACGTTTCTGGTAATCGGCAAACTCTTGCTCTGTCATACCCGCCATAGCAGCATCGGTGAACAGTGGCTCAATGCGTGCTCTCGACTCTGCTGCTGCGATCTGTTCTTCAGTGGCCAACAGACGGTCGAACACTTGACGCATTTCATTATCAAGGTTCACATTCAAGTTACCACGGAAAGCCTGATAGATTTGTGACAACCAACGTGCAAAAGTTCTGAACGCGTTACGTAGTTCTATCGATGGCGCTTTACCTTCCATCAGGTAAGTTTCAAACCCTCGTGCAAACTGCTCATGTACAGCACGTCTCACAGCAGCATCTTTGTCTTTGCTACCAGTCGAACCTGTATCGAGGAAGTTGGTTACATCGCCCTCACTCACTGTAAGCTTGGCATCTTCAGTACGCTCACCTTGTTTTAGTACGCTGAAATCACCATTAACATACTTGGTGGCCTCGGCTGCTACATCAATACCGTTTCGTTTGTACCAGTTGTTAATACTCAGATTGAGATCGGAATTCAATGAAGCTTCCATCTCATACATGAAGTGACCGAACTCATGCAGGAACGTTGAGAGGTCGGCCGACTCAGTTAAACGTATGATACTGTTGGATGGGTCGTAGTAACCACGTGCGCCACTGGTATCGGGTTGAGTCAATACTTGCTCACCTTCGAGGCGTGCACGCTCACCCGTCTGAGGACCTTCAATAGTTAACCCTGCTGCTTCATAGACATCTTGAACACTGCGACCTGTGCGGCGTGCCTGCGCTGTCGCCCATGCTGGTACAACCTGAGCCATGACAGAAGCGTTAGCAGCATTGACCGCACCAGAGTCTACGAGCTGATCGCGTACTGTGGTGTATATCTCCTGCGCTTCGACATACTCTGATGCATTGTCTTCCGCTTGCTCCATGATTGTTCTGACGTAAGCTTGAGTCTCTGCTTCGTGTTGCTCTTGTCTAAATGGTGACACTGTCTCGTCACTCATTGTCATGTGCTCACGTAACTGGTTGTAATGCTCTGTTCCCGCTACATCACCCATGAAATCATCAACAGGGATTGCGACGTCTTCACCAGTTGCACGAGCGTCGCGGGTAGCATTGCTTAATATCTTCAGTGCTGGATCTGCTTCAATCTCTTCTAACGTCTTACCTTGTAGGTATAGAGAAGTTTGAACACCATCAATAAAAACATGTGTGTTGTTGTCACCATCAGCGTCACGTATGAACTGCTTAAAGCTCTCGGTATCACGCTCACGTAGTTTAGAGTTGACAGCGTCTGCGTTGAGTTTATCTAAGTTACGTTGCTCAACTGTTGCTTGTGCGTTCATCTCCTGTTCAGTTTGGGTTAGTTTGCTGATCGTCTTGTTGACAGCCGAAGCCGCACCGATTTGAGTACCACCCGCGACAACGGTGGCAATCGCCGTCACTGCTTGACGACGCAATTGGATAGCGACCATTTCCTCTGCTGACTCTGCGTTATTCAATTCTTCATCTAAGTCAAACGCATAAGAGTTGATTGTTTGCAGAGCGGTGGCTAGTTGCTCCGTACCCATTTCTTGCACAGCGAATTTCAAAGCTTGTTTAGTCAAACCTTTACTCTTACCAGTTACGATACGCTCAAGGGTGCCAACGGGTAAAAGCTCCGTACCAACTTCTATCCCTGCATCAATGCTAGCGAACCAAGCCGACTCTTCAGGGCTTAGACCCTCCGATCTTGCTTCACCATATGAACCTGAGAAAGATTGAGCGCCAATTGTTGCGAGTAAAGGTGCAGCACGACCACCAGAGAATAACATCAGAGCGACACCTGGTGCCATATTAGCTAGGGATTCGATACCTGCCCTGACACCTTCCTGAACAATATTCAAATCATCGGGTGTCAACGCTTTGCGTTCATTTTGTAAGTCTTGTATCTCACCAATTAAACGTTCAGTTGTTTCTTGTTTAGCTGTGGCGAACTCTTCATCTGTAGTGATACCGAGGTCAGCGGCGAATTGGCGAGATAATCTTTGTGCTTCGAACTCAGCACCGAATGACATAGCGCCTGCTGGTATCAGTTCATCAATGCGACTACCTGTCGCTTCGTTACCTGCGAGAGCTGCGCCACGCGCTTGTGTTTCGAAACCGATACCGATTGAACGACCTAGGCCGCGGAACGTCTCCTCGATGCCTTCGAGTAACCCGCCGAAAACATCCTCTTGTGCTATGACAGCATTGTTCATGTCAGCAGATAAAAACTTAGACGTATTTGGTGAACGTTGTGTCATACCATCTAAATCAACTTTGCTAAGGTCGAGTTGTTGTTTAACTTTCTTAGGGTCTGATTTTACAGCGAATTCAGGTACACCGGATTCTTTACTTAGGTTTGTTATTTCTGAGTGTTGGACGGGGTCAATCTTGACGGCCTCAGACACGTTAGCTTTTAACTGTGTCTGTTGCTCGTCTTCTTCATTTATACCAAAACTACCTAGATCGATTTTATCAAGATTCAATGACATTACTCACCAGCCTGTCTCTGTGCTTTCAGCAGATTTTCAGAGGTAACAGGTATGCCGTTGTCACGCAAGAATTTGCTTAATACTCTAACATTCTCAGGCGGTATATCTGTTACACTAAGTTCCTCATCAGGGGCTAACATATCGAACCCTAATGCGCTCTTCTCAATTGTAACCTCTCTTGTGAGATCTGACAACACGTCTGTGAATTCCTCAGAGGATAGAGAACTTCCTTTTTGCTGTTCTCTGAATTTAACTTCACCGTCTAGTAAGTCATAAAATGCGTTAGCTTGTTGAATCTTCTTATCATTCCATTTGCTCTTTTTACCAAGTATCTGCTCGACGGCTGCTGTAGTCTGTGAGTTTCTAGTACGACCAATCTGATGGTCAATCTTATCAGCGGATGAACCCGTACCGTTGGCGCTCTTGACAGCGCTCACTAAGCTACGACGCTCACCTGGCGCTAACTGGTGGAAGTGTTCAGTCGGGTCAACCTTAGCTAACTCAGCTTTTGGTAAAGTCATCAGGTCAGAATAAACATTCCAATCAGTGATGACCGCTTTACCGACTTCGATGCTTTTCTTCTGCTTAGCGCTTAGTCGCTCCCAGCCTTCAGGGTCTTCAACCTGATATGTTTCAGCTGAACCACCGTTAAGTACGTGAGATTCTGCGCGATCGAATGCTTCCACCTGCGCTTCTTTCTCACCCTGCTTTTTAAGGTTGAACTGGCGCATAGCTTCAGTCATTGTTTTCTTACGTAAATCAGGGTCTTCAATTTGATTGACTTCGTTTCGAACGTCTTCACGACTATCAAATGAGTCAGCGATACGAGCGCCATTGATGACAGCTTGCTGTGAATCTGCTTGAGTCTTTTCAGTTTTAGCTTTGGCAGCTATCATCTTTTCGATTTTAATCTTGTCATGGCCTTCTAACTTATCACCGTACTGGTCTAATGCTGCTTGACCCTCTGCTGAGCTATTAGACACAGCGGCGTTGATGGTACCTTTGAAGAATGTAGAATCGTAAGTCTGAAGTCTTTCGTTTGTAGCTTCCGCACCGACACCTTCTAAGTTAGCAGCATCGATAACGTGCTGACGGCCGAGTGCGTTTTGTACACGTAATTTGTCCGGCTGGTTCCAGTAGAGAGAAGAGTTCTCGATGGTGTTCTCAACTTGTGCTTGAACGGTGGCAACCTCCCAAGCTTTTAAACCTTTTGCTGAGTGACGTGCTATGTCTGACTGACTTCTAAGGATCTGAGCATCAGCAGATTTATTAAACAGGTTACGGGCGTTTTCATTCAGGTTTTCACCATAACGCTTTTTCAGCTCGGTCAACGACTCGGTTGCTGTGGCTGCGTTATCGTAAGCATTCTTACCTTGAGTGTTGAAATAGCCGCTTTCTGGATTGAAAAACAAATCGTTCTTATCTTTTTCAAATGCAACAACTGCCTCTTCAGCAGATGTGGTATCGACTCGTTGTTTGAGTTCCGCACCTGCTACTACTAAATCTGTCAAACCTTGTGCAGCATCTATGTTACCCTGTATAGCTGCCACACCAGCAGAAGCGTCAGCGCGTGGTTGCCTGACCACTTGAGTCTGTACTTGATCTGGTTGATATCTTACTACTGGCATTGTTCGTCCCCTTGTTAACCTGCCAACGCTGAGCTAGTTGAAGTAAACCATTTATCGGCTACACCTGTACCTAAAGCATCCGCGGCACCAGATAGGAGTGTACCAACTGCGCGACCTCTCGACGCTTCTTTGGCAAACTGACCTTCTGTACGAGTTAAGTCCGCTTGTGACAATGCTGCTTGTACTTGGTCATCTGTGTTACTTCTTATACGTAACGCGTCTACTTCACCAAGTTCCTCTGTTTCCTCTTGGAGTTGCAAAGCTGAGCCTGTTGTCAAGTCGACGTTGCGTGCTGCTAACTGCGCGCGTTGCTTAGATAATAATTCGGCAGTTTTACGGCGTTGGATGTTCTCCTCCTCCACGCCTTTATTGCGTATCTGTTGCGCTTCGTTCTCAGCGACTCGTGCGTTGTACTCAGCAACACCTTGCTGGAATTCACCCTGTGCACGCTGCTGCTGGGCTGTAAACATTGATGAAACAAGCAGTGCACCACCTGCTACCATGGTAGGTTCACACATTAGTCACACCTCTCTAAATAAAAATAATGAAACAATTCTTTATCAGGGCCATGCGGTACAGGTTCTTTTATGGTGAAACCTAACCACTTCAGCCAACGAATACTTGCTTTGTTTTTAGCATGTACCATGTTACTAAGTCTAGGACATATTGTCAGCATTTCATCGATGATAGGTTTAGATATCTGAAGAAATACACGTTTGTGTTTCTTGGCCAAATCACAACCAAGTAACCATACGACCCCTGAACCTGATAGCAAGTCGCCTTTCGCTAACCCGAACATACAGATAGGTTCACCGTCGACTAACACCACAGTGTTGTAATCTGAGACCTTCCATCCACCCATCAATGCGTCGTAGGGCAGATGATGGTGTGAAGCCCAAACTTCTGCTACATCTTCCTTTCGCATATTATCGGCTATCTTCTGTACCAACTCTTCTGTTGGTGCAACTAACTCAATCATTAGTTACCACCTATATCAACTTGAGGTATAACAGACAGTATAGCCATTGGTAACGGATCGCGCTGCTCTATCCTCACACCGCCGCCTTTAGACCAAAGTGAATCTATGAATATCTCCTGCTTAAAAGTACGTAAAGCGATAGGGTCATAACCGTCAGCATCGAAACGAGGTTTTATTTCTAACATTTGACCTGTACTACCATCATCCTTGCGAGGTCCAACAAAACCACCTCTAGATTTTTCAACCTCAATAGTTACCTTGGATACCGACATGGATCGAGCTTTCAAAGTCTGACTTTGTTGTAGTGTGTCTATATCTAATAGCTCCATCGCAGGGATGTAACCCAAGCCTACTTGAACCTTCTCGGCCGCACGTTGTAGAGTTATCTGTCCTGATGTAACTACTTGGTCAGGTACAGTGTATCCGTCTGCAAGTATTTTAACTGTCTTACCTTCTAAGTGATCGAGTCCAGAGATAACAGTGGCAGCTGCACCAGAATAAGTTAAACCTGAATCCACGTAGAAAGCATCTGCTGACACTTCCGATTCACGTGGCTCTAACCTTTCAACATATCTCACGTCAGAGCCGTTAACGTGACGCTTGACAATAACATATACTGCATCGCGGTCACCTTCTGTGATAGAAGTTATTGATTCGAATTCACCGTCCGTAGTGTGCTGGTGCCAACCCCATACCTGGTGCTCACGTTGGTAGGTTAACCCTAGCAGTACACCGTCATCCCTAACACACCATACTATGCTGTACGGTTCTGCTGCGAAAGTCATAGCGGTAATCTGTTTACCTTCAAAAAGATGCTCAGACATTAATGACAAATCATTACCTGTGTACTTATCATTACTGAACTCATAACCCAAATCACGAATACGAGCACCTTTCTCTTGAACATAGAGAGCTGTACTGTTGATTACAACAGGTGGTACTTTCGACGCACCATTATACGACTGAGGTCTAACCCCTATAGTAGCAGGTGTTAAAACCGCATCCTGTCCCTCAGTCATTATCCACTCACCACCAGACGTCAACAGTATCAACGAGTCGAGAGGTAACAAGTGCCTGATTTCATTCACCTGTCGTGCGGCTATTGTGAATGTAACTGCATCGTCATCTCTAGCAGGGTTCGATGTTCTCAGAGAATTAAAATTGTTAGTCTGTGTTGTGAACGTGGCTTGAGGTTCATTGTTTGTGTTGGCGAATATTTGCCTCTGCTGGTAATAAGTTACCGCAGCAGGTTTATTATCTGCACCAGTGAAAGGTTGGCGATCCTCCGGTGGAGCGTCGCTGGTTATAGGTGCAATATTGAAATCATCGAAAGTCGTACCATTAGAGTCACCTATCCAGCCATACACACTAGTGTTAACTGAAGGGTCTTTATATACTCTGTAATAATCAGCACCAGCGACAGCACCCCATGTTATTCTCGCACCAGCTGTGGTAGTCAGTGACGCAGTAGTGATCGATGAAGAAGTGGAAGCAAGTGATTCAACACCTTCACTGTCTACCGCTGTAACTACGTATGTATAAGTTTTTGAATACGTACCGGGACCTGATCCGGTTGTCACAACTGAACTTATCACGGGCGCTGTGACAGTCGAACCATAGTTAATAACGGTTAACGTCCAATCATCATCGGCCATTCTGTTTAGGTTACGAGGGTCATGTGATGGGTGTACAATTGTCATCACATCAGCGCTCTGTGTGAAACCTAGATCTGGTAACTCCGATTCTGTGTAAGGTGTAGCAAGTTCGAATATCGCATCTGAGACAGCAGTACCACCGCTAACATAAGCGGTGAAAGCCGTACTATCTATCCCTTGCAACTCGAACGTGTTAGCAGTAGCGTTAGCCACAGTGTAAGTGTTACCGTTTAATTCAGTCATACCTACCACACCTGATATTGTGACTGATTCGCCGTTGTTGAAATCGTGAGCTGTAGCAGTGACTACAGCGGGGTTAGCTTGAGTAACACCAGATATAGTGGCAGTCTTCAAAACAAAACCACCGTCTTTAACTACTCTCACTTTCATATCTTCGAACACTAATATGTATGTCTGCTCGGTATTAAAACTAAAAGGTATCAATCTACCTTTCTTAGTTGAATCGTCTAATTCACCGATGTATCTGAAACCCGGTCTTGAGTATACACCACCCTGTGAACGGATGAAGTAATTTTTACAAAGGTTTAAACCTGTCGCGTATTTGGTAAGGTCAGCACGTGATTGCAATGCTGGTGCTATCTCACCTGATGTGAAACTACGCTGTGTAAATTGAGGCATGGTTTTAGTTCCTCACGGTAACGAAGTCGCTTTCACGCTGTTCTAGATACTTGTCGTTCAAGTCGTCGGCGAGTGCAGCGGCCAAATGTTCTTTGTATAGAGATAGAGATTCACCACGTAAAGCTCTACCTAACTCAGCACCGACTACTGGTATGGCCAATTGCGACGCTAAAAGGTGAGCCAACGCTATGACGAAATCATCACTGAATAAGTTAGGATCTGTTATCTTTTTAGCAAAATCAATCCTAAGCTCTTTCTGGTCTGAACCTATCAACTTAGTATCGAAGTTGAACACTTCATAAGGTATCTGTCTGCGGTAGTCTTTCAATGATCTAACTTGTGAGTCAAGCAACCTCGACGCCACATCAGAGGCACCCGTTGGTATCTCTTCATAGGAACCTACTAGTCTGTGTATCTTCAAACAGTCAACAGGATATGAGTAAGAATAAGCCCAGTTGAAAATCTCAGTAGTAGAACTTGCTAAAGGACGGATTGTACGGTTGAATTGCCACGGTTCACGCAAACATCTATCACGTGATATAGGATACCAAAGGCGGCAATACTGCGCCAAGGAACTAGATTCAGTCAGAGAGTTGATACTGCCTGCACGTATCTGACTCAAAGCCAAGTTACATATTTCAACCTCTGAAGACATAGCATTACCCCTGGGTGATTATTAAAGTGTTTCTACGTTAGATGACTCACCGTCACCCATGAAAGACGCTTCAGCGATATCTTGCTTATCTGCTTCGGCTTTCTTAGCTGCTGCTTTTGCTGCTCGTGATTCTGCTGCTTTACGCTTTTTAGCTTGAGCAGGTGTTTCACTTTCGATTGGTTCAAGCCAAGACGGTACTTGTTCCTTCTTATCCTTCATAGGAAAAGGTTCTTCAGTGTGAAGCACAGGACGTTTACCTTCTGGGTCATATAGTTTACCGTGAAAGAAACCTTTCTTTAAAACTTTGTAACTAGGCATGTTTGTCACTCCCTTAATAAAACGGGGGAGTTATCCCCCGCTCTAGTTTAACTAACTTGATACTCTTAAGCACCAGTTACGTTAGTTTGGTTACCCATGGTAATACCAGCTGTTACTTTACCTGCGGTAGGTGCAGTACCAACTACTACGTACTCAATACCTAAGTAACGCTCGGTGATATCGTTCGGTAGCACTTCGATAGAAATCTGCTTACCTGCTACTAGATCAGCTAGTAGGATAACCTGACTTACTACAGTGGTGCCTAGTGCAGTAGTAGCACCAGTTGAAACTTTAACTTCTAAAGAAGTCAAGTTATTGAACGCTTCAGTTACCTGCACCAATAAAGGAATTTTGTTACCTTTACCGATGTCTTGGTTAAGAGCTGCTGCCGCGCCGTACGGAGTACCAGCTACACCAAGGTCGATAACGTTCTCAGAATCAGCAGAAGCTGTGATAGCTTGGTCATCTGAGAAAAGTTGTTGTGCTGAAAAGATCATGATTCATCTCCCAATTTGAGTTACAAGGGGAGTAGTCCTTAGACTACTCGTGCCTCAGAGTTAAGAAGTGCATCAGTCTCACGGATAGGAATACCACGGTAAGTCAGTACTTCTTTACCTTCGATTTCCATCGGCTTCAAACGCACAAAGTTATCAGATGCACCCGAGTTAGTACCCAACGCATCCAACGCTTCTAGAACGTCACGGTTACAGTAGATGGCGATCTTACCACCAGCAACACGGCGGTTCTGCAATTGGTAGTATGCTTTACGCATGAAGTCGTAAAGTGCTACTGAACCATCTTTTATGTCACTCACATCGATGTTAGCGATACGAGAAACATAGCGCCAATCTTTAACAGCCATACCTACATGCCAAGTGAATTTTTCTTCCTTAGCGTAGTAAGCGTTACCGTTAGAGTCGGTTACACGCTGCTCGCCGTGGTCTTCGCGCTGAATACCAGCTTGAGTACCTTTAGGGTAAAGTAGGTTACATTGGTTATCACCCCAAGTAACGAACCAGATAGAAGTGTTGTCAGAACCAGTACCACCAGCGTCGATGATTTGGTTACCGTTAGCAGCAGACAAATCATTGAAACGTGGAGCTAGTCCCATGAACTCTTCTGGATCTGAAGCAGTGTCACCGTAGAAGATTTTGCTTGCAACTTCCTGAGACATAGACTCAAGGTAAGCTCGAGCTTCAGAAAGACGAACAGCGCCTTCGTTGGTAGACAAATCAAGTAGACGTTTGTCGATGGTGCTTAGACCTTCAACGAAACCAGTAGTGTCTTCTACTTGAGCAGTACGACCCTTGCTGTTAGGGGTACCTTGGTATAGGCGACCCCATGTTACAGAAGGCAGACCAGTACGAACTGTGTGTAAATGAGTTGAACCTTTGTTACACTCGACCGCGATTGCGTCTTCGAGGATAGGGTTCATCTCCATAAGTATTTCGATTACGGGGTCATACTGACCTCTACCGTCTTGCATTTTGTAGATATCGATTAAGTCGATAAAGCTGTTTCCTAAAGTAGCCATTTATTCACCTCGTGATTTATTAGGCAGTTCTGTCGTTAGGGTACATAGCAGACACTCGGTTGAGTTCCGGTGATACATTTTGACCTGTCCCACCCGGTACATCTTCCTGTGTTAGTTTACCCACTTTTACCATAAACCTGATGACTTCGGGATGGTTACCCATACCGTGTTCTTTCAGTAGTTGCTTTAATTCTGGAGTTCCAAACTTGTCAACGGCTGATATTGCGATCTTGACGTTCTCTTCGAACTTGTCTCCACCGAATTCTTTGTCGTTGCGAGATTGTTCAGTCCAGTCTTGCATCAACTGATTGAAAGCATCAACCTGACTCTGCCTACCTGCCTCAACTTCTTTCGCTTTTAGATCGACTAGTTTTTGTGCTTGTTCCTGTGTGAGATTCAACTCTTTAAATACAGGAGTTGCTTCACTCAGTAAAGCTTCGTCTAGTTCGACCCCTTCTGGCAAAACAAAGTCGGCATAGGTTTCGGGGGCCGTCTGGCTACCTTCACCAGTTTGTTCAGCTGCACCATCATTAGTACTAGCTGATTCATCTGCACCACTCGCTTCTTGAGTTTGTGGAGCTTCAGAACTCTGTCCTGTGAGTAACGAATCAGTGTTCGCTGGCTCACTCGCTGCGGTTTCAACACCAGCGGTAGAAGGTGTACCTTCTGCTCCCGCTTCGTTCTGGTAGATGTTGAACAACCATTGTTTGTTGATTTTCATATCGTCACCTATTTTCTTTTAACATTAAGTAATACAAATCTGAATCCGCTTCTCTTAACTCCGCATCTAACCACAATCCGTGTTTACGTGCACCTGATTTGTATATGTGCTTATTGTGGTCCGCGTCATAAGTATTGTCGAAAGTATAGCAGTTTTCTAGACATCTAAACAAAAACTGTCTACCTTGTTCACTTTTTAGTATACCTCGAATTGTGAATAGTTCCAACTCTCTAGTTTGTTCAATGTTTTTATTGTCATCACTCATTACGATAATCCTGCTCTACGCATCACAGCACCGAGTGCGTTATCTTCGCTAACTTCTGTTTCTGAAGCAGTTTTTGCCATATCAGCGGTTTGCTGTGCAGCGGCCATGGCTTGTTGTTGTGCGGCGGCTTGTTGCTCTGCTTGTGTCATCATTGCCACCTCATCATCACTACGGACCATCGACGGGTCAACACCAAGTGACTCTGCATACTCATCAACAGCACGAGCGATATCAATCTTATGACGTGCTTCTGGATAGATAGCAGACGCTTGACCGACGAATCCGACAAGCCTATCTACTGCACCAGTAGCAACGATACGTTGTGCTTGTGCTAATACTGAAACATATTCAATGTTCAAGTCTTTGTTGCGTAACTCTGGCGGTGGTGTAGGTAGTACACCCGCGCTTTGTAGAATGTTGAATGTACGATCAATGAGTGGGTCAAGTAACTCAGTGTGCAGACGTTCAAGCACTGGACCTAGCATGAGTAGTTTCTCTTCGTGTTTCTCTGCAACTTCACGAGCGGTTATCTGGCGACGGTCAGACTGAGCAAGCATCAAGAACAAATCTTCGTAGAACGCACGTTTAACACGCACTTCAACGTTCTGTATCTCTGCACCGATAGCATTCATATCTGGTCTGAAGTCGTATATTGATCTCATACCATTCCCGATATCATCAACCCAAACAATATCCCCCGCACCGACAGTACCGTTCGTCAGTTTGTTACGCATGGTACTTGGTGCTTGTAGTGGTGGATTTACGATTTTATCCATTGCTTGATACTTACGCTTCTCACCGAGTTGCAAAGCTTTAGTATCCCCTAATGCAGTGATACCCGGGCAGTCTGTCGCGTATACATCTTCTGCTGTCACATCCCAACGTGGTGTCAGTAGCGGGAATTCATCGAAACCTGATTGACGTAAGAACTTGTCCTCACCATCTCGTGCGCCTGCTTTCGCTTCATAGTACACACTACGCCAGGCTTTATCTTTGGCCATCGGGCTGTTGTTGTCTCGGTCGTCATTAGGTTCTATAGCATGGACTATCTTCACCCAAGCTTCACTGTTACCTTTCTCCCATTGATGCTTGACATGCTCACTCACGTTATCAATGCCGAACTGCTTTATGCATTGACCAACACTGATTTCATACTCACGATAGAATGTATCGCTAACGTCTTGGCCGTTAAGACCGATCATGTAGCTACCAACTGTGTAAGGCTTACACCATATGACATTCTCAAAATCTTGATACACACCCATAGCAGCTGTACCAAACACACCAAGTTCAGAGTAAAGCTGATGGAGTGAGTTATAAGTATTTGAGTGTGAGAACACTTTGTACATAATACGTTGTACTTCATGCAACCACTCTTTCACAGCTTGAGCATCATCAAGCCCCATCTCACCAGTAGATAGTCTGAACCAAGGTCTAGCTGGGGATGTGATACCTGACATCATTCCTGCTGCTAATGTACGAGATGACATACGGGACGTGTTGTTAATCTGCTTAGTGTTACGCTTATGACCTTTGTTTCTGTCAGACGTTAAGAACCTGCCACGATGTGCCAAGTGGAAATCTGATAGTTCACGGTACAGAGGCAAGAACGAAGAACGTTCAGAACGTAAAGCCTCAAGTCTTTTGTTGTAACTCTTGATAGTAGGCATTGTTAAACCTCTTCATATATAAATAACATTTTAGCGGATATGTCATGATCGGTATCAGACACTGATTTCACTACGAACTCTATTATAGAGCCAGCTTCATAAACTAAGTTGATACCATCTGTCGGGTTGAAACCTGTCTGCACCTTCCATTCTTCCGATACAACTTCTGATCCGTTAGCTCTTTTCGTCCTAAGTTGTATCACAGCGGAACCCACAGAACCTCCTGTTCTGGTATGACTTATGTAGAATTTCTTTATTATCAAACGTCTGTTATTCGGTACTCTCACCAATGATTGTGGGGAGCAACCGTAATCGACTGGCACATGTGCGAGCACACTAGTAACTGTGTTAGGTTGACCTCCGGTGAAGTCATTCAAGTTAGTGAAATAGATATCACCTATAGGTGTTTGATCTTGTCCAGTTATGACCACGAAGTTTATATCCAACCCCGAACCAAATTGCACAGGTGTGGTACCATCGGTCGCGTCAGTTGTGGCTATCAGGGTTAATGCATCACCGTTCGCAGCTATACAACTACACGTGAACTCAATACTCGTGTCAGCAGCGTTATCTGATGCTATGAAGAAATCGCCACTAGTTGTAGGAAACACTTTTCTATCCAATCTAGGTGACGCGTCATTTGTAGCGAAAGACCCGACAGTTCTGGGGTTATCCGTTTTATCCATGTGGTCGATCCAACCATACGCATAGTCTGGTTCAAGTTCTTCGAAGTAACCATTCTCTAAATCAACTTCAGGCGGATAAACATGAATAGTCTGAGTATCGAACTCAGTGATGACGAGACTCGATCTATTAGTCATCGCCAATACCCATACATCAGTATCTATGTCATGTAACCGCAGAGGTTCATCACTACCGTCGAGTGTATGGAATGCTATGTTAGACACAACAGGTTGCGTGTCTGAGAATGCTACTCGTACAGTATCACGGAGAGACTGTAGCATTACATAATGTCTCTCGCTATTAACCTTCACATACTGTGTTGTATCTAACAAAGCAACGGATGTACTCATCGATTACTGTCCTAGTAATGATTTAGTTGCTGTACCTGCGCCGTCTTGTACACCGCGTGAACCAGTTAGGATAGTACTGCGAGTAGACTGTCCCTGCGCTCTACGACGTCTGGATTGGTCGCCTTGTTGACTTCCTGCTCCACCAGCTTGTATTGGTGCTTCAGGTGCAACGGCTGCCTCTGGTGCTTTTGGTGGCGGCGGCGGTGGCGGTGGCGCTTTCGGTCTTAATGGTCCTGCACACATGTCAATTTACCTCATTTAGTTTTGTGATGTAGCTCACACTAATACGATAATAGCATAACGTCAACCGTTGTCTATAAGTAGTCATCAGAGTCCATGTTATCCAAAGGATTGTAATCAGAGTTGTTGTTACCACGCATATGTGGGTTGTGATCGAGATGTCCACGTGGTGCATCACGTCTCGGTACCTCTTGTGCAAACGTAAGATACAATGCATCAGCCCAGTCAGGTGATACACCGATGCGCTTCTTCATGTCCTTCTTACGCTCTAGAACAAGCTGATCTTTATCATTGTGACCGAACTCACGTGCAGTCAGTTCCAGTTCAAGCTGCGGATCATTAGTTATTGCACCACCATCGAGTAACCACTGTCTACACTTAGCACCCATCTCAGCTGTGCGACTCTTATACAGTTTATGGTTGATAGCATTCTCACCGAAATGAACATCAATAACGTGATAACCCAGTTGACGTAGTCTGTCACCTATCGGACCACCCATACCCGTAGCATCTAAGAAAGCAACATCAGGTTTATGTCTATCTAGTATCATGGTGAGCAGAGATACGAGCTTCATGCTGTCACGTGACTTTTCTCCGGGTATCTTATATACCTTCTCCGACTTAGCATCTTTACCACGTCTGAATTGAATCATACAGTTATCGTCCCCGCCGCGTGCTATATCGATACCACATATCAACGGGTCATCCCCGAGGTATATACCTGACCCACGACGTTGTGCTTCATACACTGTATCGGATGGTATGAACTGCATATCACCGCCGCGAGGGAACACTCCACGCACACGCACACGCACAAAGTCACTATCCTCTCCGAAGTCATCTATCCATGTTTGGATGAGTCGTTTGTTCGTCATCTTCGCAGTGCGAGAGTCAATACTACGTGTTATCCATCGGTGACTGTACTTACGGAAACAATCATAGAATGAGCCATTGTTACGTGTAGGGTTTCCGAACGCCAGAAAGAAAAAAACTCTCACCGTCTGTGAGCCCCCCTTTTGCGACCTCCCATATCTTGTCTGGGACGGCCGATGCCTCATCAAATATGTAGAAGGGGGAAGAGTCAGCAGCATGTAGTCCAGCAAATGATTCTGAGTTCTCTTCACGTGATGTCTGTGCATCACATCTCCACGATTTACTGTAGGCCCTGTGAGCGATAGACATAGTATTCATTTCAAACCAATGACCAGTAATACACATACTGTGCCATTTAGCTAACTCAGACATTGTCTTAGTTTTAAGCTGTTCACCCGTGTTAGCAGTGACTACACCTTTGCATCTAGGACGTGTGGACATAATCCACAGTATGATCATTGCGGTGAATGCACTCTTGCCAATACCGTGACCAGATGCAATAGCAGCCTGTATAGGGTCAACAGCATCGACACCATTGAATTTACGTTGTTTAACTTGTTCACTCAATATGTTCATCATTTCACGCTGCCACTGGTCAGGACCTTCGAATCCTTGCAATGATGTACCGGGTTCACCCCAAGGAAATGCGAACATGACAAAACCGAGAGGGTCATCATAGAACCTCCCAACTTCTTCGGCTAACTGTATATCAACGTCACTCATAATTATCCAAATCTCTCACTATGTTGAAATCTAAATCAAACCATTCGGTTGCACCGTCGTAACCTGATTGGTTACATCTATTATACATAGAATGTAGATATTTCTCACATTCACTTGCATCACTACCATTGTTGAATTCTTTAGTAGCCATGACTGAGAACCCAAACGGTGTCCTACGGTTAAGCTCCGCAACTCTTCTTTCGAAATGATTGCTGATACCTATCTTCATTATATTGAATTTTGTAGCTTTAAGCACGTAAACAGTACCCGGTTCATCAACGTTGAATCCGTGTACAGCACAATGTCTGCAACCCTGCCCTTGCGTATGGTAGATAGCTTTAACACTGAAAGGTCCGTGCTCAGGACAAGATATAGTCACATCGTCCATACATGTGACGTAATCAGTTTCACTGTAATCATACTTGTCACCGTGTACTTCTTGAGCCCTCTGTATGAAATCTTGCGTTGTTAGTCTAAGTCTCTCACCGACTCTTTCCTTGCCACATTTGGGGCAACCACAGCTATTTAAGTGGTGTGAACATGATTGTTCAAAGTCACCGTGCTTACTACACGTGATAGTCATTTTGCTGCTAGCGTTCCTGTATGTATGACTACGGTATGTATATTTGAAACCGTGTACTGATATAGCTTTAGATAGGAAATCATCAAACGATAAACTGTTTAACTCAGATACTCTGGTCATACCGCATTTAGGGCAACCGTAACCAGATGTATGATCGTTAGGTCTCTGTGAGAACACACCGTGAAGAGGGCATACTATATCAACTTTAGTCTTGTTACCTTTGTAGTCGACGAGATGGTATGAGTATTTGTCACCGTGAATGTTATGAGCATTAGATATGAAACTGTCAATCGTATTACGTCTACTCAGTCTTCTTTTCTCAACACCACATTTGCTGCAACCTGAACCCTTCTTATGTTCTTTTGGTGTCTGCTGGAAGTCACCGTGAATACTGCATGTGATAGTCACTTTATCAACGTTACCTGTGTATACAGTCTTACTGTAATCGTAAGTATCGCCGTGTACTTCACGTGATTGCTGTATGAAATCTTCAGTGCTTATCTTCTTACTCATAACCGTCCGTCTCTAAGTTAATCGTCAAATGAAACAGTGTATCAGCCGGTGACGTGCCAGCGTTCAGCCGCTAAGCCTAGATACACTATTGTTCTTCATCCCCGTCACGGTATGAGAGTGGCTGCATCCTCCCTAGGGGATATTACAGGGTGACGGGCTGTCTGCGCCTAGATTGGTACAGAGGAGCAGCCATTTAAAATGAGAATAGCATCACATAAATGAAATGTCACCATTGTTTTCATCTTCTTCTGCGCTACTGTCCATATCCGCTACACGACGCCTGGCAGCCGCTAAGCGCTCTAATACGTCTGCATCAGTACTGACCTTCAGCTTTTCCGCTGCGAACGCGTCTACGCGCTTGTGCTTACCAATCATGGACAATGCGGTGTTACTTGCAGTGATGTTTCCCTGCTGTCGTGCAATCATGTGGTTATCCACCATCTCATAGAGCAGCCAGTCAGTGTCAATCATATTCACTTCTAACCGCTCAAGTAGGATGCGCTCGATAGCCTTCGATACTTCAACCTTCTCTAATAACTTGTAACCGTAATCGGCTGCATACCCTGACGCTTCTGCTGCTCGTCTCGGTGCGAAGTCTCTTATGTACTCCACCACGAATGCAGCTTCTTTGGGTGGCAACTCGATGAGGTCGTGTAATTTAATTCGTCTCATAAGTCAACCTGTTTCTGTTTGTTAGTAAGATGATAACTGATATGTGACCGAGGTCAAGGTTTAGGGTGGTACACTTGTTACGGGCTGGGAAAGGGCTTGTGACATACGCGAACGGACACATGTCATTGTTACTGACGCATGAAACACATAAAAATGGGGATGTGTCATAAATTGTAACGTAGACACCATAGGGGTTGCACGGATATATGACATGTAACGGACTCAGTTATGACGCATTGTCACCATATTTACGGTCCAGATTTTCAAATCGTATATATACACATTTCAAGAATCTCAACTTCTCCAAATTTAAAAAAATGTGTCAGTACTTAATGCTCTATCAAAAATTAAGAAAAAAATCCTTATAAATCATAACAGTGATTATGACACATTTTCCGTCCTATCCATCAATAACGCGTCATTTGGCTTTCATGTATCACGGCAAAAAACGCCTGTAACCCCCACGGTGGAAGGTTGCAACATAACATACGCAACCTAACAAATTTGACAGATACCCGCAGATCCCCATCTGTCAAAGTCCGATTTAACACTTTCTTTCAAGGTGACGTTGTTTAATACAGTTACTGCGTTAGTTCCATACATCACAATGGGTTACGTATTGACCCGTCAACACCCTTACTATATACTTTACTATGGTCAACATGAAAAGAGGATTTACACCAATGAGACATAGCAAAACTTTAAAGGCGATATCTAATGAGTTGAATATTAGTGAAGCTGATGTGTTCTCCCGAGTGATGGATTTGAACATGAGGTACGGGTTGGACATAGACAAAATGGATGATTTGGAAGACTGGCAATATCAGTTGATACGCGCATCTTTGTCTGAAAAACACCTTGTTCGTCTACTCAGAAAGGATGTGGGTTTTAACGGCACCAAGAATAACTACCGCAGTAACCCACAATATCCTACCATTATCGATTTTGCCGAGAGTAAGAACTTTAACGGGAAAAGTACACGGGAGATTATGGAATTCGTAATGCGCGAGGTCGGTATCGCCGTACGTGGTACCCAAATGGTTGGTTTCGCTATGCGTGAAGCAGGGTACGAGAGTAAGGTGATGTATGAAGAAGGTAAGCAACGCCGTGTTTGGTTTAAAAAAGGTTACATGTCTGAAGACAGAGTTAACATCAAAAATGCGGTTGAGTACTATCTTAAATGGAATAATGTGAACGACGGGTTCACGATGTCTGAGATACTATCTTTAACTGACTTGTCAGTCACACCCCAGGTCCTCGGTCCGATTTTACGAGAGATCGGTTACAACAGTAGGCCCACACGTGATGAATCCACCGGGGAGATGGTCAGAGGATGGTATCATGTAGGGCATACCGACGCTGCTAAAGCTAACGCTAAGGAAGTTCTTTCTAACTTAGATATCAACGGTCTCACTATGGATGAGATAAAAGAACTGTCTGGTCTTACACTGAGGTCTCAGGACATTGGTGCAGTGCTGAAGGAGTTAGGTTGTGATTGCAGGATTACACGTGTGAACTCATCCCAGCGTAGACGCTGGTACAAACCCGAGCAACCCAGTTTCTTCTAAGCAATAAAAAGCCCCGCCGAAGCGGGGTTTCTTTTTAACCGTTTAATCACACCACCTCTATCCTAATGATCTGACCACTACCGGTTATGTTCTCCGGTTTCTTGTCGAACGGACCACTACCGGTTATGTTCTCCGGTTTCTTGTCGAACGGACCCACGATTGAACCGTCAGTACGGTAGATGATCCACTTCTCACGCTTCTTAACTTCAATGGTGAACTCCACGTTCTCAAACATAAAGATGTGTTCAGGGTCCCATTTGTGACCGTCATTCGCGCCTAGTACATAAGAACTATTGAACTTACTAGCCATGACTACCACCTTACCACCATTGAGCCAGTGAAGACATGCTTCAGTGTGTTTCGGGTGGCAAAGGAAATAGTTATCCTCTTCAGTAAAGAATATGGTTTTTTTACTGCCTACCCACTTCACCCATTTATCCGTTCCAGATGCATAGAGTTCAGTTAGTTCCGTATTCTTGGCTTTCGCCATTATCATTTCGTAATGTTTATGCATTGTCGTCACCTCGCATAAGTTGTCGTTTCGTTGCTTCAGCTTGGCCGAGCAACTCTATTTCAAGTATGTTACGAGCTACCTTTTTAGCGTGTAGCTCCATTTCAAGTGCGGCGATTTCTTGGTAGAGCGGCACCAACCGCTCATTCGTCTTCACCAGTTTACGTTCAGCTAAGTCTGTTACTTTCATATTAGTACTTTTTCCCATTAGCTTTTACACGGTTCTCGGGTTTGTGATCATCACGTGTCAGGTTATACGCTCGCTTCTCATCGATGATCTGAAGCAGGTCGACGTTGTGAAGCTCTGCATACTTTAGGCAGTTAACCACTGAAGAGGAAAGAGTGGTTAGATAATGCTTCCTTGGTCCGTAATAAGGGTCTTCACTTCTCGAATAAGCATCCGTGACTAGTCGGTGCTGTTCAGCTAGTAAGCGTGTTCTAGTACTTTCAACACCAAGGACAGTGCAATTATACTCTGTATTACCCTCACTCCCCAAGCAGTCCATGACCCTGATAACGAAGTCGGCCAGTTCAACCCAGAACATTTCATAATGTGGCAGGTGGTCGTCCATCAAGTTCTTACGATCGCCTTCCATCGCTTCGGATAGTTCAGAGTGGAATAGGCAGACGAACACATCGAACGTTCTTGGCTCATCCCACCAGCCCATATCTTTATTTTGCTGGTGGATTTCATTTTGCAGTTTAACTAAATTCATGGCTTAATATCTCCAGTTGTTTCATACCGTAGCGTATCTCCCACTTGAGCAGGTAGTATGCCTCTTCGAAGTCCACCTTCTTATTTACGAGATGGAACAGTGCTGTTTGTGGATGGTTAATCATTGTCCCCCCTCTCCAGCTCTATCAACCAATCGAAGAAACATGCGAGTAGATAAAGGTCGAGACACAATGTCACCAGCGGCAGTGCTATCGACCCGTTGATGTAACCCATCGCGAATAGTACAAACGTTAAACCCGTAAGCATGCTAACACTCCTCTTTGGTGTAAGTCTCACCATGCGTATTGATGAGTTGGCAAGCGTATTTAAGTTCAAGTGCGCGTTGCTCAGCTATTTTAACCTCTGCTTCTTTGTACCTAACTTCAAGGTCAAGGTATGCACGTTTAGCGTGTTGCTCTGCTTCGTAACGCTTAATGTCAAAGTGTTCAACGCAAGCAGCTATTGCGACTGAGAATACTGCACAATATAATAGTACTTCTTTCATTTGGTGTCACCTCGTAGGTCAATTCCAGTTAGTTCAAAGAACACTTCAGCATCAAAGTTAGGTAGTAGTTTAACCTTATTTCGGTCTTCTTCGTCAGCTGTGTTGTAACTGTCTTGCCAACTTTGTTTGCAATCATCACCTGACTTGAAGTAGAAGAAATCAGGTATATCTGCATCTTCCCAAACTTCACGCAAACAAGGTTTATTAAACACTTGTATAGTGTCTTCCGATTTTGTGTTGAGAAAACCCGACGAATTGTCACAGCTGTTCCAGTCACCAGAGTTACGGTTACCAGAGTTACGGTCACCGGAGTTACCGTCACCAGAGTTCATGTAACCAGGGTTCCAGTTACCAGAGTTACGGTTACCATAGTTACGGTTACCAGAGTTACGGTTACCAGAGTTACAGTCACCAGAGTTCATGTAACCAGAGTTACCGTTACCAGAGTTCCATTTACCAGAGTTATAGTTACCAGAGTTACGGTCACCAGAGTTACGGTCACCAGAGTTACCTTCACCAGAGTTCCAGTCACCATCGACAAGCTTTAAAACTTCTTCGTCCGAAAGGAACCGTAAGACCTTTAGTCTATTAGTGCAACCTTTGTGTTGGTGTGGTTGTTCGAATACTGTTTCACCTAAAACCTCAATCTCAGCGTATAGGTTTTCAGTAATACATTTTGTTACTGGATAATATTGTAACGTTAGTACTAGGTCTTTACAGAAATGGTACCCGTTTTCACACAGTTTAGGTTCACCTTCTACTGTGTAAGTCCTACCTTCTTTGAATTTAACCCCGCGACAAGTCGCATCTTTTTTGAACGCTTTAAAATATTTAGTCATTTGGTGTCACCTCGTAGGTCAATTCCAGTTAGTTCAAAGAACACTTCAGCATCAAAGTTAGGTAGTAGTTTAACCTTATTTCGGTCTTCTTCGTCAGCTGTGTTGTAACTGTCTTGCCAACTTTGTTTGTAATCATCACCTGACTCGAAGTAGAAGAAATCAGGTATATCTGCATCTTCCAAAACTTCACGCAAACAAGGTTTATTAAACACTTGTATAGTGTCTTCCGATTTTGTGTTGAGAAAACCCGACGAATTGTCACAGCTGTTCCAGTCACCAGAGTTACGGTTACCAGAGTTACGGTTACCAGAGTTCCAGTCACCAGAGTTCCAGTCACCAGAGTTACGGTTACCAGAGTTCATGTAACCAGAGTTACCGTTACCAGAGTTACGGTCACCAGAGTTACGGTTACCAGAGTTACGGTTACCAGAGTTCATGTAACCAGAGTTACCGTTACCAGAGTTCCATTTACCAGGGTTCCAGTTACCAGAGTTCCAGTCACCAGAGTTCCAGTCACCAGAGTTACAGTCACCAGAGTTACGGTCACCAGAGTTACGGTTACCAGAGTTACGGTTACCAGAGTTACAGTCACCAGAGTTACAGTCACCAGAGTTACAGTCACCAGAGTTACGGTTACCAGAGTTACGGTCACCAGAGTTACGGTCACCAGAGTTACCTTCACCAGAGTTCCAGTCACCATCGACAAGCTTTAAAACTTCTTCGTCCGAAAGGAACCGTAAGACCTTTAGTCTATTAGTG
>Ga0208645_1000462_pt1 | contig 43858 bp, 38 predicted proteins | sample VirMetDEL_Sep_01_FD_184519 | JGI IMG/M metagenome (GOLD analysis project Ga0208645, IMG submission 184519) | Aqueous microbial communities from the Delaware River and Bay under freshwater to marine salinity gradient to study organic matter... | ecosystem: Environmental > Aquatic > Marine >... | reverse complement strand
GCAAGCGCTTCGACTTCAAATGCCCCATCGAGGTGATGGGAGAGGTCATGCAAAATGCCATGGCGATGCGGCATGATGCTCCGGCTTCAATTCAATAACCGTGTTGCACTCAGCTCCTGCAACCGCCAGCTTTCCATAGTTGCCTTTGTTAAGGCTTATGACTTCAGTTTTAACGAATTGGTCGAGCAGGCTGAGTCGGCAGTAGGCCTTCTTCAAGAACGCCGTTCCGCCCTAATCTCCGCCGCCGTCACCGGCAAAATCGACGTACGAGACTGGCAGCCGTCTGCTTCAGCAAGCCAGCAGCAATTCGAAGCTCTGGAAGCCTGAGTACAGCCAGCACTTACCACATGCATGGAAGAAAGAAATGAGTCACACCCTTAGCGCCAAGGAGCAGGCACTTTCCAAAGTGTTCTCCGACGACTACGTGTTCACCATTCCTGGTTATCAGCGGCCCTATGCCTGGGGCGAGGAGCAGGCTCAGGAGCTGCTGGATGACTTGCTGGGCGCCTTGCGCGATGCGCCGGAAAAATTGGCAGACTCCATGCCGTATTTCCTGGGCAGCGTTGTACTGATCAAGCGCGACGCCATACCGGACGCAACGGTCGTGGATGGCCAGCAGCGCCTCACCACGCTGACTTTGTTGCTCTCCGCGATTCGGGCCACGGTAGGGGAACCAACCGTACAGGCGGGCATTACCCAGTGCATCTATGAAAAGGGAAACGTGGTCTTCGCCACACAGGCACGTTACCGGCTTTCGCTGCGCGAACGGGATCGTGAGTTTTTCCGTCAGTACGTTCAGCATGAGGACGGCCTTGTCAAACTGGCGGAGTTGACTGCGCAACTGCCGGACGCCCAGAGCCGCCTGCAAGCGAATGCCCGACTTTTTTTGCGCGAGCTGGCTGAGCTCGATCAGGTCGAGCTGATCCGGCTGGTACAGTTTGTCGTCACCCGTTGCTTTCTGGTCGTGGTATCGACGCCAGATCTCGACTCGGCTTACCGAATCTTCGGTGTACTCAACAGCCGAGGACTGGATCTCAGTGCAACAGACATTCTCAAGGCCGAGATCATTGGCACCTTCCCGGACGAGCTCCGGGATGAGTACACCAAGCGTTGGGAGGGGGAGGAAGAGTCACTGGGGCGCACCAGCTTTGGTGAGTTGTTCAGCCACATCCGGATGGTTTATCGCAAAGCTAAGCCGCATGGCACCTTGCTCAAGGAGTTCCGCGCCCATGTAGCCGTCGTGACCGAGCCCAAGATGTTCATGGATGAGGTGCTGGTGCCCATGGCGGAAGCCTACAAAGCAATTATCGACGCTGAGTACAGCAGTACCGAACTTGCCGAGCCGATCAACGATCACCTGCGTTGGCTGAATCGTCTGGAGTTCAAGGACTGGGTGCCGCCGGCGCTGGCCTTCTTCATCCGCCAGCAGAACAACCCACAGGCCATGAAGACGTTCTTCAGGGATCTGGAGCGACTGGCTTATTCGATGCTGGCGCGAAAGATTGGGGTGAATGCTCGAATCGAGCGGTTCTCCAAACTGACCGAGGCAGTAGAGAAGAACGATGATCTGACACTGCAGGAGTCGCCGCTGCAGTTGTGGCCGGCAGAGCAGAACGAGACCTATAACGCGCTCAACGGCCCGCTTTACGCAACGCACTCATCGAAAGCGCTTGGCATCTTGCTGCTGAGGCTCGACGCACTGCTTTCGGACGGCAGTGCCAGCTATCAGCACGACGTCATCAGCGTCGAGCACGTGCTGCCAAGGCAGCCTGCTTCAGGTAGCCAGTGGAAGGAGTGGGTGCCGGAGCTGGAGCAACACCAATTCTGGGTGCACCGCCTGGGTAACCTCGCGCTGCTGAGCCGGCGGAAAAACAGCTCAGCCAGTAACTACGAATTTGCCAAGAAGAAAACAGCTTATTTCATCAAGAGCGGGGTGTCTTCCTTCGCCCTCACTACCCAAGTATTGCAGCATGAGCAGTGGACAGTGCCGGTCATTAAGGCTCGCCAGGACGCGCTTTTGCAAAAACTTGAAACCGTATGGCGCCTGAGAAACCGGATGAACAGTGTCGAGCAAGAGATGCAGCGTATTGCAGCTCAGGCGCAGGCTGAGGCAAATGCGTTGTTCGAGCTCAAACAGGCAAAAAGTGGATTGCAGTCTAATGCTCGTGAGACCGGCGATGCTTTTGTGGTTATGGCTGGGTCTACAGCTCGTCGGCAATGGATTGGTGTTCCCCACAACTACGCAACCCTGCATGCGCAGCTACTCGCGGAAGGTGTTCTCGTAGGAGCTGAGAATGATGAGCTGGCGACCTTTGTGCGGGACTACGAGTTCGGCAGCCCTAGTGCTGCAGCCGCTGTCGTACTAGGCAGAGCTGACAACGGTCGTACAAGCTGGCGGCTACAGGGGACGACCATCGACTATGGAACTTGGCTGAATAGCCAGTCAGCCGACAGGCCTGCCTCGGGCCGTAGAGAAGAGATAACTGCCGAATCGGTGGTCGACGAAAGCCTGTAAGACCCGGCTTGAACAAGGAATGCAAGATGGCTGATAGCAAGGAATCGCAATTCCAGAAAGACATTATCACCGCCATGGTCGCCCAGGGCTGGCTCACCGGCCCGGCCAGCGGCTATGACCGGCGCACGGCGCTGTATACCGAGGACTTTCTCGGTTACTTCAAGGACGCCTGGCCGGAGCGTTGGGACAAGTTCGCCAAGGCCAACCCGAACAACCCGGAAGCCGTGCTGGTGCAGAAGCTGGTACGCGAGCTGGAGCAGGACGGCACCCTGGATGTGCTGCGCCACGGCTTCAAACTGCCGGGAGTGAAGGTCGAGGCGTGCAGCTTCAAACCCGACCACGGCATGAACCCGGACACCCTCAAGCGCTACCAGTGCAACCGCCTGCGCGTGGTGCCGGAGGTGTCTTATTCCCCTCACTTCCGCGAGGGGGAATACAACCCCCGTCTGGATCTGGTGCTGTTCGTCAACGGCATTCCTGTCGCCACGCTGGAGCTGAAAAGCGAGTTCAAGCAGAGCGTGGAAAACGCCAAACGCCAGTACCGCTACGACCGCCCGGTGAAAGACCCGCTCACGCGCAAGCCCGAGCCGCTCTTGAGTTTCAAACGCGGCGCGCTGGTGCACTTTGCCGTGAGCCAGGATGAGGTGGCGATGACCACCAAACTGGCTGGCAAGGAGACCTTCTTCCTGCCGTTCAACCTCGGCAGCCTCGATGGCGGTGCGGGCAACCCGCCTGCGCCGGATGACAGCCAGTACGCCACCGGCTACCTGTGGCAGCGCCTGTTCCAGCCGGATGCCTGGCTGAAAGTGCTGGGCCGCTTCCTGCACCTGCAAAAAAGCGTGAAGGAAGATATCGACGGCAAGCGCGTCACCAAAGAAACCCTGATTTTCCCGCGCCTGCATCAGTGGGAAGTGGTCAATACGCTGATTGAAACCACCCGCGCCGAAGGCCCGGGCAAGCGTTACCTGATCCAGCACAGTGCCGGCTCGGGCAAGTCCAACTCCATCGCCTGGACGGCCCATCAACTGGCCTCGCTGTACGACGAGGCCGGCCAGCGCCTGTTCAACTCGGTGATCGTGATTACCGACCGCACCGTGCTGGACAAGCAACTGCAGGACACCATCTACCAGTTCGAGCACGCCCAGGGCGTGGTCAAGTGCATCACCCGCGATATCGGTAACCAGAGCAAATCCGAACAACTGGCCGAGGCGCTGGCCGAGCAGACGCGCATCATCATCGTCACCATCCAGACCTTCCCGGCGTTGTTCGATGCGCTGGACAAGCACCCCAAGCTGGCCAGCGGGCGCTACGCGGTGATCGCCGACGAGGCGCATTCCTCGCAGACCGGCTCATCGGCCAGCAAGTTGAAGCAGATTCTCGGCAGCGATGCGCCCGGCTCCAATAGAGAGGAAGCCGAAGAGATCAGCGCCGAAGAACTGCTGGACGCCGCCGTGGCCGCCCGCGCGCCCAACGAGCGCATCAGCTACTACGCCTTCACCGCCACGCCCAAGGCCAAGACCCTGGAGCTGTTCGGTCGCGTACCCGACCCGAGCCTGCCGCCCGGCGCCGACAACAAGCCCGAGGCGTTCCACCTGTACTCCATGCGCCAGGCCATCGAGGAAGGCTTCATCCTCGATGTGCTGCAGAACTACACCACCTACGCCACCGCCTGGAAGATCGCCCACCCGGACGGCGACGATGACGAAGTGGACTCGAAGAAGGCGCGCATGAAGCTGGCGCGCTGGGTGCGCCTGCACCCGTACAACATCAGCCAGAAGGTCGAGGTGATCGTCGAGCACTTCCGCGCCAATATCCGCCACCTGCTGGGCGGCCAGGCCAAGGCCATGGTGGTTACCAGCAGCCGGCAGGAGGCGGTGCGTTACCAGCTGGCGGTGCAGGCCTATGTGAAGCAGATGGGTTACGGCGATGTGCACCCGCTGGTGGCCTTCTCCGGCAGCGTATTGCCGGACGGGGTGATCCCCGAAGAGGTGACCGAAAGCAGCAGCCTGCTCAACCCCGGCCTGAACGGGCGTGACCTCGCGCAAGCCTTCGACACCCAGGACTTCAACGTGATGATCGCCGCCAACAAGTATCAGACCGGCTTCGATCAGCCCAAGCTGTGCGCCATGTACGTGGACAAGAAGCTGCAGGGCGTGGACTGCGTGCAAACCCTGTCGCGCCTGAACCGCACCTTCGGTGACAGCAAGCCGACCTTCATCCTCGACTTCTTCAACGATCCGCAGGACATTCTCGAAGCCTTCCTGCCGTACTACGCCAAGGCCGAGCTGACCGACGTAACCGACCCGCAGCTGATCTACGACCTGCAGAAGAAGCTGGATGCCGAGGGCATTTACCACTGGGAAGAAGTGGCAGCGTTTGCGCTGGCCTTTTTCGATCCCAAGGCGGCCGCCAGCAAGCTCAGCTACTACTGCGCGCCAGCCAGGGAGCGCTTCGCCAAGCGCTACAAGCTGGCCCAGGAATCACGCCAGCAGGCGCTGGACTTCAAGCGCACCGCCGAACGCAACGGCGACAGCGCAGGTGTGAAGAAGGCCGAGGCGGCCGTCAAGGAAGCCGGCGAGCAGGTGGATCAGCTCGACCTGTTCAGAAAGAACCTGCAGAGCTTTGTGCGCCTGTACGAGTTCCTCTCGCAGATCATCCCGTATGAGGATCGCGAGCTGGAGCAGCTGAGCGTGTATGCCAAGCATCTGCATCCGCTGCTGCGCGTGGATCGCCTCGATCAGGCAGACGTGGACGTGGGCGAATTGCAACTGACCCACTATCGCCTGACCAAGCGCGCCGAACATCAGCTGCGACTGAGCGAAGAGGGCGGTGACTATGGCCTCGATCCAGCCACGGGACTGGGCAGCGGCAAACCCCATGACCCGGAGAAGAAGCGGCTATCGGAAATCATCGAGGCGCTGAACGATATCTTCGGTGCCGAGGTGAGTGATGAGGATCAGCTGCAATTCCTCACCGGCATCGCCAATCGCATCAGCCGTCAGGAAGATGTGATGGCTCAGGTGAACAACCACTCGGTGGACCAAGTGATGCACGGCCTGTTCCCCAAACGTGTGCTGGATACCGTATTGGACGCCATGACCGACCACGAGAAGCTGTCGCTGGAAGTGCTGGATAACGAAACCAAGAGCCGGGCGTTTGCGCTGGTGATCTACAAAATGCTCGTTGGGAGTTTCAGCGGGCAAGGCAAGGCGGTTTAGGCGCCTGGAAGAGCTTGGCTAGATCACTGTCGATACCCAGGCAGCATTGAGTCGCGACACAATAATGAGCGCCCCCTGCTGACTTGGGGGCGGAAAACAACGAAGAGAACCGCCGGCGATTGCTGGCAAGGAGAGAGTTCATGTCTGCGATCATCAGCCCATGCGGCAAGTTTCGGTATCGCCTCGAGCGGGACGTTCAGCCAGAAGGAAAAGTATTTGCGTTCTTTGGGGTCAATCCATCGACCGCCGATGCGAGTCTGGATGATGCGACTGTCCGCAAATGGATTGGTTTTTCAAAAGTCAACGGTGCTCGCCGTTTCGTGGTGGGTAACGTCTTTGCCTACCGCTCGACCGATGTGAAAGCGCTTCGCACCGTGGTTGATCCGGTAGGGGCGGAGAATGCCTCGCATCTGCTATCGATTGCGGCCGATGCAGACGTGCTCATCCCCTGTTGGGGCGCGCGAGGAAAAATACCCAAAGAACTCCACGCGCACCTAGAAAACACCCTCGCTCTGCTCCACGGATCAGGGAAGCCGGTTCTGACATTCGGGCTGTCCAAGTCCGGCGACCCGCTGCATCCGTTGACGCTCGCGTATGCTACCCCTCTCGTTCCTCTATCTATTTAGACCGAGTCGTTGGCTATTGCCATTTGTGGACTCGTTAACCAACATCGAAACAATCGACTGCACCACCTGCCCCTGCTCACTGCGCTCGAACGGCGCCATCTGTAGGATGGCTTGTTCCAGCGGTACTCCAAAAGAGCGAAATCCAAGTAGGACCTTTTCAGAAATTGGATTTTTTCTAATGTTCAAGGCTCTGGCGTCGAGATTTTCAATCCAGACGCCGTCGCTCAGTTTGCCGGCACGCAAGGGCAACAGACCCACATGTAACCAGGCCTTTCCGATACAGATCACCAGAGCTAGCCTGTCTGCATGAGCACCTTTCGTGACCTTCCAGAATCGTCCCTTGTTGGGGTGCCATCGTGTTTTTGGGGAAAAAAATGCGGTGGCATGAGACGATTTGAACTCCTGAACTGTCGTTACACCGAGGTCTTCGGGTTTGACTGGCTCCACATACCCTGCCGAACGCGCCAGCAGAACATCCATGCCCTCGGTCATCGCATGCTTGAGCCAGCGCGCCTTTAACTTCCACATCTGCTCGACGATCGACTCCGCGCAAGCGATGCGCTTATGCATGCTTTCCGGATCTCCACCTTCAAGTATCCATGCTTCAAGCGCCATCCTTGTCTCCTTCGTTTTTCCCGAGATTCGCTCAACTACTCGGCGGTATTCGCCGAACGCAAAGCGCAAGTTATCCAGGCGACCGCCATCATTGCTGCACGAGAGCCGTACCTCACAGCGTTCGAGCCATTCGAGCACGTCTGTGCCGTAGCTGCAGTGCCGGTAACCAGCCTGCTCCTTGCCGTTCTCATCAACTAGGCGCAATCGCCCATTTCCGTCTGGCTCGATTGCCCATTCTGCCAGGCTCCTTTTGCTTGGATTGCGTGAACCTTTAGTCAAGAAAATCAGCAAAATGTCCTCGGGAAGCGCCTCCCGCTCCGTTTGGACAAACTCAACATATCGACGGACCTGGCCTCTCTGGTCTGGGGCATCGAGCTTGTTTTCTATGATCAGGTAACGACGTCCGTCGGTGAGGCAAAGATCGATACGATTTTTCTCGCGAAACACCTTCAGACGCGACAGGTCCAGCCAACTCGCTAAATCGCTACCGAGCATAACCATGAACTCCCTTGCGAACGCGTTTCCCTGCCGGTGCGAACCTTGGGGGTTGAGCCATGAGAAGATCACTCGTGAGTGCAACCGTACTTCGTCATTGGCTTTGAGCATCGAGGTGATCAGGTTGAAGTCGTTTGGCTGGTCGCGTAGCCAGTCGTCATAGACCTGGCTATAGGCCATGAAGCCGGATAAAAAATCGTCCGACCTCAAAGATCGTATAAACGGGACGCCGTCCGAAGACGGCTCTTCAGGAGAGATAATACTTTCCATAGCCACTTGTCCTTGCTCCTATCTCGGTCATCCGAGGCCACCAACCGCCATTGTCATTGGTGTGGAACAAGACAAGTGGCCAGACCTGTAGCGAAATGCTGCATGTGGTCCATTATGCCATCATGCCGGCGGGCTCCGAGGACAAGGTCAACTGGTGGCTCCGCCCTCCATACATGTCGTGGGGCTGGGATGGGTACGGCCACTGCTAGTAAAGGGACGTCTCAGCCTGCTTTCCGATGCCACGCGGCCGGCTGATCCAGGCCGGACTTCGCCGGATCGTTTCAGCCACTAGCTCAGGAGCAGTGCCGGCCTGCTCGATTAGGTCGTGTGGTTCCAGATGCCTGCCGTCTAGTAGCTCGGCAGGCTGAACTCCCAGCAGCCGTGCAATACGGAACAGCCATGCATCTGACGGCAAGGGAAGCGCTGCAGGCGCCCCAAGAGTTCCTGCCAGAGCATTGATGACTTCGTCCTCGGTAAGCGGGCGGTCGAAGCCGGGTACGGGCACCACCGCCAGCAGCTTGTCACCGTATCGCATGTGCGCTTCGCCTTTGATGATCGCAGTTTTCTGGTCGCCGGTTCGCTGGGTTACACGGCCATCGACCACCATCAAGTGCAGCCAGACGCGATCCGGGCGGGGACCATTGGTGGTAGTCAGTCCGACCGATTCGTTTTCCTGAAAACTGCTTGATGCAGCACCGACGAAACTGACAAAAGCTAGTTCTGTCGGTTCTGTCGGTTCTGTCGGTTCTGTCGGTGTGCCCTCAGTGTATTTCTGGACCTTGTTAAGCCACCTGCCCATCGTTGGAGACCTCCTCTACCCAACGGTACGTTTTGGTTGGTCGGCCGCCCATTGGTGAGGGGTCCATCACCTGCTCCGTCAGATGTCCATAATCGACCAGCACCTCAAGCGCACTCGCGACCTCCTCAGGAGTAGAGAGCCCGCTCCAGCTCCGGCGCTGAATCTCTCGGGCCTTCACAGGGTTGGGCAGCTTTGCTTTGCGTTTCAGAATCAGCCGGGCGCCTTCGATGCCACCATGCGTCGCGGCGCTGTACAGACGGTTTGCGTGACCGCGTAAGTAATCGCCCCAGTCCAAAGCGCGACCTGTTGCGACACCTCCGACCGCTTCGGTGCCGCCGTCCAGAAGCTCGAACAGCAGAGCAAGACCAGCAACAGTCTTGGGCATCTTGAGCAAGTGACTCTGCATCGCCGCAGGCATTTCATCGCCCCGAGCGTCGATTTGGATCTCCTCCATCCATTCGATGAACATGGCCTGCGCTTCGGGTGTGAATCGCAGGCAGGCCGGCTCATCCCCGTTGCCTGGCAGCTCCAGGGCGTGCAAGCGATCAAAGGTGTTGAAGTAGCGGGTACGAGCGCACGTGTCGGGCGCTCGGTCGATCCATCGCCACGACTTGACCGGGTCAGGCCAGATGGCGAGCTGCAGTCGCTGGATCAGACCATCATCAGCGATACCTCGCAGGGCACCGCGCACGAGGGGCGCGATACGGCTGGGTTGAATACCGCCGATAACCGACAGTGTGCAATTCTCGATACGGACAGTCCCACGTCCGATGCGGTCATAGGTGAAACTACTGTTGCCGTTAAATGCCTCCAGGAAGAATGCACGATCCGATTGGCGGTCCTCTTGCATCAACAGACTTATCCAACCCGACAGCTCGTCACGCACCATCAAAAGCCCATTCGGGTTCTCGCGCATCCGCTCGCCCAGCGCCTCGACCGAAGCATCATTCACAATAATCCGCTCTAACGACGGCTCCTCGTCGCTGCCTTCCGTGGATGCCAACGACATGATGGCTTCCTCTCTTTGGCCTTTCTGCATCAGCTTTCTAGCAGTTGTTTTGGCGAGACTGATCTCAATTTCGTTTACTTCGACTTCAGCCTTGTACTGCTTCGCGCGTTCCTTCCATTCGACCGCCGCGCGAGCCTCGATGCTATTGAGGGGACGCAGCATTTCAGCCATCGATGGCGATTTCATTGTGCTCGGCCCACCGATGAGAGCTCCCCATGCGGTCGGGGTCACGGTCCAGTCATCGTGCTGCTTTGGGCGTATCAGGGCCTTGCGGCCCAGCACTGCAGAAAGGGCACAAATGGCTACTACGGCAGCGTAATCGGGTGCCGACTGCATTCGTTGCGATACGTCCAGCACATAAGATCGAATCGATTCCGGCAGCATCTCCGGCTCAATCGACGGTACGGGGGGGAGCGCATCGGGCAAAGGCCGGGGAGTCACGTGCTGTTCGAGCTCGGGCCAATGAGAGGCGTAGAGATCCTTGTTCATGCGCGCACCCCCACCATTTCAAGGCGGCGGCGTGCGGTTTCTAAACGACTTAGATCGGAAGGCGACAGGTTCTTACCTTGGGCGAGCAGCGACAGACCGAGAGCGACGATGTGCTGCTCATGCTCAATGGCGGCACGGCTCGGGCTTCGACGAGGGGGACGCTGCTTGCTGCCCGGGTGCAGGTCGGCGAGGCCCAAGCCGATGGCGGCCAATACGTCAGTGGTTTTCTCGCCACCGAAGTCATGCAGCAGGACGCGTCCATCATCGAGTTCACGAATGGACAGGCTCGGCGTCTTGTCCGCACGGGTAGGGCAGCGGGCCATCCATTTGTGCTTACCGATTGCCTTAACGGCATCTAGGCGAGGGAGTACCACATCGATCGGAGAGGGCATCAATGCAAGCCCTCCGGAGCTTCGTGAATCGTTAGGAGAGTTGCGTCGATTAACTGAATCAGGGTGCGGCGGCTCAACCCTTTGATATGCATTACTGTCGCCAGGCTCAGAAGGGTAGCCATTACAACGACCTCGATCGGAGCGCTGCTCGCACGTGCATGGGCAACAACCAAAGGGAAGATCCGGTCAAGAATGAACGCCTCATGATCCGCGGCGTGGTGTTCGGTAGAGACGTTCAAGCGCGAACCTCCACTAGCCAACACAGAGCGATCAATATCAGCGGGGGGATCAAGCTCAGGATGTGTCCGTACATGTCCAGCAACGTGATGAAGCTATGAGAGCTAACTTTCGACAGAGGACCTATTGCGTCGGGGCGGGTCGACTTTTTCACGCGCGGCCCTCCATGCGGTCGGCGACCCACTGGTCGATCTGATCGCTGGGCCAGCCAACGGCGCGGGTGCCAATCTTACGAGCCTGGGGAAACTCCCCGCGCTTCATCAATTCGTAGATCCAGGCGCGGCCAAAGCCGGTGGCGTCCATGACCTGCTGTAAGCGGTAGATACGGCGTTCGGGGCGGGAGAAGCGGTGGGGCGGGGTAGCGGTAGTGGCAGACATAGCCAGACCTCCATTGCGTTCGTCGACGCGTAGTGGATTTGGCTATGTATTCAATACACCAGCTCAGGACGGCACCATGCCGAGATTCAGGTCCCGAGTTTTTCCGGAAAAAGTCAGGAGTAGAGTTTTTCCGACGTGGCCTCAACGGCGGCCATCGCTTCTAATTCGGCCAAGCTAAACAGTAGGTCGTTGGCTAGCTTTGGAACGGTCTTTCGAAAACTGTCGCCTCCTTTGCAGTAGCCAACTGCCTCAGCCATGACGTGATGCGATATGCGGTTGCCGGTTTCCATTAGCCAGATCCGCAGATCTAAATACGGTAGCAGCCCGTACCCCTTCCAATCTCTATAGGCTGGGCGCTCTCGCTTGCTGGAGCTGATTGGTTGCCGTGTTCGTGCTTTCTTGAGCCAGTCCACAAAGGCTTCGACCAGCACTGGGTCTGGCGCTCTCATGTCGACCAATAAAGGTTCACCGGTTTCCATTAATGCCCCAACTGAAGTGCTGATAAGCTCTTCTGGTATTACCTTTAAGGACGTTGTTTGGATTAGGCTCCAGCGGTTCTTTTTGCTCTCCGCGCAAAGGCCGTTTTCATAGTCTTGATGGTCAGCTCGATATTGATTTATCAGGTCAAGCAAAGTCAGGCCGCGCACGGGGTTCCCGTACGGAACTTCCGAGAAATCTCCCATTACTTGAGACCAAGTGCTGTCGGAGAAATCTCCAAGTGGGCTTTCTCTCAAGAGCGTTAGCTCTGTTTTGGCCGCCTGTAGCAGCTCAGACATGTAGGGGAGATCTAGCCCCGCGTTTGTAAAAGACACGAAGCAGTCGTGAACATACTTGCGTGCGCGGAGCTGGGTAAGCCACTCCGCAGCTCCAAAAGCCTCTGTCTGTTGGTATTTTTCCAGACCGAACCACTCCGGAAGATCTTTCACTCGGGCAATCTTAGCCACCGCTACGCCCTCCCAGGCGTCCCACTTACTGAATGGGTCGGCCAGCCGGGCAGGTGGGAAGTCTGCTTTTCACCCAGTCGGGCTAGGCTGGCCGGGTCTGGGTCATGCGCGCTTGAAGTCGCCCTGAATGACATTAGCGGCTGGTGAGGTGGTCGCGTATTGCGCCCAGTCAATCATCAGAGAACGGCGTTTATCGAAAATATCGCCGCGCCAGTAAGCTGCTTCGGCCCCTTCGGCAATTTTATGAGCCAGTGCCATTTCGCAGACCTCGCGCGGATAATGCGTGCGCTCCGCTGCCCAGTCGCGGAAGGTGGAGCGGAAGCCGTGGACGGTTAGATGGCCTATGTTCATGCGTCGCATGGTCATGGTCATGGCCAGGTTGGAGAGAGGCTTGCCGGGTTTCATACCTGGGAACAAAAATGGGCTGCGCTCGATGCGGGGCAGGGTGTCCAGCACGGCCAGCGCCGCATCGGACAACGGCACGCGATGCGCCTTGCCGGCCTTCATCCGCTCCGCAGGGATCGTCCAAGTAGCCGCTTCGTAATCAATCTCGTCCCACTTGGCGTTTAATACCTCGCTGGTGCGGCAGGCAGTGAGAATCGTCAACTCTAGAGCGCGGGCGCTGCTGGCCTCCAGCGTCGCCAGTTCGACCATGAACGCCGGCAGGTCGGCCCAACGCATAGCAGCATGGCTTTTCACGGCGCGCACCTTGGACCGCTTGGGCAGCAGCTTGTCCAGGTGGCCACGCCAGCGGGCCGGGTTCTCGCCTTCGCGCAGCCCTCTCGCCTTCGCAGCATCCAGTACGAGTTCAATGCGGTTGCGCACGCGGCTGGCGGTCTCGGGCTTCTCTGTCCAAACCGGCTGTAGGATCTGCAGCAGGTGCGCTGTGGTTACGTCATGCGTCGGCAGATGCCCAATGGTGGGCTCGGCGTAAGTGGCGAGCGTATTTTCCCATTGTTGGGCGTGTTTGATGTTCTTCCAGCCGGCGCGGTGCGCAGCGATGTAGTCGGTGGCCACGGTCTTGAAGGTTACGGCACGGGCCTTGGCAACCCCCAGGGCGAGGCGCTCTTGCTCGATGCGCTGGCGCTCTTTCTTCTCCTCCAGTTGCTGACGCTCACGGTTTGCGTCTCGCGCATCAAGAGGGTCAATGCCGGCTTTGGTCAGCTTGCGGCACTCTGTGGCTTTTTCACGGGCTTCTGCAAGGCTTGTCTCGGGGTATCGGCCCAGGCCCATCAGGCGAGGCCGGCCAGCGATCTTGTAGCGGAAAACCCAGCTTGTGCCCCCGGTCTTACTGATTTGAAAGTACAGCCCTTCGCCATCTCCGGTCATGCCGGACGTTCCGGCTTTCACCAGACTGTCCACCGTTCGAACCGTCAGCTTCCCCATCTGCAACTCCTGACCTACACCTTCCAAATTTAGACCTACACCCTGACCTACACCTTTGCCGGTAGCTTCGGGTGTAAACGTATGGCGCTCTCTGGACGATGATAGGCTGAAAAGCCCGTAAGACAAAGGCTATAAGGAAGTTTGCTGGATGTTGGTTACGCTTGATGGAAGTGGAATTGGCGGACTATCTCTCCGCCATTCTTCTAGAAGCCCCGTAATCTCATGATTACGGGGCTTTTTCGTTTCTGCGATTTGGTTTGGCCTGGTGCAGCCATCGCTCCGCGACTGCTAATGCCACTTCACCCGGTGTCGCCTCATCTTTTCCCGTGGCGGGTGCTGGAGTCGGACCAGAGCTACGCGCTCTTACTTCCAAGAGGTTCCAGTCTGTTCGGATTGGCTTGCCAGAGTAAGTCTGGCGGCAGAGCTATTTGTTTCTATACAAAATATAAATACATATAATATAGTTCGTGCACGTTATCGGCGGGATACGAAAAGCGTTGTCAGGCACGCGTTCGGTGGGTTCGCGGTTCATCATCAACCGCACGCCAGGCGCTCAAAGCTCTTTTCTCAGGGACATAACCACGTGAAGACCATCAGTGTTCAGGGCAGCATGGGTAACGGCTTCGCAATCGAAGTGGCTTGCGGCAATCACCGAGTATTCATCGATCAGCCACGCGCCGCGTTCGGTACTGATACCGGGCCGAGCCCATTGGAGCTGGTATTGGCGGCGCTTGCCGGTTGCTTCGGAACCATCGGTCGTTTCCTCGCCCATCAGCGCAAGGTGGAGCTGCGCGGCATGCGCTTCGAAGTTGAGGCGGACTACGATCCGGCCGGGTTGCTCGGGCGTGACACCAGCGTGCGGCCGGGCTTCGAGGAAGTGCGTCTTCGGGTGGATATCGATGCTGACATGACGCTGGAGCAAAAACAGGAATTCCTCGCCGAGGTAGAGCGCCGTTGTCCGTTGGCAGACAACCTGCTGCGTGGCACGCGTCTGTACAGCGAGTTGGCTGGCTGAGCACTGAAGCTGCACAAGCGTCAAAGCAAAGGGCAGGTGGGCACCGAAGCGCTGAAACCCTCGGCCAGGGGAGGCTGGACGGTTAAATGCGCATGCTTTCTTCGGCGCTGGCGAAAGCAATGCGTGCGACACACAGCAAATCTGCGACAGCGCCCAGATGCTTGGTCACAGGGACCGCCGGCCCTATAGGTTCTCGATTGAATACATATCTTCGGCCAGTAGGCCCCCAAGGAGTGTTTATGCGCTATCTGTTGCCCTTGAGCTGTTTGGCGTTGAGCTTGTCTGTCCAAGCGGAGCCACTGGATCCGTTGATCAGTGAGGGAATGGCACTCATTCCTCCATTTCAGCAGCAGCTGATGGCCACGGTGAAGTCCGCTGTGGAAAGTGGCGGACCGCAACAGGCGGTGCAGGCCTGCCAGCAAATGGCGCCGCAGATCACTGCCGAGCATAGCGAGGCGTCTTGGCGGGTGGGCCGCACGGCACTGAAGCTGCGTAACCAGGACAATGCGCCCGATCCTTGGGAGCGCGCCGTGCTCGAGCAGTTCCAGCATCGCGTCGCGGAGGGTGAGCCGCTGCAAAACATGTCACATGCCGAAGTGGTGGACGGTGAGTTTCGACTGATGAAGGCCATTCCCACTGGCGAGGCGTGTCTGGCATGTCATGGTGGTTCGATCAAACCCGAGCTGGCGGCGCTGATTGACCAGTATTACCCCGAGGACGAAGCTCGGGGCTTCAAGCTTGGGGAGCTGCGGGGCGCTTTCACCCTCAGGCGTGCTGTCGACTAGCGTCTGCTTTACTGACTTGCCCGTGGCCGCCCGGCTGCGGCGCACGGAGAATGTAGTCGTGTATTTGGACAGCGCCTCCACATACAAGCTGTAGCATCCCGCCGCTTTGCTCATGCGCCGATGCGTCCTGCCACGCTGGCCAGTCCAGACGCCGGGTGTAACAAGGCTGATGCCGTCCACAGTCGCAGACGGCAACTCAGGTCGTCGCCAGCGCGATGGTCAGCCAATCAGCGTTTCTGCGAATCCTCTTCGTCATCTACGCGCTCGTCGTCTCCGTGAGCGTTTTCAATCGTGTCCTCGGTTAAACGTGGTTGCGGGTCTTCGCCGGTAGGGTTCTGGTAGCCATGTGCGCTTGCCTCGTTGTTGAGGTCCTGCTGGGCCTGGCTGTTGGTGTCGGCCGGCTCGGGCTCGGTCGGCTCCTGATTGGCCGACGCGGTCGTTGCTAGCAGGGCTAGTAACACTGATGAAGCGATGCTCAAGCTCTTCATTTGATTTCCCTCGACTGTTTGCGGGCTCCATGTTTCGGACCTGCAGCGGCTGGCGTTCGTTCGTGTCTGCTGCTGGACGGGCCGCGCATGGAGCGGTGCTTCCCGACAGGGGTGGGGCACCCAGTCGTGTTTGGGCTGTCTCAGCTGGGAATCACTTACCGAGACGCTACATGATCGATTGGTTAATGAAGAACCAGCAGCTCGTTTCGTTGCTGATCTCCTTGAGCACGCTTCTGGTGTGGATGTTCTATGCGCATTTGCTCTTGCGAAATTTTAGACGGCAGCGTCAGCCTAGCCTGCTTATCAATCGAGGCGCAGGCAAAGGACTCGGCTCGCTTTGCATCATCTCCAACATGAGTGCCGAGCCGATGTTCATCAATCAGCTCGTGGTCTCGGTGGTGACGTCACGTGGGCCCTTGGAAGTGGACATCACCGACATTCGCCAGAGCATGGAAGATGACGTGTCACCCGACCTCGCCATCCACCAGACCACCCACCAGGGGCCGTTAAGCAGTGGTGATTTCATTCACGTCGGAACCTTTCAGGGTATGTTGCGGCGAGTTGCCGAACTCAATGGCATCGAGCTTCAAGGCCATCAGCCAGTGGGTGACTGGCAGTTCCACTGCATGGAAATCCGCGCGGTGGCGTTTTACGGGCCAGAGCGCCACCCGCTGGGTGTGTTGCGCCGCTTCAAACTGGGCGACCTCACCGATCCGGAATGCCGTCTGGTGCCGGAGAGCCCGTTCACCCACCAGCTGACCTCCTGGCGTGACCGTCGCCGGGTAAGGGCATGGCTATCGGAAGGGCTGAATGACTAGCCCTTCGCACGCATGGGCTTAAGCAGGCTGGAACTCCGCTTCGTTTCAAAGGTCACGTAGAACTGGCTTCTCAGCGCGTGTCGTAGCGATACGCCGGGTTTAAGCCATGCCATGCGCTGCGCAGCAGACATTGCTGACGTGTAAATGATTGGACAGCTTGGTTTCGGCGAGGCTGCAGCACTAAGGGAATCGGTCGTGGAGATCAACCGGGTAAGCGCAAAGGACATCAACGAAGAACACTATGAGTTGGTTATAGTCGGGTCTGGTTTTGGTTCGAGCTTCTTTTTGACCGAAGCCTTGAAACACCTCACCGGACGCGCATTGATCCTAGAGTGGGGTGACTTCCATCCCTGGGATTGGCAGATCCAGACCCAGAGCAGTTCTGCCATCAAGCCGGACTCCACCTACGACAACCGCGGCGAAAAGCCCTGGAATACCACCATCGCCTTGGGCGGTGGAATGAATTGCTGGTATTCGCAGACGCCTCGTTTGCATCCCAGCGATTTCGCCATTCGGACGCGCTACGGTGTCGGCAACGATTGGCCGCTGAGCTATGCCGAGCTCGAACCCTACTATTGCCAGGCCGAGCAGATCATGTCGATCGCGGGCGACCCAGACATGACCCGAGTGTTGCCTCGCAGCCAACCCTTCCCCCAGCCTCCACATAAAGGCTCCTCCATCGACATGTTGATGAAGGAGGCCATGCCCGACCATCATTTCATCATGCCGACCGGGCGTGCTCGGGTCGCGACCGGCACCCGAGGCGTCTGCTGTGCCAATGCCACCTGCAATCTCTGCCCGATGAACGCCAAGTTCACCGCGCAGAATGGCTTGGCCGAGCTGTACAGCCATCCCAAGGTAGATGTGTGCCTGAAGACCGAAGTGCGCACACTCGAATACCAAGGCAACATCATTAAGGGCGTCACGATCCGCTCCGATGGGCAGGAGTTCAAAGTATTCGGTGATCTGTTCGTGCTGGGCGCCAATGCCATTCAGAGCCCGGCGATCCTGCTGCGTTCGGATATCGACTTTGGCGAAACCGGTATGGGTCTGCACGAGCAAGTGGGGGCCAACGTCGAGGTGTACCTCGATGGGCTGGGCAACTTCGATGGCAGCACGATTACCACTGGCCTTAATTACTCCCTATACGACGGTGACTTCCGTAAGGAGCACTCGGCGTGCCTGGTCTACTTTGAAAATCGCTGGCCGTATGGGCTACGTCCAGAAATCGGACGCTGGAACCAGACGCTGCCGTTGATGCTGGTGAGCGAAGACCTGCCCAACGTCGAGAACCGGGTTGTCATCGACCCGCAGACAGGGCAGGCGATCATCGACTACCGCGGCGAGTCCGACTACGGCATGAAGGGGGTTCAGTACGGCCTCGACAGCTTGGCAAAGCTGCTCGCGCCGCTGCCGGTGGAATCGATCAATTTCAGGGAATGGCGTCTGACGGAATCGCACGTGCAGGGCACGTTGCGCATGGGGCAGGTGGATGACGGTTCGGTCGTCGATGGGCACATGGTGCATCACAAAATGCGCAATCTTGTTGTCGTCGGTACTGCGACCTACCCGAGCTGCTCGCCGGCGAATCCCAGCCTGACGGCTGCCGCCTTGTCCATCCGTGCTGCCGACCTGCTTTATAGCTAAGGATTGCCCATGAAACGTCGTACGTTGTTGATTTCGTCTGCCGCCACACTGGGTCTGGTGGCGATCGGATCTGGTGCCTGGGTCTACGAGGACCGCCAGGTCTTCATTCCGCAGCTGCTGCAACGGCTGGTGGGAAACTTCCAGATGGATCCTGACGATCAGCGCAAATTCGTCGATGCGATGGCTGACCATTACGGCTCGGAGAAGCTGACCGCATTGATGGGGCTCTACAAGATCCGCCAGCAAACCGGTGTGGGAACAGCCTACACTGATCTTCGGGTCGACAACTTCGAGCGCCGCTTGTTAACGGATTTCATGGTTTCGACTGATTTTTTGCGGCAGCAGAACAAGACCAATCCCAAGGTTAGCTTTCTTGGCTACCGGTTGCCCTGCAGCAACCCTTACGCCCGGTTCGACGGGCTGGCGTGAGGTCGTACTGTATCCGCCTGCCTCGTTGAACCCGTAGGTCATGGCCTTTGCAGTGTCATTCGATGGATCAATTGACAGGCTGGGTGGCCCCCTCAATCCGTCTCATCCGGAGGCCTGTTCATGCGCATCGCCGTCTTCAGTACCAAACCCTACGATCGCACCTTTCTTGACCAGGCCAACCAGGCGCACCAGCACCAACTGGTCTATCTGGACGCCCGGCTGACCGCGGAAACCGCGCCGCTAGCGGCGGGTTTCGCCGGCATCTGTGCCTTCGTTAACGACAAGCTCGACCGCGAGGTGCTGCAGCGCTTGCATTCCAGCGGTACGGAGCTCATTGCCCTGCGGTCGGCCGGTTTCAATAACGTCGACCTCGCCGAGGCGGAGCGGCTGGGCATAACGGTGGCGCGAGTGCCGGCGTATTCGCCCCACGCGGTGGCAGAGCATGCGGTGGCACTGGTGCTCGGGCTCAACAGGATGACCCATCGCGCCTATAACCGCGTGCGTGAAGGAAATTTCTCCCTCGATGGCCTGCTCGGTTTCGACCTGTACGGTAAGACGGTGGGCGTGATTGGGACCGGTAAGATCGGCCTTATCTTTGCCGACATCATGCATGGCTTCGGTTGTAGGGTGGTGGCCAGCGATCCCTTTCCCAGCGCCGATGCGAAGGAGTTCGTCAGCTATGTGCCGCTGGAAAAACTGTTTGGCGAAGCGGACATCATTTCGCTGCACTGCCCGCTGACCCCGGAAACCAACCACCTGATCGATGCCGACGCGATTGCTCAGATGAAACCGGGCGTAATGTTGGTCAACACCGGCCGAGGCCGTGTAGTCGATACGCGCGCAGTCATCGAGGGTCTCAAGAGCGGAAGGATCGGTCGGCTGGGGCTGGATGTGTACGAGGAGGAAGAAAACCTCTTCTTCCAGGACCTTTCACAGCAGGTCATCAGTGACGATTTGTTCATGCGCCTGACGACCTTTCCCAACGTGTTGATAACTGGGCATCAGGCATTTTTCACTGCGGAAGCGCTGACTAATATCGCCGAGACTACGCTGGCGAATATCAGCGCCTTCGAGCAGGGTAGCGGTGCTCTGCATCGGGTGACCGCCGACAAGCTGGTGTAGCCATCATGGTTCGCTTTGGCGCCTGGATTGCCAGGCGGAGCCCTGGCCGGATCAGCGTGGGCTCTGCTCGCTGATCAGCATCCCGCATGCCACCTGATAAACCTGACTCCCACGTCTGATCGTCAGTGGCGCTCGTTCAGCAATCACCGCGCCGCTGTCGAGCATCCGCTCGATGTGGGTACGCAGTTGATGGTATTGCCTGGTGTATTCCCGATGCATCTAAGTCAGCCCTCTCAGCCATCTCGAGTTATTAGGCGTAGCGACCCAGTTACGACTCGCTAGAAGTCGATTTGTCCCACCGTTCGTCGGAGAGTGGACGGGCAAAGCCTGGCTGCGACCGCTTAATGCAGCGATGGTATTCGCCCATTATCGCCGGTAGTATCAAAAGGCTATCGCTGCCGCGACGCTTTTCTAAGGGTGAGCTAGACGCATGAACGAACAAGCCATACCGGTGCTAATCACATTTCTCGCCGTAGCCGGTATCGCCGCGCTGTTGCTGCGTCGAGCGTTGACCCTCTCGAGTCTTCAGCGCAACGCGAAGGAAGCACCACCAACCCAAGCGAAGGTTACTCATCCCAACTCCGAGCCGACCAATAGTCCCATCGACAGGCACGGCGCGGCGATACGCCCGACCGGGTCAGGTCTGGAATAGCTGGCGCAGGCTACTGGGCGCTAGCCCGGTCCAGCGTTTGAACGAACGGCGGAAATTGGTGGTGTCGTTGAAGCGCAGGTAGCTCGCCACTTCATCATTGCTGTAGCCCTTCATTTGGTACAGGTACAGCGCTACATGCTTGCGTACCTGATCCAGCTGTTCCTGAAAGCCGGTGCCATGCTTGTGCAGTTTGCGCTTGAGCGAGGCGGGACTCATCTCGAAGGACTGGGCGACACGCTCGAGATTCAGCGGCTCTCGGATGTTCGCGTAGAGATGGTCGTACAGCTGATCGATAAAGCTGCCAGGCCAGCCAAGGCTCTCCAGCTGCGCGCAACTCGCCTGCTGCGCGACCTGCCCGGCGGTCGCCGAGGCGCCTGGCCAAGGCGTGTGCAGATATTCCAGCGGCAGGCTCATCATGGTCATCTGACTGGCGAAGGTCAGCTGCTCGCTCAGGTGCACCCAGTACTGCTCGACATGCCGCGGCTGCGGGTAGGCGAGGTGGAAGCGCCAAGGGAGGCGCTCGCCGGATAGCCGTCTGCTCATCGCCACCACGGCGGTCAGGCTGGCTTCGGTGAGGAACCGCTGCTGGTTACCGATACCACAGTTGTCGGTCCAGTACAGGTATGCCCTCCGCTCGTCGAGGAACAGCCGGGGCGTCAGTAGCGGACTGAGCAGGGCGCGGAATTGCTGCAGCTGTTCCAGCGCCTGTTGCAAGGTGCAGGCATGGGTCAGCGCGTGGCTGACCTCGCCGTAGTGGCCGGGTAACAGGCGCTGGCCGAACAGAAAGCTGCTGTCGTCAGCCTCAAGCAAGCGCTGCGCGTTTCCGATTAAGGTCAGGAACTGCAGGGGACTGATCCGCGCCTGGCCACTGATGACGTCTTCATAGAACAGCCCACTACCACGCAGTAGCTGGTGGTTGTCGATCCCGCGTGACAGCGCCAGATCGATCAGCACGGCCGGCTGGTGATGAGCGGTGATGAAACGCGTGTCGCAATCGTAACCAGGGGGCATGGCCATTTCCTCAGGCGCAGCGCGGCAGCTGCTGCTTGGTTTTGGCCAGGTTCAAATTCAGGCGTTTGAGCAGCTGTTCAGCATCCTCGTCGAACGCCATCACGGTCCCTGTGCTTGCACGGAGATGCACCCGTTCGCCGTGCTGTGTTGTTTTGTGCGCCAGGCCGGCCACGGCCTGTTGCAGTTCATCTGCGATCATTCGGGCCTGGGTCTCGCCCGTGTTTGGCAACACCGCCACGAAGCGATCCCCGGCCAAGCGGCAGAGTAGATCCTGACGGCGCAGATTGAGCAGCAGTAGCTGCGCCATGGCCTGCAAAACCGCATCCCCCTCTGCCTGGCCATAGTGCTGATTGATGGTGTTGAAATCGTCCAGGTCCACGACCACCAGCGACAGTGGCTGCTGTTCCGCCTGGGCGTGACCGAGCGCCAGCTGCACCTGCTGGCGCAAGTATTCCGCGGCGCCCAATGGGGTCAGCTTGTCGAACAGGCGGTGCTCGCGGAAACCTTTCTCGCGCTTGCTCATCTGCTGGGTGATGGCACGCTGTTCCTGGTTGAGGTGATAAATGCCCAGCGTCAACAGCAGCAAGCCGATGGGCATCGGCGCGGTCTCCAGCCAGTTGTCCCAGACGGCCAGCTCCGGCAGCTGGATGAACTCGTCCAGGGTGTCCATCCACCAGGAAAAGAACACGCAGCAAAGCCCCAGCGCGAGTAGCCGTGTCACCCGACCGGCTGGACGGCTGTGCAGCAGCATGATCAGCCAGGCGAGGGACAGCACGGCCGAGCCGCCTTCGCCGGCGACGTCCGTCCAGTTGATCTCCGCCCAGGTTTTGATCTGGCCGGTCGCGAGGTAGACCTGCAGACCAAGATTGGCGCCGAAAGCGAGGCCGAGCAGGGTGAGGGTGTGGAGTTTGAGCAGGGATTTCATCGGGTCTCCGTGGCGAGCCGCGCCAGTGCGTGAGGGCACGGAAACAGATGGATGTGACGGTTGGATGAAAGGGGTGGGGGTTGAATTGGCTCAAGGTTTTTTTCGGTGTTGCTCTTTTTTGAGTGTAAGCGGATTAGGGAGTTGCTTGATGGCTTGGTCTCGCCCTGCTGGGCGAGTCCCTTTTGGCAGTCGCCCCAAAAGGAACCAAAAGGTCTTGCCCCTGCATCCGAACTAGGCGTCCCCGGTTCGCTGCGCTCGACTTCCCTCATTCCATCGCTGCTTCGTGGGTCGCCGCGCAAGGGCCATCCATGGCCCTTCACGGCTCTCGCGGCATCCATGCCGCTCGCCCCTCTACGTAGCGATTCCATTCGGCCTGCTGAAAGGGGCGTTCGGCGGCGTCTGATGGTTCGTCTGCCAGCAAAGAAGCAACGCGCCCCCGCGTCTCGTAGCGGCGTAGGGTGGGCTTCAGCCCACCGTGACGGAGTCGCGCTGTGCTTGTGGTGGGCTAAAGCCCACCCTACGGGTTGAGCGTTGCGTCCGAGCCGAAGGCGGGTCATATCGGCTCACCTCATACCCCAAACTACCCCAATAACCCCTCTCTGGCGCCCCAGCACCAATCCCTGTCACAGAACCGCCATATCCCGACCCTACCGTCCGCTCCAGTTCCGGGATGGACCCGGTAAACAGCGTTCGGGGGATTGTTCATGAGCACATACCGCAGCGGCATCCGTCATGCAGGGTTCCGCATCAGCCTGCTGGCCTTGGCCGTCAGCGCCGGTTCGGCCTGGGCCGAGGAGCCGCTTGTCATGGAGCACGTCGAGGTGATCGGTCAGGCCGTCAGCATCGACGAAGCATTGAGGGAACAGCGCAACTCCGACAGCGTGAAAAGCGTTGTCCATGCCGATGGCATCGGCCAGCTGCCCGATGACAACGCCGCCGAAGCCTTGCAGCGCATCCCCGGCCTGTCCGTTGAGCGCGATCAGGGTGAAGGCCGCTTCGTCAGCGTGCGCGGCATCGCGCCGGACCTGAACAGCGTCACCATCAACGGCACCCTGGTGCCCTCGCCGGAAAGTGGCCGCCGCGCCGTGGCGCTGGATGTGCTGACTTCGGAACTGGTGCAGTCGCTTTCAGTGGTCAAGACCCTCACGCCGGACATGGATGCAAACTCCCTGGGCGGCACCATCGAGGTGGAGAGCCTGTCGGCGTTCGACCACGACGGCCTGTTCTACAGCCTCAGCACCGAAGCCAGCTACGACGAGAACGTCGGCGAGACCAGCCCCAAATTTTCCGGTGCCATCAGTAACCGCTTCAGCCTGGGCGGTGGCGTCGACAACTTCGGCGTGGCCGCGGCGCTGAGTTGGCAGGATCGCGACTTCGGCTCGGATAACGTGGAAACCGGCGGCGCATGGGATTTCGAAGACGGCGCCCGGCTGGAAGAGTTCGAGCAGCGCGACTACGAGATCACCCGCGAGCGCACCGGCTTTGGTCTGAACTTCGATTATCAGCCGGACGACTTCAGCAGCTATTACCTGCGCACGCTATACAGCCGCTTCAAGGACACCGAGACCCGCAACGCAGCCGGGGTCGAGTTCGAAGATGCGCAACGGGCCGGCGAGCTGGGCGATGCCGAGGGTTGGCGTGAGCTGAAGTCCCGCGAGGAAACCCAGACCATCCAGTCCTACGTGTTCGGCGGTGAACGCATGATGGGCCTCTGGACCCTCAGCGGTCAGGTCGGCTACAGCGAGGCCCGCGAGCGCAACCCGGGCGGCATTTCCAGCGCGACGTTCGAGGGTGACTTCGCTGACGTCGGTTTCTCCAGCACGAACAAACCGCGCCTGACCGTCGACCCGTCTTTCTACGATCCTGCGAGCTTCGAGCTGGACGAGGTGGAGTGGGAGAAGACTGATGCGCGCGACAAAGAGAAAAACATCCGCCTGGATCTGGCCCGTGATTACGACATCCAGGGCTATGCCTCGCAGCTTAAGTTCGGTGGCAAGCTCAGCCGGCGCGACAAGACCAACGACGCCGAGATCTGGGCCTACGACGATTTTGACGACCTGACCCTGGCCGACTTCCAGAGCGGCAAGGTCGACTACGCGCTGGACCGCTTCGGTTCGGGCATCAGCGCCGGCGGCCTGGAGGGCCTGATTGGCGGCCTCGATGCGAGCGAGTTCTACGATCAAGAGGAGTCGCGCATCGGCGACTTCGACATGAGCGAAGACATCAACGCGGCGTATTTCATGAACACCCTGGACTTGTACAAGTGGCGCATCATCGCCGGCCTGCGCTATGAGGGCACCGAGTTCAGCGCCAAGGGCACCGGCCTGCGCGACGGTGAGTTCGAAGCCGTATCCAGCGACAACCGTTATGAACATTGGCTGCCGGGCTTGCATGCGCGCTATGAGCTGACGCCCGATACCTTCGTTCGGGCGGCCTGGACCAATACCGTGGTGCGCCCGACGTTCGAGCAGCTGGCGCCTGGCTTCGTCATCGATGGCGAAGATGCGGAGTTTGGCAACCCTGACCTCAAGCCACTGGAGTCGATGAACTACGACCTCGGCATCGAGCACTACATGGGCCGCGCGGGCGCTGTGTCGGCCTATCTGTTTTACAAGGACATCGACAACTTCATCTACAACACCGATCTGGCCGGCACGGGCCAATGGACTGGATTCGACGAAGCGCTGAGCTTCGAGAACGGCAGCAGCGCCAAACTCTATGGTGTCGAGTTGGCCTATTCGCAGAAGCTGAACTGGCTACCGGCACCTTGGAATGGCGTGCTGCTGGGCGCCAACGCCACCTTCAGCAAATCCGATGCAGAGATCGAAGGGCAGGGCAGCAGTCGCAGCATCGACCTGCCAAACCACTCCAATAGCGTCGGCAACCTCATGGTCGGTTGGGAGAATGACGTGTTCAACATGCGTCTGGCCGCCAACTACAAATCTGAGTACCTGGCCGAAGTGGCCGGTATCGATGACGCAGCCCACGATCTCTACGCAGACGATCAGCTGTTCGTGGACTTCAAGGCAGGCTACTTCATCACGCCGAACCTGCAGGTGACGCTCGAGGCGTTGAACCTCACGGACGAGTCCTACTTCGTCTACACCGGGCGCAGCAACTTCAACGCCCAGTACGAGGAATACGGCCCGACCTACAAGCTCGGCCTGACCCTGACGCACTTCTGACCAACTTCGACTTATTCGCCGCCCCGCCTCTGCTCTGTTCCCCTTTTCGGAATGGTGGCGGTCAGCGGCTGCTGATTGGAAAAACCATGTACATGACTTTGCATAAACCCATGCTGCTGAGCCTCTGCATTGCGCTTGCGGCCTGTCAGTCCGGAGCGGGCGTCGACTCCGACAAGCAGCCGGCGCCGAACCTGAGCATCGTGGATGCCGCACCGCTGGAAGCCGTGAGCGCTCAGCTGATTTCAGATGCGGACTTATGGCCCGATGCTTCCCAGCTGATTGTTCGCCCGGATTCTCGCGGGCTGCAGATACTCGACGCCAAGGGCGCGGTAATCAGCGATTTCAAAGGCCGCTTTGAAGGCCTGGATTATCGCGTAGGCAGGCAGGGCATGCTGATCGCCACCCTCGACCGCAAGCGCCAGCAGGCCGTGTTGCTAGGGCTTGACCGCGAGCATCGCTGGAGCCAGCCGCTGTACATCCCGCGAACCGACTTCGCCATCGAAGGGCTGTGCTTGTTCCGCGACGCGGCGCGCAACAGCTTCCTGTTTTTGGTCGGTGAAGAAGGTATCGGTGAGCAATGGCTGGTCGCCGCCGACATGCGCCCACTTGCGACGCCGCAGCGCGTACGCGGCCTGAGCCTGCCGCCGGAAAGCGGCTACTGCCAGGTGAATGATCAAACCGGCGAGCTGATCGTCAACGAAGAAGGCGTGGGCCTCTGGCGTTACGCGGCGGATGCCGAAGCACCGCTTGTGCGCGATCCGGTGGATATGGTTCAGCCGTTCGGGGGTATCGCCGAAGCAACTGCCGGCATGGCATTGGTGCCCGGCGGATTGCTGACGCTAGACCCGGAAGCCGGCGCGCTGCACCTCTATGGGCGAGACGCCGACAGCTGGCGTAGCCATTCGGTACTGCCGCTCGAAGGCTTCGACGAGCCTGAGCAGATCAGCGCCCGATTGACCGAGGGTGGCATCGACCTGCTGCTGACCGATGAGCGTGGCGCCCACGCGTCTCGTCTGGATTGGCAGCCTCCAACGCCCACCGCGACGGCTGTCATTCCGATGCTGCCGGCTCAGGTCCAGACCGATCCGGTGCCGCACCTGGGGGATGCTGCCGATGACCCGGCGATCTGGGTCAACGCCAGCGACCGGACCAGAAGCCGTGTGCTGGGCACCGACAAGAAGGGCGGGCTCGGCGTGTACGACCTGACCGGCAAGCAGCTCCAGTACTTGCCCGTCGGGCGGTTGAACAACGTGGACGTGCGCACCGGCTTTGTTCTCGGCGGCAAGCAGGTTGACCTCGCCGTGGCCAGCAATCGGGATCACAACAGCCTGCACCTGTTCGCCATTGATCCAACGAGCGGGCAGTTGAGCGACATCGGACAGATCGCCACGCCGATCACCGAAATCTATGGCCTGTGCATGTTCAAGGATCGCCAGGGCGCTATCCATGCGATCGCCAACGACAAGGACGGCACCTTTCTGCAGTACCGCCTGGATGATTCCAGCGGCTCGCCGCGCGGTGAGCTGGTGCGGCAGTTCAAGGTTGCCAGTCAACCCGAGGGATGCGTGGCCGATGACCGCACCCAGCGGCTCTTCGTCGGTGAGGAGGACGAGGCAGTCTGGACACTGGATGCCCGTGGCGATGCCCCGGCGAAGCTGGAGAAGGTGATCGGTGTCGGCGGCCCGTTGCATGACGACGTCGAGGGGCTGGCGCTCTACCAGGGTGCGAAGGCCGATTACCTGGTGATCTCGAGCCAGGGTAACGACAGCTATCTGGTACTGGATGCCGCCGCGCCTTACGCCGTTCGCGGCGCCTTCCGCGTTGGTTTGAATGCCGAGCGCGGCATCGATGGCGCATCGGAGACCGATGGGCTGGAGGTCACTTCGGCCAACCTCGGCGGTATCTGGAGCCGCGGCATGCTGGTGGTTCAGGACGGCCGCAAACGCATGCCCGAAGGCGCTCAGAACTACAAATACCTGCCGTGGGCAGCGGTTGCTGACGCGCTAGGGCTGGACTGACCTCGGTCGCATGAATGCATCAGGCGACGCCCGCAACGTTGCCTGAAAGTAATAAACGAGTGCCTTCCCACGGGGCGGCCGGAGGAAATACAGATGCAAAGTGAACATATGTCGGTCTGGGGCCTGGTCAGCGAGGCCAGCCTGGTGGTGCAACTGGTGATGGTGATTCTGGTGCTGGCCTCGATTGCCAGTTGGTACCTCATCATCCAGCGTGGCGCGGCCTTGCGCCGCAGCGAACGCCTTTTGAAAACCTTCCTGCAGCGCTTTCGTAGCGGCGCGGAACTGACGCAGTTGTATCGCCAGGGCAGTGATCAGCCGCTGCCCCGGGAGGCGGCCCTGCAGCACATCTTTCTCGCCGGTTATCAGGAGTTCAGCCAGCTGCAGCGCCAGCCGGGCATTGCACCGGATGCGGTGCTCGAGGGGGTGGAGCGCAGCCTGTATGTCGCGATTTCCGAGCAGGAGGAGCGCTTGGAAGGCGGTTTGCAGTTCCTCGCTACGGTCGGTTCGGTCAGCCCCTATATCGGCCTCTTCGGTACGGTGTGGGGGATCATGAATTCCTTCCTTGGTCTGTCCATGGTGCAGCAGGCGACGCTCTCCACCGTTGCTCCGGGCATTGCCGAAGCGCTGATCGCCACGGCCATCGGCCTGTTCGCGGCGATCCCCGCGGTGATGGCCTACAACCGCTTTTCCGCCCGCGGCCAGACCCTGAGCGCGCGTTACTACAGCTTCGCCAACGAGCTGCAGGCGCGCCTGCATCGTCGCCTGCATGCCGGCTCGCCCAGCGTCGCCGCTGCTGCCTGAAGGAGCTTCGCCATGCTGGTCAAACCGCAGCGTAAACACGGCCCCAAAGCCGAAATGAATGTGGTGCCCTACATCGATGTGATGCTGGTGCTGCTGGTGATCTTCATGGTGACCGCGCCGATGCTGGTGCAGGGCGTGAAGATCGAACTGCCCAAGGTCGCCGCCGAGGCGCTGCCCATCGAGAATGAGCGGCAGATTCTGACCCTCTCGGTGAAGGCCGACGGCAGCTTCTACTGGCACCTTGGCACCGAGCTGAATGCCGAGGACCAGACGGACAGCGCCATCGACCTCGGGGAAATGCGCGAGAAGGTCGCCGCGATCATCGCCGAGCGCGGCGATACCCAAGTCTACGTACGCGCTGATGATGCTGCGGACTATGGCCGCGTGGTGGCGGGGATAGCCGAGCTGCAGCGCGGCGGGGTGGTGAACCTCGGTCTGATTACCGAGGCGCCACCTGGGCAGCCTACGCCATGAGCAGCCTGACCATGACGCTACCAACGAGCTTCCCGGTAGCGCGTCCGCAGTGGCGCAGCCATGCCGGTGCTGCGGCGGTCACCCTGGCGCTGCACGCTGGCGTGTTCGGTCTGTTACTGCATGGCTGGACGCCCGAGCTGAGTGCTCCGAGCCAGACTCAAGTGCTCAAGACCCAACTGATCAGCCTGCCGACTCCCAAGCCGGCGGCGGAGGCTGTGATTGAGCCCGAGCCGACACCCGTCCCGGAGCCGCTGGTGGAGACGGTCATCGAGGAACCGCAGGTCGATCCGCAGATCGAACAGCAGCGCCTGGAACAGGCCGATCTGGCCTACAAGCGCGCCGAGCAGGAGCGACAGGCAGAGGAGGCGCGCGTCAAAGAGCAGCAACGAGCCAAGCAGCAGCGCAAAGAGCAGCTGGAGCGCGAACGGCAGGAACGCATCGAAGTCGAGCGGCAGCAGCGCGAAGCCCAGCGCCGCGAGCAGCTGACTCGTGAGGAACAACAGCGCCAACAGGCGGCACGTGCCGAAGCGGCGGCCGCTGCAGAACGCGCGCGCCAAGCCGAAGCCGCAGCGGCTGCCAGTCGCCAGTACCTGCCCATCGCCAAGGACGCACCTGACTACCCAACGCGTGCGCTGGACAAGGGCATCGAAGGCACCTGCACCGTCAGTTATTCGGTCAACCCACAGGGTCGGATCGAAAACCCGAAAGCGCTGGAAGACTGCCACCCGCTGTTTATCCGACCGTCACTTACGGCTGCTAAAAGTTTTCGCTACCAACCTCGGATCGTCGACGGTCGCGCCGTGACCGTCCCCGAGGTCAAAAACACCTTTCACTACCGCATCCAGTGATGCGGACCAGACCCATTTGCTTAACGAGTTAATGATGAAACAGGATTTCCAAAGCTTTCACGCCAACCTTTCCGCGCTCGATGATCAGGCGATCAACCCGAGCGCCAACGTCTCGTTGGAGCAGCTTGTCGATCGCAGCCGACGCAACCTGCTCAAGGGCGGCATGGGCCTTGCCGCACTGGGCTTTCTTGGCGGCAGTCTGGGCGCCTGTCGTAGCGCCGTACAGTCTGAGTCGCTGATCGGCTTCAAGGGCATCCCGACGCAGCTCGATCCGGCCTTCGACGGCGTGCAGGTTGCACCGGGCTACAGCGCGCGGACCTTCTTTTCCTGGGGTGATGCCGTCATGGCGGACGCCCCCAAGTGGAATCCGGACGCCACCGATGATTGGCAGGCCCAGCTCAAGCAGGCGGGCGACAACCATGACGGCATGCATTTCTTTCCCTTCCCGGAAAATCCGGACAGCCACGGCCTGCTGGTGATGAACCACGAGTACGTCAACCCGCCGCTGCATCCCAATGGGATGACGTTTATCGATGGCAAGCGCCCGCTGGATGAGGTGCGCAAAGAGCAGGCAGCTCATGGCGTCAGCGTCATCGAAGTGAAAAAGGATGCACAGGGCCAATGGCAACGGGTCATGCCGTCGCGCTACAACCGGCGCATCTCGGGCATGACGCCGATGGCGGTGGGCGGCCCGCTGGCCGGCAACGACGCGCTGAAGACCGCTTCCGACCCCAGCGGCCGCGAAATCATCGGCACGCTGAACAACTGTTCAAGCGGCTTCACGCCCTGGGGCACCTATCTGGTGTGCGAGGAGAACTGGCACAACTACTTCGTCAACCATGACGCCGAAGACATGGCCAAGCGCGTGTCGCATAAGCGCTATGGCATCGAAGGCAAGGGCTTGAGCAAACTCTACGGTTGGGAAACCGCCGACGCCCGCTTCAACGCCACACCGGACCCGACGCAACCGCACGGTGGCCACGTACATGAGCCGAACCGTTTCGGCTGGGTGGTCGAGGTCGATCCCTTCGACCCAGCGAGCAAGCCGGTCAAGCGCACCTCGTTCGGTCGCTACTGCCGCGAGTGTTCCGTTCTTTCGCTAGGTGACGACGGACGCATGGCCTTCTATTCCGGCGATGACACCAAGGGCGAATACGTCTACAAATTCGTGCCAAGCGGCCGTTATGTAGCGGGTGATGATCAGGCCAACCGGCGACTACTGGACGATGGCACCTTGTACGTGGCGCGGTTCAACGCCGATGGCAGCGGCGAGTGGCTGGCGCTGGTCCACGGACAGAACGGTCTGACCGCCGAGAACGGTTTCGCCGACCAGGCGGAAGTGTTGCTCAACGCCCGCGCCGCTGGCGACCACGTGGGCGCGACGCCCATGGACCGGCCGGAGTGGGTGGCCGTGCACCCGCGCAGTCGCGAGGTCTATGTAACCCTGACCAACAACGACAACCGCGGCATCAAGTGGCCCACCGACAAGGCCAATCCGCGTCCCGTGAATCTGCACGGCCAGATCCTGCGCTGGAGCGAGAAGGGTGCTGATCCGACCGCTACCACGTTTACCTGGGAAGTTTTCCTGCTGGCCGGCGAGCAGCCCGGCGCCAAGGATGCAGAGGGTGAGCCAGTACCGGCCAACCTCACCGGCACCATCAACGGGGATATCTTTTCCTCGCCCGATGGGCTGGCCTTCGATAACGCCGGCCGGCTGTGGATTGAGACCGACTACGGCGACGACGAGGCCGCGATGCAGGCCATGGGCACCAATCAGCTGCTCTGTGCTGACCCGCGCACCCGCGAGGTGCGGCGCTTTCTGGTCGGCCCTCGCGGCTGCGAAATCACGGGTATCACCTGGAGCCCGGATTACCGCGCCATGTGGATCAACGTGCAGCACCCCGAGCTGAGCTTCCCGGCCAGCGATGGCAAGACGCGTCCCCGGGCCTCGACAGTGCTTGTTACCAAGGACGATGGCGGCATCATCGGGACCTGATGGCTGTTAGCGATGGGCAGGCCTGCCGGCGCGCTCATGTTTGTGCGCCGCAGTTACGCTGAACGTTTGCACCGGAACCCGGCTCTAACATCCCGATACATACTTCTCTGAATGTAACCAAGGAGTCGGGCTATGGCCATTTCGCAGCTGCGCACTCGCGTGTCCCTCGCCGTCGTCATTTCCTGTACACCGCTGGTGAGCCAGGCGGACCTCTACTCGCTGAAAATCGAAAACGATATTTTTGCTTCTGACGATGGGCACTACACCAACGGTTTCGAGTTGATGCGTTCGTTCGAGCCTGGCGCCGATCACTGGTCGCGGCGTTTCGCCGAGGCGATGCCGGGCTGGAGTTCCGATCAGGTTGATAACGTCGCCTATCGGCTGGGACATCAGCTATACACGCCGGACGATATAACTCGAGCTGAGCTGATCGAGGACGACCGTCCCTACGCCGCGCTGTTGTTTGCTGGCATGTCGATTTTCTCGAATGATCAGCATGAAGGCTGGCGCGGCACCAGCGGTCTGCATCTGGATGTCGGGATCGTCGGCCCGGCAGCTGGGGGCAAAAAGATTCAGCGCCGGGTCCACGAAATCACCAACAGTGACGAGCCGCGCGGCTGGGACAACCAATTGCGCAACGAACCCTTCGTCAACCTTGCGTACCAGTACCGCTGGTGGGGTCAGCAGCGCCTTGGCGGTCTGGAGTTCGAGTACGGTCCGAGCGCCGGCTTTGCGCTAGGCAATCTCTACACCTATGGCTCTGCGGGGTTCGGGTTGCGCATCGGGCAGCGACTAGAGCGCAGTTTCAGCATTCCGGCAGTGGCGCCGGCACAGAGCGGCAGCATGTTCTTCGATCAGGGCGGCGGCTTCGCCTGGAGTCTTTTCGCCGATGTCGAAGGGCGCTATATGGCGCAGAACATGCTGCTTGAGGGTAACACCTGGAAAAGCAGTCACTCAGTGGACCCGGACGAGTGGGTGGGCGATGCCAAGGCCGGTATCGCGCTCACCTGGAATAGCTGGCAGCTGGCCTTTGCCAGGGTCTGGCGGACGCGTGAATTCAATGGCCAGGCCAATCATGACCAGTTCGGCTCGCTGACGGTCTCGACCTGGTTTTGAGGATGAAGCGGGGAGCGAGTGCCCCCCGCGTAGGTTCACTTACTTCTTAACCCAGCTGCCGTTTAGCAGGATGATCTGGCCGGGCGGGGTTTTTTCGATGGCCTTCTTACCGGCAATGGCTTCCACGTCTGCGACGCCGATGCCGTTCTTCTGTGCCAAGCGATAGTACTCGGCGCGTCGGGCCTGGTTGATCTGACTGGCGATTTCTTCGGCTTGCCCGCCGCTCTGCACGACGCCGAGATAGCCGTCGGGTTTCTCGCCGAGCTGACCGCTGGCCTTGGCCTGGCCGAGCGCGGACATGGCCTCGTTGAGCGACATGGCGGCAGCCGGCAGCGCAAGGCACAGCGCCACAAGCAGGGTTCCGAGTTTCAGATAGGTCTTCATAAGGCTCCTCAGAACAGACCGCTGTCTTCGTTGATGATCGAATCGAGTTGCTTGTCGACCTTGATGTAGATCTCGTGCTCGATTTTCACGTTGAGGTTGATGTTGATCGGCTCGTTAGGCACGGCCAGCTCAACGCGTGGGGTACAGGCAGTGGCCAGCAGGGCCAGCGCCAGAATGCTGATGGGATGGCACAACCGCATGACGGTGTTCTCCAGATCGAAGTCGCCGCTACATTGCCTCATCTGAGGCGCTCCTGCACGCGCCGTTGAATGGTTTCGCTGACACGATCAGACAATTGGAGGCTGGTTAGCAGGGCGGGAATGTCTTCCTCGAGGTTGATTGAAAAATTGATAGGGCGGCCGCCTTCCAGCGCGGGGTTGCGCCCGTGCAGCTTGAGGCCCAGATCGAGTGTGCCGTCGGCGGCATAGTGCACATCGCTGGCGAGCAGATCGTAGTGGAAGTCATCCAACGCCTCGGTGACCAGGCGCATCGCTGGGTTGGCTTGGCCCAATGCCTGGATTTTCGGCGAGCGGAATTGCAGCGCGCCGCCAGGCTCGCGTGCCTGCAGCGAGCCCTGTTCGATACTGATTCCGGCTTCACTGCGCTGCAGCTGCAGCTCGCCATCGATAACGCCTGTGCCGGATAGCCCTTCGGCGGGGTAGGCTTCGAGCAATAACGGCAATTGCAGCCCGCGCAGGTGAGCTTTTAACTGCTGCGTGCCCGACCCAAGGTCAGCCATGCCCGGTTCCAGCCATAGCCGTCCGCCCAGCAGCCGCACCTCGGCGATGCTCCAGGCCAGGCGGCCCTGAGCGAGGTTGTCGAGCGGGCCCGCGTATTCACCGGCGAAGCGCAATGGGCCGAACGTGAAGCCCGGATTGGCCTCGCGCAGGGTCAGTTCCGTCACGTCCACCCGCAGCTGATCGCGCCGTAACACGGCCGAAATCTCTGCGTCCAGCCCGCTCAATTCGGTGCGATCGTAAATGCCGCCGAGCCCCTTGGCGCTGAGCTTGGCCGATGCCGCAAGTGGGCCGCTGCCTGGCAGGCTGAGTTGCGCCTGCCCTTGCAGACGTCCGTTGTTCAGCTCCAGCAAGGGCGGCCAGTCGGCGAAAGTCGCGGCCAGTGGGTTGCCGGCGCGCAGGAACAGCTCAGGCAGGGTGACGTTGAGGCGAGTCGCGCTGTTAGCCCAGGTGTGGCTCAGCGCCACTGGCAGGCTGAGGCCGCCATCGTTGCCCAGCGGGCCGTCGAGGGAGACCTGCGACAGGTCCGCATTGAGTGTGCCGCTCCAGCGCCAGGCCTGTGGACGCAAGGCCGGCTGCTTTACTTCACTGGCCGCTACAGCGGGCTTGCCGGTGATCGCCAGGCGTCGAAGCTCACCCTCGGCAAAACCAGCCTCCACCTTGGCCCCTGCCAGCTGCAGCATCAGCTGGCTGACGGTCAGGCCTGACGCGGCTGACAGGCTATCTACTCGCAGCCTTGAGTTTTTGTCGAAGCGAATGGTGGCGTCCTGCTGCGAAACCCGCCCGTGCAGCCGCAGGTCTGCTTCGAGCCCCTGCAAACTGAAGTTCGCCTCTGTCATCGTCGGGCTGCGCAGCTTGAGCTGGGTTTGGTCGAAGGTCGCCGCGTAGGGCGCAGCGGTTGCCAGTACGAGACGCGTATCCAGCGTCACAGGCGAGGGGCCGCTGGCAGACAGATGCACGCTCAAAGGCAGGGCCTGAGTCGCTTCGTCAGTCTCTGTCGGAATGATCTTGAGACTTACGGCACTGGGACGCAGTTGTGCTGGCAATGCCGCGAACAGATCCGCGGCCGGCTGCAGGGTGACATCGCCGGCCAGCTCGGTTGGTATCCACAGGCCGTCATCGGCAAGAATGCTCAAGTCCAGCTGACCCTGTAGCTGGCCAAGGCCGACCACGGGCCAGGGCGCCGGTAGATTCGCCGATAGTCTCAGCTCGCCATTCAGTGCCTGCCAATCCTCCGCCAGGGTTTGCGTGTCAAGTTGCAGCGCCCAGCCGGCGCCGATCCGCATCTGCTCGGGTAATGTCGGCAACGCCGGCGGCGTATAGGCCAGCCATTCATTCAACCAGGCCAGCAGCCACGGCGCTTCCGGCAACTCGTTCATCGCCAGGGTACCGCGCCAGAGCGTCGAACCGGTCTGGGCAGTCAGTTGGTTTTTCATGCTCAAGCGCTGCTGGCCGTCCAGGTGCAGAGCGAGGTCCAGATGGGTGTCGCTGTCTTGTTCATACGCGTGCAGCGCCAAGGCCAGGCGATGCGGCTGGTGGTCCAGCTGCAAGTCGAGCGTGGCGGGAAGCAGCTCCTCCTCGCCAAGCTGCCAGCCAAGTTGCCCCTGGGCCCGGCAGGTTCCGCTTGCACAGGGCACTTTCAGATCTAGCGAAGCGATCTGTCCTCGTCGGGGCAGCCAAGCCGACCAGTCGTTCAGTTGCTCAGGGTCGGGTAAAGAGAGGGGCTGGTTGTCGTCGTTCTTGCTGGCAGCGGGCTGCCATTGGGCGTCGAGGCGCTCGATGTTCAGTGACCGAAGCGGCAGCAGTCGCCAACCGTCTGCAAAGTCGAGGCGCAGATTGTCGAGTGTCACTTCGAGCCGTTCGTCGGCTGATGGCTGCCGGACGAGGACCATTTGCCGCACGGCAAAATGGTCGAGCGTCAGGCGCATTCCGCTCACGTCGAGCGTGACGATTCCGAGGTCGCGCTTGAGTTGCTGCCAGCGGAAGCCACCGTAAAACCCAAACCCCAGAACGAGCAGAGCCAGGCCGGCAACCGCCCAGACGAGGATTGTCTGCCGCTTCGTCATGACCCGTTCCGCTGAAAATCGATGCGTAAGCATAGGCCGGTCGCTGCGCGCTTGCGACCGGCTTACGAAGCGAAGTCGTCGAGACCGAGCTGGGAACGGAAAGTTCCTTGCCATGCCGCGAAACGCTGGAGGGATGCGCCCAGGCGGGCGTTTCGAGAAGGTTGCGCCAAACTTGTGCACATTCGCTGTCGAGCCTTGTCAAGCGCTTATGACAATCTGTCGCAAATCAAGCGGAAGCTTATATCGACAATAACCTACTGAAAAATAAAGAGTTTTTACATTGGCGAAAAAACCGCCAGTTTAACTGCAGCCCGCTAACCATAGGCGCTAGGGGAATTTGTAACCTGTTTGCCCACAGAGTTATCCACAGCTTCTGTGGATTAAATAATTGTGTGAACCAGATCGTGTATTTTGAATTTTTGCAAGACTTTAACTCTGTGAAAAAAGGAGTAGAGTGCGCGCCCTTGTCCCCCCGAACCATTCGGTGACCATGAGAACGCGTCCACTCGCCTCGAGCTCGCTCGAGAGCACTTCATCTTCTCCACGCCTGCCGATGCGCATGGCGTTGTGGCTGCTGGACAGCCAGCGTCTAGGACAGACCAAGAGTGTCAAACGCATCGCCGGTCGGATGCTCAAGCAGCCGGCACTCGAAGGTGTGGTTGAAGCGCAGAGCCGCCTGGGACGGTTGCTCTGCCACGACTGCGACAGCCAGCGTGATCGTCGCATCGGTTTCGAACTGCTGCGCCAGGCCGCACGGGCCGGCGACCGTCAGGCTCAGCTCGAGCTTGGTCAGCTGTACTGTCAGGTTCAGCACCGCGAGCTGTCCAAAGCACGCCACTGGCTCGAACAGGCGGCTGCACAAGGTTCGACCGAAGCCTCGCGGATCCTCTTGCTGCTTCCGGCCAAGCGCTAGATTCGGCGTCGCAGACGGGCCGGCCTGACCTGTACGGGCTGGCTGGCTATACTGCCGCGCAGTTCAGCCGGAGCCGTTCATGCCCCTCGATCCTCTCTATCTAGCAGCCGGCCTCGGTGCCCTCTGTTTATTGCTCGCCATTGTTACGTTCTCGCTGCAACGGCGCTTGTCCCTGCAGCAGGCGGAGCTGTCGTTGCTCGACGAGCGGCTGAGCCAGGCGGTCATGGCGCAGGAAGGCCTCGGCGCGCAACTGGAAACCAGTCGCCAGGAGCAGGCCGATCTTCATGAAGCCCGCGCAGCGCTTCAGTCCGAAGCCGCTGTCTTGCGACGAGAAACTGAATGGCTGCAGGCCCAACGGTTGGAAAGCCGAGAAGCGCTCGATGATCTGCAGGCCGAGCGCGATGCGCAGCAAGCGGAGCTGCGTGCACTGAGCGCCGCTCACGCTGCGGTCACAGCCGAGCTGAACGAACAGCAGAAAACCCATGAGCAGCGTCTGGAAGATCTCCAGGGCGCCCGCGATGAGCTGCGTGCGCAGTTTGCCGAGCTGGCAGGCAAGATCTTCGAAGAGCGCGAGCAGCGTTTTGCCGAGACCAGTCACGAGCGTCTTGGCCAGCTGCTTGATCCGCTTAAGGAACGCATCCAGTCGTTCGAGAAGCGCGTCGAGGAGAGCTACCAGAACGAGGCGCGCGAGCGTTTTTCTCTGGCCAAGGAGCTTGAACGACTGCAACAGCTCAACCAGCGCCTCGGCGACGAAGCAACCAACCTGACCCGCGCCCTGCAGGGGCAGAAGACCCAAGGTAACTGGGGCGAGCTGATCCTCGAGCGTGTGCTCGAGCATGCCGGGCTTGAAAAGGGTCGCGAATACCACACCCAGGTCAGTCTCAAGAGCGCCGATGGCGAGCGCTTCCAGCCTGACGTGTTGATCCAGCTGCCCGGCGACAAGCAAGTGGTGGTGGACGCCAAGGTCAGCCTCACCGCCTACCAGGCGCTCATCTGCGCCGAAGACGAGGGCAGCCGCGCGCTGGCCCTCAAGCAGCACGTCCTGTCGTTGCGCAATCACCTCAAAGGCTTGTCACTCAAGGACTACCAGCGCCTCGAAGGGCTGCAGAGCCTGGATTTCGTCCTGCTTTTCGTGCCCATCGAAGCGGCGTTCGCAGCGGCGCTACAAGCCGACCCCGAGTTGTTTCAGGATGCCTACAGCAAGCACATTGTGATCGTCAGCCCGACCACCCTGCTGGCGACGCTAAGGGTGATCGACAGCCTCTGGCGCCAAGAGCGGCAAAGCCAGAATGCTCGTGAGATCGCCGAGCGTGCAGGGGGGCTGTACGACAAATTTGCCGCCTTCATTCAGGATCTGGACGAGATCGGCAGTCGTCTGCAGCAACTGGACAAGGCCTATCTAGGCGCGCGTAACAAACTCACCGATGGTCGCGGCAATCTGGTAAGCCGCGCCGAACAGCTCAAGCTGTTGGGCGCGCGTGCGAGCAAGCGGCTACCGGCCGATTGGCTCGAGCGTGCCGGGGCCGAGGTGCCGCTAGAAGCTGAGGAGTAGCGCGTGCGTTCAGCGTCACAGCAGCCACAACACCGCTAGCCCGGCGAGCAAGCCGCTGAACATGAACGGTAGGGTCAGCATCGCCAGAGCGCGGCCGCCAATAAAGACGATCAGGCCTCCTTTGACCAGACTGTTGCTCAGCGCCGCGAGAAAGATGCCACGCACCGCGACCTGTTCAGCCAGATCGGTCCGGGCGCTGTTGGCCAGCGACAGGGTGATTGCATCCACATCGGTCAGCCCGGAAAGCAGGGCAATCAGATAGACCCCCGCGTCGCCCAGTCCCCTTTGCGCGGCTTCGACAAGGAACAGGATGAGTACGAGCAGGCCGGCAAAACGCAGCGCCGGACCCAGTTCGAACGGGTTCTTCAGCGGTGGCTCGGCGGCGTTGTCGGGCTGCTGACCGGCGCGCAAGTAGTAGAACAAGGCGCCGGCGGCGTAGATCAGGCCGGCCGTCAGCATTGGCGCGAGCAAGGCCGGCAGCAACGTCCTATTGATCACCCCAACTTCCAGCAGTACCCGCGGGAACATCAGCGCCGAGGTTGCCAGCAGGCCCGCGGCCAAGGCGTGGCGCATTTTCCCCGAGTCCAGGCGGGCGAGGGTGATGGTCATCGCCGTGGAGGAAACGATGCCGCCCAGCAGTGCCGTGATCATCAATCCGTGGCGGGTGCCCAGCAGACGGATGGCGACATAGGCAGCAAAGCCGATACCGGCAATCAGCACCACCATCCACCAGGTGGTATAGGGGTTGAACGCCTGCCAGGGCCCATACCCCTGGTTCGGCAGTGCGGGCAGCAGCACCACGGAAATGAACAACAGCTTTAGCACGCCGCTCAGTTCCGCTTCGTTTAGCTTGTGCAGCGCACCGTGCAGTCGCGCTTTCAGACTCAACAGCAAGGCCACCACGACCGCCACAGCGGCGGCCAGCAGGCGACTTTCGGCCACGGCCAGGCTGCCAAGCAGGAAGGTCAGCAGCAGCGCCATCTCGGTGGTCATACCACGATCAGTATTGGTGCGGGACTCGATCACGTAGCCGGCGATCGTCAGCAGGGCCAGCACGACGAACATTGCGATCCAGGCGGGCGTACCGAAATGACTGGCGCTCAACGCAGCCAGGCCGCCGAACAGCCCGGCAAGGCCGAAGGTGCGTATGCCGGCCATCTCCTGGCCGTCCCTGTCACCGCCGCTCCAGCTGCGTTCTGTACCGATCAGTAGGCCCACGCCGAGAGCGGTTGCCAGGTTCAACAATAATTCGAGGGTCATGGGCAAAGGCCGTCGGCAACTTCTAATGAGTCCAGTCTAGCCGTCTCGCTGCGGCCGCGGTTTGCGTTGACGCAACGCAACGTCAATGCAGCGGAACGTGGCGGCTCATCAGTGCGCGCAACGCTGCCGGCTTGACCGGTTTGGCGAGAAAGTCCAGCCCCGCCGCATGGATCGCCGCGATCAGCTCCGGACGACCGTCTGCACTGATTACCACTCCGGGCACCGGTTCGCCGAGGCGGGTGCGCAGCCAGGCCATCAGTTCCGAGCCGGTCTCACCGTGATCCAGGTGGTAGTCAACCAGCACCAGTTGTGGGCGCACGTCCTCACGCAGCAGTGCCTCGCATTCGGCCCGGTTACTGGCCGTCCAGACCTGGCAACCCCAGCGCGACAACAGGCTGTTCATGCCCACCAGAATGCTGTCTTCGTTGTCGATGCACAGCACCTGGATGCCGGTCAGAGCGGTTTGCTGCGCTTCGCCATTGCCATTGCTGGTGACCTGTCGGAGCACCTGGCTGGCGATCGGTACCGTCACGCTGAATACACTTCCTTTGCCGGGCCAGGAGCGCACCGCCAGCGGATGGTTGAGGACCTGGCAGAAGCCGTCTGCAATCGCCAGACCCAGTCCCAGGCCTTTCTCGGCGCGGGTCTGATGGCTGTCCAGACGTTTGAACTCCTCGAAGATCACTCGCAGCTTGTCTTCGGCGATGCCCGGGCCATGGTCCCAGACCTCGAGACGCAAGGAAGAGCCTTGGCGGCGCACCCCTAGCACCACGCGACCTTTGGCGTAGCGGAACGCATTGGTGAGGAAGTTCTGCAGCACCCGGCGCAGCAGGCGGATGTCGCTGTCGACCCGTAGTCGGCTGCCATGCACCCTGAAATCGACGCCTTGTTCGGCGGCGAGCATGGTGAACTCCGTGGTCAGCGTGTCGAACAGGGTCGCAAGCGGGAAGGGGTTGCGGTCGGGGGTGATGCGACCATTTTCCAGGCGCGAGATATCGAGCAGGTCGGAGATCAGGTCTTCGGCCGAGCGCAAAGAGCTGTCCAGATGCCGAACCAGATCCCGCGCTTCCGCTGGCAGCGCATCGTGTTGGTGTGACAAGGCGGCGGAAAACAGTCGCGCCGCATTCAGTGGCTGCATCAGGTCATGGCTGACCGCGGCAAGGAAACGCGTCTTCGATTGGCTGGCTGCCTCGGCCGCGCTCTTGGCGGCCGTCAGCGCCTTGTTCAGTTTGGACAATTCATGGGTGCGCTCGCTGACGCGCTGTTCGAGGCCTTCGTTGGCATCCTTGAGGGCGCGTTCGGCGTCGCGGTAGGCGGTGATGTCACTGAAACTCATGACGAAGCCGCCGCCGGGCATGGGATTGCCGATCAGTTCGACCACCCGGCCGTTAGGGAAGGTGCGCTCCGAGGTGTGCGCGCGCCCTTGGCGCATCCAGTACAGCCGCTTGGCTACGTGGGTGTCCGGGTCGCCAGGTCCGCAGAGGCCACGTTCGGCGTTGTAGCGGATGATGTCGGCAATGGGCCGGCCAATGTAGACCAACCCGTCCGGGTACTCGAACATTTCCAAGTAGCGGTGGTTCCAGGCCACCAGCCGTAGCGACTGGTCGACCACGCTGATGCCCTGAGTGATGTTCTCGATCGCGCCCTGCAGCAGCGCGCGGTTGAACTGCAGCACTTCCGATGCTTCACCGACAATGCGCACCACGTCATCGACCTGCATGTCGCGACCTTCCAGCGCGGCCTTGACCACGGCGCGAGTGGACGAGGCGCCCAGCACACCGGCCAACAATCGCTCGGTATGGGCGATCCATTGACCGTCGGCCTGCTGCCGGGGTGAATAATCATGGCCGTGGCGTCGGGCAAAGCGCTGGAAGCTGAGTTCGGCGCGCTCGGCGCCGACGAAACGTGAGGCCAGCAGGAGCAGATCCTCGACCTGCACGGCCAGCAGCCGGCGGCTGCTGGCCGTGGGGTGGATTTCCTGTCCGATGAACCGGCTGGCCTGCCAGTGTTCGGCGACACGTGTCTGCGACAGGATTGACACCCAGAAGAACAGCGTCGCGTTGCCCACCAACGACAGGGTGACGCCAAGCGTCAACGCACTGGTATTGAATGGCAGATCGGTTGTGTACATCCACTGCAGGCCAGGAAACATTTCCAGCGGCCAGCCGAGCAGCGGCAGAATCAGCGTGTAAAGCCAGATCAGTCCGCCTGCGGTGAGGCCAGCAAACACACCGCGGCGGTTGGCCTGCTTCCAGTACAGCGCGCCGACCATGGCCGGGGCCAACTGCGTGAGCGCGGCAAAGGCGATCTGGCCGATGGTCGCCAGGCTCGCGCTGGAGCCCAGCAGGCGATAGCTGACATAGGCCAGCAGCAGGATCGCGACGATGCTGATACGGCGCACCGAGAGCATCCAGTGGCGGAACACTTCGAAAGGTTGCTCGGCTTCCTTGCGACGCAACAACCAGGGCAGCAGCATGTCGTTGGACACCATGGTCGACAGCGCCACGCTGGCCACGATCACCATGCCGGTCGCGGCCGACGCCCCGCCAATGAACGCCAGCAGCGCCAGGGCAGGATGGGACTCGGCCAGTGGCAGGCTGATCACGAAGGAGTCCGGGCTGACGCCGCTGGGTAACAGCAGCTGGCCAGCCAGGGCGATCGGTATGACGAACACGGCGGCCAGTACCAGGTACAACGGGAACACCCAGCGGGCCAGGCGAAAATCGTGCGGTTCGATGTTTTCCACCACCGTCACGTGGAACTGGCGTGGCAGGCAAACGATGGCCATCAGCGCGACGGTGGTCTGCACCATCATGGCTGGCCAGTTCACCGTTTCCTGCCAGAACTCCGAGAGTTCGGGGGCGTCGTGGGCCCGGTTGAACAGGTCGCCAAACCCATCAAACAGACCAAAGGTGACGAAGGCACCGATCGCGAGGAAGGCAAACAGCTTGACCAACGACTCGAAAGCGATGGCCAGGACCATGCCGCGGTGGTGCTCGGTCACGTCCAGGTTTCGGGTGCCGAACAGAATGGTGAACAGCGCCAGCACCATCGATACGATCAGCGCGGTGTCCTGCGCGCCGGAGCCGGCCGCGGCCTCGCCCTCGTTGCCCACCAGCAGATTCACGCCGAGGACGATGCCCTTGAGCTGCAGTGCGATGTAGGGCAGCACGCCGACTAGGCAGATGAGCGTCACCACCACCGCCAACGGTTGCGATTTGCCATAGCGCGCGGCGATGAAGTCCGCAATCGAAGTGATATTTTCCTGCTTGCTGATCATGATCATCTTCTGGATGACCTGCGGCGCCAGCAGCATCAGCAGAATCGGACCAAGGTAGATCGGCAAGAAGGCCCAGAGTTGTTCAGCCGCCTGGCCGACCGCGCCGAAGAAGGTCCAGCTGGTGCAATAGACCGCCAGCGACAGGCTATAAACCCAGGCGCGAACCCGCGGCGACAACTGGCTGCGGTTGCGATCCCCGTAGAAGGCAATGGCAAACAGCACGGCCATATAAGTGAGGGCGACCAGCGCAATCAGCCCACCGGACAACGACATGCGAACTCCAGATGTACATAAGTAAGCGGGCTCCAGCCTGGCCGTTTCCACAGAGTGGTCGATCCATGTCAGGCCGGGCAGCGTTCACCGTCGCCGGTAGGTAGCCTGACCACTGAAGCTGCGAGTCAGGGACAGCCAATGAATGGTGGCTACCGGGATGGTGCTTGGGGCTGCCCAGGCTCAGCAGGTTTCGATGGCCGGAAGCTACCGCTCGTTGAAGACTTGAAAGGGTAAAGTTTCGCAGTAAAACGGGGCGGCGTGTTGCGGCTGCGACCATGGTCGCATGAGCTGGGCAAACACGACTGAATCCGCCGCAAAGCACTGCGCTAGACAATCTGCATGCTGGGTCTGGTGATTTGCAGGTTCCGCGCGGTCCGGGTGCCGTTGCTCCGAAGCGAGCCACTAGACTGATGTCCGATTGGCCACGTCGCGCTGGCCCATTCATGACCGGGGCACTTACTGCTGCCCCTGCGATCACAACAGGGCCTCATTCCGTTCAAGTCTGGAGAAAACACTGATGTTCACGCCGGGTCCGGTTACCTTGCAGCGGGGCGCCCTACGGTTGGAGCCGCTGGTAGAAGCCGACATTCCGGCCTTGGTCGAACTGGCCGAGCACAACCGCGACGAACTGATCTACCTGAACGGGCCCTTGCGCCCCGATTGGTATCGCCTGGCCGTGACCGAACAACG
>Ga0208645_1000461_pt1 | contig 44026 bp, 35 predicted proteins | sample VirMetDEL_Sep_01_FD_184519 | JGI IMG/M metagenome (GOLD analysis project Ga0208645, IMG submission 184519) | Aqueous microbial communities from the Delaware River and Bay under freshwater to marine salinity gradient to study organic matter... | ecosystem: Environmental > Aquatic > Marine >... | reverse complement strand
CTCTATTTTCTAATATCATATCTTCATCTTCTTCGTATTCTTCATCATCTAAAACTATATTAGGCGGAGACTGGGAATATCTACTAAACCAAGAGTCTGCACCGGTGGACGGACTAGACCTTCCCATTGTTCTATTATGTGTACCTAAACCTATACTGTCTATACTAGGACGAAAAGCTCCGGTTTTGATTTCTTTTATTTTTCTCATAATAGTAATTATTACTATAATAGATTAAATTCCACTGGTATTTCTATGTTTGAATGTTTTTCTTTTATAGATACAATATTTTTGATATCATTAAATCTTTTTAACGATGTTTCAAAAGTCATACTGTCGTGGATAAAAAAACTAGGTGCAATATTTTGATGATTATAAAACTGTAAAAAAGCTAATGAGCAAAAATCAACTGCTGAAGATTGAATCCAGTAGTTAACTAAATTGTTATTACTTGTTATTGGTCTTCCGTAGTAATTTAAAACATATCCATTTTCGATAAACTCTTTTTCTAATCGATCATTTAAGTCTGTTACGCCTAAGTCTTTTTTAATATCAAGAGCGACAGATTCTTTTACTCCCATTAATTTAGAAATTGTATACTCATTAGCTCCATATATTAAAGCTAATATCCCGCGCTTAACCCTGGATCGATCTTTTATCTTAATATTATAATTATCACAAACCCATGAATAAACATCATTCTGATTAATCTTATGCCCCTGTGACTTTAAATAAAAGAACGGTTCACAAGACTTAAAGTCAACTTCGACTAAAATATTTTCTTTGTTTGTAGATTTTAGTTTTTTTCTGTTTTCTTTTTTTAGTGTGAGGTAATTAAATCCTTTTTTAATACTAGTTCTACCGGTCACACCACTGTGGTCATATATTGGTTTTTCTAATATATTTCCTTCATATAAAACGTCATTTAAGTCTAAGTAACATTTTTTTCTCAGAGGAAATATTTCATAATGATAACTAGTTATCATGCAAACTGATGAATTAATTTCTTCTTTTAAATAGTCAATATACTCTTTTGTTTTTTTGAACCCTAACATTCTTTTATAGTCTAAAACTGTCTGACAATTTAGCGACATAAAAAAGTTTGAATAGAATTCTTTAATTGTTTTAATTTTTTCTAAATTAGAAAGTATACGAATTCTATTCAAACTTTCAATATCAATATTGTCAATTGACGAATTGTCTATTTTTATTTTATTTCCAGTTGGTGAATATTCACCTGAAATAATAATATTGAATCTTTTATCTTTTTTAATTTCATAAGTCATATAGTTTATATACTACAAAATAGTAAAAATTTACAATATGATTATTGAGAATTATTTAAAGCTATAGCATTAGCTAACTTATCTTTAAAGGATGTAACAGCACCTTGACCGGTAGGAGATAGCTGCAATGTTGTCGAAAACTCTCCAGGACCAATGTTATGAGAAACTGATGTAACTGTGTATATACCATCTAAACTAGTATTTGTCCCAAAATCAATAAAAAGGGTTGTCCCTCTACTTATCATAGGCATACCTAACATCCCTACTGATACTGTATTAGGAAATACTACAACTTCTTCAAAACTAGTATCATAGCTTTGTCCATCGACTTGACCGTTTTGCAAACCACCGTATGCTTCTATCATTAAAACGTTAGCTAAATCACCGGAAGTATTTGCGCTAACTGATAAAGACTTAACAGTTGATGTACTAGCTCCGTATACCAAAGTAGGAACGTTTCTTTTTATGTACTCTTTCATTTCTCCAAAAGATAGTTTATCAATAAGCTCTCTTATGCTTTCTTCGTCTTTGTTTTTTCCAATTATTTGACTAGATGCAGATTTATTATTAATTGCACTTAATAAAGTTGCATCTTCAGGTGATGACACTGACTCTTCATCGTATACATGAATTCTAAGAATGGTTTTTTCAGTTAATCCATTTGACTCATTATTTTCTAGACCAATTCCGTTTTTAACGCCTTCCCATAAATTAGATACAAAACTTCCCTCTACAACATTTTGAATATCAATTGCAGGTACAGTTTCAAACACCATTGCTAAGTTAGGGGGAACAAATTTTGGTTCAGCTAGTCCTAGTCCATCTTTTTCATAATAAGATTTACATTTAGCTCGTATCTCCGTATCAATACTGTTTTTAAGTTTTGTTATGTGATCGTTATAAAGTTCTCTTATTCTAGGTTTGATATTATCGGGAGTGGCATTAAATGATGCCTCGCTATTCCCAGCTGTCAAATCAGTTCCGGAACGGATTGTTTTGTCAACGAGACTTTTAATCTGCTTATCTGTTTCATCACTCTCATTTAGCCCTTGCCCGTTTGTGTCTACAAGTATTTGTATCATAGACCAGAACTTTTGATCAGGTGTCTTGTTATCCTTAAGTCTTTCAATCTGTGACAAAGATGTTATTTCTGAAAATCCATAAGCAGGAAGTGCTCTATCTCTTATTAGTTTTCTTTCTAAGAGGTTTACAAACGTTTCAACTGTTATGTGAGAATTTTTATTAATTTGATCAATTAACATTTCCTCTACACGATTAAGTGGTATTGGTAAACTAGCTGTAGTATGACCTCTGGCTAGACCCGCATGGTGATTTAAAGGATAAAATATCATTTGTACTTCATCGTATGCGCATGTCGAAGCTAAAGGCCAACCTACAAATGACATTAAAAGTTTTCCTAGAGTCACAGGTTTATCGTCTTTTAAATTTGTGTACTTTTTATTACTGTTTCTAAATATTCTGTATTTATCTACAATAGAAGATCGATTGGCAGACTTATAATCAATAAGACCTATTACATCTGTATTTAAGTTTTTATGAAAAGAATACACAAAAGGAGTACTATAGTCTCTTCTAAGTCCAAAAATTTTTCCAAACATCGATCTAATTAAAGTTTCTTTATTTTCATCTTTATTCAATACAGTTCTTAGGGCATTTTCAGCAGCTAGATTACTATTGTCATCATCTACTTCCGGAGATAAAACAGCCTTAATAATATTTAAAAGTTCATCTTTTGACTTATCTTTTCCTAAATACTCACTTATAAACTTCCATTCTTCCCAAGTGACAATTGAATTTAAACTTCTAGCACTTCTTGCGTTTAATTTTAATTTTTGCCTAACCTCAGGAGGGTAATCTTTGTCTTGATTAATTTTTGAGTTAAGTTGAAAAACAGCAGTTTCAATTAAATCAGTCAAACTATTAATTGGTACAAACGGTCCGGCACCGCAATGAACTTTTTTATTCTCTCTAAAGCCGTAAGCAACAAGTTTAACAGTTATATCAACTGCACCTCCATCCCCAAAGCTATAATCAGATCCAACAACCTGGTAAATGTGTATGTCTTTAAGCCCGTCGAGATATTGTCCTATAATATTTTCACCACCTACTGTACCGTCAGGATGGTTCCAGCCAAATTCTATCTGTATCTTAGTTGTTGCAAATCTATCTGTTGCTAAAAGAGGTGCTAGATCCTTCATTCTAGATCGATCATGAAGTATTAATTTAAGACTTCCTGACTTTGAAGCAAAAAGTCCTGCTCCTGCTCCTGTAATACTAACATCAAAAGATTTGAGAGTCAAAAAAGGTGAGATGGGTTCGTATACAGGATTGTTTTGATTTTTTGCACCAAAAAGACTAGTTTCAATTGTCTGGTCAAAAGTACCTTCTCCGTTCATCCTATTAATATTTGCATTAGCCATTGTTTGCGGGCTAGTAAAAATATTCATATTAGATACTTTATTTTTTGTACCTGATTTAGAAGTTTGTTCGCCTATAATATCAGCTGTATTGTTTAGTGCTCCAATTCCATCATATGTTGTATATTCACCATTAGGGCCATTTTTAACAAACCTCATAAAAGAAACCTGATTTAATCTATCAATTTCTCCAAAGTCTGTGCTAATAATTTTTACATCTAAATAAGGAACACATCTAGACATTTCAATAGGTGGAATACCACCAAAAAATATAGGCAAATGTGACCCTTGACGGCCGTTGATGCCCACTCCATCTATGCGTATTGTTTGCGCTGTCAAAGAAGGTGTGGTAAGCCTATTTGGGACAGTAGGCCCTGGATTACCCGGGTCAACTCCTAATCCTGGGTAAATTACTCCTCCGTCGTCTTCCTCTACATTCAAACCAGTGTGTGATATTTCTTTTACTATTTCCCCGTTTGCATCTTTTATATCATTACCTTGATTATCTTTTTTATTTTGTCTGTTTATTTTTAAAATATTGACATAGGGTAATATTTTAGATATAGCATATGGTGCGCTTCCTTCACTTCCGCTTTGAGCAACTTCAACAACACAGTCTGAAAATCTTTCTACATTATTACTGATATCAAAAGAATCTGTTGAAAACCCTTTCCCTTCACCAAAAATTAAATGAAGATATTCACCCATATTGTCAATTTTTTCTGTACTATTTAGCTGAGAAGACCTAGTATAGTCTTGTATAAAATAACCACCTGTTGTCCTGTCAAATATTTTAGGAGCTATTTCTTTTTTAAATATTTGATCATTGTCGTATTGACCTGCAACACTAGCGGCTTCTGCAAGATATTCTAGTTGCTCTGCTACGTTAAGATTGTCATTAAAAAGTAAAAAGTCATTCTTAGAAAGGCCTAAAAGATAACCTTCAAATTCTCTAACGATATTGTTAAAATTTTCATTAACAACATTATAATTGGATATTTTATCATATTTGCTCAAACTATTACTCCAAATATTGACGATAAATTATTAGGAATTCTTAAAATTGTACCCGGTGGTACTTGCAAAGCATAACCAATTCCACTGGCTGCAGCAATTACCCACCAGTATGAAGAATCCTGATAATAAACACCAGCAAGCTGATCTAATCTTTCACCTACTTCTAAAGTTTTAGTACTATAGTCTATTAATCCATTTTCGACAGCCTTAAATATCTTATAAGAAGCTTTTGAATTTGTTATGTAAGACCGGCCTAGTAAGTCTTTGTTCCTATTTGAAAAACTATATCTTGAAAATGACATTATGACCTCCTTATTTTAAGCCTTGTCGACTTTCCTTTTTTGAAACTAAATTCCGCCCCTTTTCCATTATCACTATATGGATCTCCTGATATATTTTTCATTACTTCTCCTACATTATAAAGCGGAGCTCTATTGTAGCCGCTATGGTCTAGACCTGGAGGTATGTCGTGAATAACATCAAAATTAAAAGTGATCTTGCACCCCATGGGAGCACGTGCATTAAAGTCAGTCTCCCATGGGTAATCCAACCAATTAAAATTAATTCCATTGATCACACCTGCTAGACCTCGGCCAGCTGTGGTTTCATATGCTCTAGTAAATGGATTAATTCCAGGCTCCATAAAAAGACTAGTATTAGAAGCATAAAGCAATGTGCTTATCGCATCAATTGACTCAGAAGGCAAACCCATGCTCAAAGCAGCATCGTCAAAAACTGATGTTAATGCATCGCCTATTGAACCAACTGGGTCTGTTGCATACAGTGTCAACCCCATAATACTTGAAGAAAATAAAGCTGAGGGGTCTGGTAAAATATCAGGATGAACTACGTTTAAATGTTTTCCAAATAAATCTTGAGGTGCACTAAGATCAACTACTTTTACTTTATAACCTCTTTTGCCGCCAGGCATTCCTTCTAATCCTAAACCCGAATCAACAACACGAACGTTCAATCTTCTAGCTATCAAATATGTCTTTTTTGTGTCAGGAGAAAAATAACCGTTATTAGTGTTAGGTTTTAGTATCATCATTTTTAAAAGACCTGCACTTTGATTATCGTCGTTGCTAAATATACTTAGACCATCACTTAATCCTGTATCGGGGAACAGCGAAGACATGTTTGATATCACATCATTTGCTTTTTCCCTTGTTTTACCTAACTTGCTAGAACGTTCCCAATTGTGATCCGGATCTCTAAGTTGTCTAATAATATTGTCGACAGCAAGTGGATTTGCAAAACCGTTAATTAAAAAACCAGAAAGTGCTTTGAGCGCTACATCTCGCCCTAAGTTTTTAACAATTCTCTTAAAATTACTTTTAGGCATAGGAATAGAATTAAAAATAAGGTCACCTATTGACATAGGGCTTCCAAAAACTGCTAACCAAAGTTTTAATGCAACGTCTTGAACGAGGTTCAAGACGTTTCCTACTTGACCGTCTGATATTGAACCAATAGCACCAGCAATACTGGATGACCCTCCACTTTCTAAACTAGGATTTGCCTTAACACTTGCGTCACCAATTCCAAAAGTCCTGGCCAAAGCAAACCTAGAGTAGTTTGATTTAATAATGTCCCCTACTCTCATTCTAACAATAGGTGAAGCGCCTATGACTTGACTAAACGGCTGATAAAACTTAGAAACACCATCAGTACTTACCATGGATCCGGGTGTCCATTGTGGATACAACATTGTTGTTAACTTATTAATCTTGTACCACATCGAGTCAAAATCTTCTCTATTTGTTGCCATAAGAATAAAACCAACTGCAACTGTTCTTTTTGTATTGTTGTATATTTTGACTTCGTCTAGACGTCCATAACCTGAGACCCCGTTGTGGTTTGATGCAATATTATCAGTTAAGTTTGTTAAAAAGGCATTAAATGATATTATTTCATTTGTTCTTAAGTCCTGTATATAGAAAGGAACATACTCGGCTTCTAAATCATCTTCTAAGCTTTTAACAACTTCTTTTGGAATCCTATTGTAGCTACCATCAACATCTAAACCAAAGTATGTTTTATCCACAAGGGAACTACCTAACATTCCTCTTGCTGGGTTTACTCCTTTATAAAGATTGTTTAGTTTAGTTGCTGCCCTAATAACATTCGCAGGCAAAATATACATGGAAGGTGATGCATCTTGATTCCAAGAAAGCTCAGATGCATATCGTCCTTCCCCTCTTGGATATCTTCCCATACCTGCAGCCCACTCCTTCCCAGCACCTAGTTTTTCTGCACTCCTTTTATTTCCTTCTAGTGAACTTCCCGGTATCGGAATGTCTATTTTTTCCCCATCGGTCGCAGACAAACTAATGTCACCAATTGCTGCCATGGTGTTATAAAATTGAATAAATTTGTTAGATTCAATAATATCTTTATAGATTAAAAATAGCTGATTTTCATCACTTATCCCAAAAGATTCGTCAGTGTATTTTGATATAATTTGATCAAAAGATTTTAAAATCGATCTAGACACTGCTAGCCAAAACCCTGAACTTTGAACTATGTTCTTATCTTTATTAGTTGTTCTAAAAGAACCTGCACGAGGAGACACCGGTAAGTTATTTAACTCATTTGAAAATATTACCTCTAGTCCTCTGTCAACAGCATCTCCGTATGGGTATATTGTATTTGTTAATAGGTTTGATAGAATTTCATTACTTATTTTAACAGAAGATGTATATCTTGATTTTCCTAACATGTAAGTACCAACGTCTACACTTGCATTTTTTGTAATAATACTTTCAGCTTCAGCTTCTAAGCTATTTCTGTCCTGAATTCTTAGTTTTTCTAGAAAACTATTAAAAAAGTCAGATGCTATTTTTTTAAGTGCATACATTGATGCAGCTGCTTCAATATTTAAAAGATCTGATCCTTTTCCTTGAAAGTTCATTTCTGTATTATAAGTTGTCCCGTAACTTTTACTATTTTTTGCGTTGGGATCTTTAATAAAGTAATCACCTCTTCCGTCCCTAACCGATATGTCGTTTTTGTTAGGAAATCCTTTTGCATTTTTTGCTCTAAGATCATCTATGTCTAGTGAGTTAAATCCTGTATTACCAGATGCCAATCTAGACCCTTTTTCAAGTTCTTCACTAAAACCTGACGTGCTTAACAAAAGAGACTTTCCTATCTCTTTAAGATCATTAAAAGTTACTAAATTTTCATCTTTATTATAGTTTCCAAATTCATTTTGAACGTTTAGTTTTAGCTCATCATCAAAGTTTTGTGAGTTTGCAGGTAGTTCAGCAAAAGCATTCTTGCTATTGTTACCTACATTAGAAAATCTATTGTTTTTTAAAAAAACTTTATTTATTTCTTGTACGACGTTACTTGCATCGCCTTCTGGGTCAGATAAAGTTTTACCAGAATTATCTAAAGGTTTTCCTTCAACATCTTTAAGAATATTATGATTGTTTGGACTACCTGTTTTTTCTACAATTCTAGATAAATCTCCTCCTGCATTTGTTATATATCCACTGTTGCTATATTCATTAAGATGACTTTTTAGATTTGTGCCCTGCTCAATAAATACTTTTTCTGCACCTTGATTATCAGCTATATCTAGACTGTCCCCTCTTTTTAAAGAAGTACCCTCAGAGTTACCAGGTTTAATTTGAAATGAATTGTTTTCTTCCTTGGTAAGAAAACTTAGGTAATCACCTAAAAGTCCACTGTTTTCATTTAGAAGATCTAAAAGTGCGTCACCCGTATTAGGATCTATACCTAACCCATTTTTACTGTCTTCTCTTATGTAAGATATAGAATCTGCTGTGGATCCTCGCTTGTTTAAAAAATCTTTAAGGGTTTCTCTAGCCATGTTTATCCTTTAAGTAGTCTTCAATCATATTAGCAAAATTTTTAATTTTTTGATCATCAGAGAGTATATCACCTTGAAGCTTTTCAATTAGAGAAAGACTAGAAAATATATTTTCTAATTTATTTTCAATAATTTTTTTTTGTTCAACATCCAAACTATTAATATTATATTTTTTACATATCTCAATAAGTATTTTTTCTTTCATTTTTTATCCTCCTGCAACTACCAAAGATTGCCCGGCTGAATTTGTTACTCCAGGTCTAGTTATAATATTCAGCATTGATGATCCTAGTTGCTGACCGTCTAAATTTACGTTAACAGTTTGTGTACTAGGCTGTTTCATTTGTGTTACTAACTGGGTTAGACCAACAGTTAATTGACCGGTTTGTTGACTGGTTTGTCGCATTAATTCTGCCGCAGGATTAAAACCAGAAACAATAGCGTCGTTAATCGCGGTGGTGTCAACTTCGTATTGAACAGTTGCAGGAGGCGTGGTCACATTACTATACCAATTAGCAGCTTCCGTCGACTGTCCTAATGCGCTAGTTATTAAATTTACACCTTTAGCTGACGTGTCTGCAATACCTTGAATTGTTGATGATGTAGCGTTTCCTAACATTTTAGCACCATCAACAATAACACCATTATACCCAGAAAGCATTGATTTATAGGCTTCAATATTTTCTGATCCTGCCAGGTTGACTTTTTGAAAATTTGCAGCTACTTCTCCTGATAGTGTTACGCTATTGCTAAGCTCTCTTACCATTTCTGAAGAAGCTGCAGCCATTTGAACAGCGCGTTCTGTATCAATAGATCTAAGGGCTTCGTTACCTGTTTCAGCAAATTTTTTGATTGCAACTGTCATTCCGTCTAAGTTTTCAGCCTGTGCTGCTGCTGCTGCAATTCCTTCTTGACCAATTTCGTCAAAAGCACTGTCTTCTTTTAAAAACATTTTTACTTCTTCTACAGAACTCATACCAAGTTGCGATTTAAGCATTCTTAGTCTGGCATTTGACATGTTTTCTACGTCTACACCTGATGCAAGAATATCTTCCCTTATTCTATATAGAAACTCCTCTTGATCTTCATTTGCCAAATAAGTCATTTCCATTGCATCCATTTGAATACCAAACATCGCAGATAAGTCACCCATTTTTTTTGCAGCACTATCAAAATCCATAAATTGACCGGTCATTGCTTTAAAAGACTGAAAAGATGTGCCTAGCATACTTAAAGAAGCAGCAATTCGGCCGGCTGCGTCTTCACCAATATCACCAAATAGTTCTGTATCTTGTTTTATCTCAATAATACTATTTTTAAGAGTTTGAAGTGGCAAACCTGTTGCAGTTGCCAACGCATCAGCTGTCGCTGTTATTTTTTCAATAACATCTGTGCTAGCTTCTCCTGTAAATGCAAATTGCTTTTCTGTCAATTCTTTAAGTACTTTTATATCAGTACCTGTTGCTCGTGCTAGTGCGACCATTCTAACCCTTTCAGTCTTAGTTAGTTCATCGCTCATTATTGCAAATCCTTCAGCAATTCCTTTATTGAGCTGACCTACCATGTCATAAGCATCTCGCATATCTTCTTCTGTCGGGAAAAGAGATTTAAATGCGTTTTTTATATCACCGCTATTAGACTTAAAAGTAATTGCAGAATCGCCAATTCCAGCAAAAGCTTTTTGAAAGTCTTGCGTTGTTTCAAAAGCTGTGGCAGAAAATGCATTCATTTCTTCGCCACTTATAAACATTTCTCTTGTAATTCCTCCAATTGATTCATTAAGTTTAGTATAGGGATCCAACATATGATTCATATTTTTGGCAATTTCTGCTTGGCTGTTGTAAGTTTCTTCTGCTAGTGTTGTTACTCCTTTCATAATACTTCGGGCAATTCGTCCCGTTTGACCATCAACAGTACTAAGCGCTGTTATCAAACTTACTGCTCCAACTCCAAGATACTTTGCACTGTCGCCGGCTTTTTCAGTCTCATCACTTAATCTTGACATGCTTTTTGTAGCATCATCTGCACTATTGCTTAAATCACCTAATTGGTCGCTAATAATGTCTTGCGCGCTTTGAGAAGTTTGACTCTGTGATGTATTCTGGTTATTTGGTGTGTTTGGTGGCATCAATCACTCCTTTGATAATAATAATAAGTATGCACAAAATTATTTTTTTAACTTATCATTGATTTGTTGTTCAAACATTGCCAAATTATTTAAATTGTCGTTACTGTGACTAGCATCTTTGTTATATCTTTTTTCAATTGCTTCATTTTTCTCTTTAAAATGCCTCGCAACTCTGTCTAAAAACCAATGGCGATATCGTATTGGTAATCTTTTGACCTCTGAATAAGACATGTTGAGGTGCATCTGGAGCAGAAAAAATTCTTCTAGTATTTTTTCGCGCCAGCTATGTACTGGGCCAAAAAAACTCTGTAGATATTGGTATGCCTAACTCATTATTATGAGTGCAAGAATTGCAAACATATTTCCAAGTCATATCTATCCCCGGCTCCTGATTTATTATATGAAGTCTTAGTTTTCTAGAATCCATAGCAGGCATGTGTTTTATAAAATGCGATATTTTATTTTTATCGGTAATATTGTCAATTGATAATATTGATTGTTCCAAAAAGGAAGTAACGTTATTATCTAAATTAATACCCATGCTTTTCATTCTTTGCTTTTTAATTTTTTCTTCTTTTTCATCATATCCGGTTAAAAATTTAAAAATAACTTCTTTTCCTGAGACAGGTAACAGAAATTTAAACTTATTTTCTCCTTTGACGATTGGCTCTTCTTTTAATCGATTAATAGCTAACTCGTTTAGCTGGACGTCAACTTCATTTTGAGCTCCACAGTTTGCGCATGAATGCAAAACAGGGTATCTAGAGCCGTAACCTGTAATTCTCATCGATATCATAAGTGCATTTTTATCACCTGATATCATTTCATCAACATCAACATTGTCTTCTACGATACAAGACTGAATTGCACGTGCTACTGATGTACCTTCTTTAATAAAAGCCTGACTAGACAGTATGTCTTCTTCTAGCGCTGTCATTGCTTTTATGCTAATAGACTCTTTATTATATAACTTGCTGTCCGGGTGGTATACAACGCCTCTAGAAGGCAAAGGTACTGTCTCAAATGGTACCTCCCAACCAAAATCATCTTTTAAAATATTACTAGTAGGCATGTTTTTGTTTTGCATATGTATGTCTCTCCTAAATAAAAAATCCTCTATAACAATACAGAGGATTTATAACAAAGTAAACAATTTTTATTTAAATCAAGGCTTAGAATTGCAATACACAATTATCAACTTCTAATGATAGATCGATTGATAACATATTTCCACTACCGTAACTAAGTGTTCCAAAATTAGCGCTCGTAATGATTGCGCCTTTAATATCCCACAATTCAATAACTGTACCAATAGGATCTAAAAGCTTAAGTTGAAGATCTCTTTTGTAAAAATCTGCATATCCGGCTCTTCCTGAAACAGACTCATAGTGAGTTCTGATCCATTCCATTACTTGCTGTGCACCTGAAGGTGCAATCGGATCATGAAGCTTAACTGATATTCCGCCAAACTTAACCTTACCTTTAGAAACAACTCTATAGCTATTAATAAAAGGGATTTCATCTTTGTCAATTGATATGTCAGGTCTTTTTGTATCAGATATTAAAAATGAATCAATACCTTCAATTGCTAAAACCCATCTATAATCTCTTTTCGGTTCAAACTTATTTGGTAGTAAGTCTGTTACTGAAAGTGTTTCTGCCATAATAGTCTCCTGTTTTTATATAAATATATATATGGTATTAAATATTTGCACCAGCATTTGTAACAACAAAATCTAGTGAAACAAACTCAATTGAACGTGTAGGCTGCAAATAAACTTTTCCACGTATTGTATTATTTTCAACATCTGCTTGAGTTGTAGTCGTTGTGTCAATAATGACTTTGTATCTGTCAACACCGTTTTGTTCTTGAACTCTTTGTAAAATAGGGTTAACCAATGAATTAAATTTATCTAATGTTTCTTCCCTGTTAGGTTCGAACAAAAGACTGTTTGCAACACTTCTAACTTTTCTACGAACATCAATTAAAAGCCTACGAACATTAATTCTGTCTAATGCTGAATTAGACGCCAGCAAAGTTTTTTGTCCCCATATAGTCACACCGGTATTAGGAAATTCTGTAATAGGATTGATGTCTGCGCCATACAAGTCATCTAAGTTAGTTCTATTAAGTTTAACAGAAGGTAATTCGACGCTATTTAAAGCACCTCTTGCATAACCTGCCGGTGCAAACCAAGGGTGAGAAACCTTATCATTAAATGAGTATGCACCTAACACTGCAACTGATGGAGGAACTTGTACTAATGTTTTTGTTGTTGGATCTGTAACAATAACATCCGGAAAATACGCTGCAGCAAATGACGAATTAAGGGATCTTCCACTTAAGTTAACAACTGTATTTTGAACATTTGGCTTTTGCACAGAAGAAGTTATAACATTATTTAATTGATCTACTTCTTCGATATCCATAATATACATAGCATCAAATCTATCTTCTACTTTTTGAATTGCATAATCAGTAATTGACGGGTGTCTAATTCCAGGTAATGCTAGTAATTGAATATCTACATCTGTTTTTGATGCCATTAAGTCGATAGCTTTTCTATATGCCGCAATTGTACTTTGTTGAGTGGCTGTAGATTGTGACTCAATATATTCTCTTCTTGCTGCTATATTTGTCAGGTTTTTCTTTTCTCTATTGAAAATATTAACACCGTTAAACCCACCTTGGAGAATCATGGTAAATTTAGCAAACTTAGTATTAGCAACTTTACCTAAATCGCTTTCTTCAAATGCCCTTGTTTTGTTTGTACTGGATGGTGTAATATTGCCATCTCTAACATAAGAAGCACTTAGCCATTGATCCGGATCCGCGAGGCCATCTGAGCCGGTACGAACTTGTATATTTTCTAAAGAAAACTTATTTTTATTAAATAAATCACTGTCTAGAATGCTACCGGCTACGTTTGCTGTACCTGCATTATTACCAACTGAAAAATTAAGCGTGTTAATTCTATTATTTGGAAAATGCTTAGTAAATGCATCAAAACTATTGTCAAAAAGACTAGTCAAATTAGGTTGCGCCGGGTTTGTTTTACGCATAGTTTGCACGCCCCAGTAATATCTAGAATCAGACTTTTTAAGCAAACCAGTACCAATAGCAACACTTTCCCTATAAGGAATCGGCGGTTCAATTATTCTTTTAGTAATGTCTGTATTACTTAAATTACTACCCGGGTCTACTGTTGCCAACAAAGAACCACTAGTAACTAAATGATTAGGACCTCTAAACCCAAAAGGTAACGAGGTTTTAGGAATCGACGCGTCTTCTAGTGCTAGGGTCGTTTCGATTCTAATATATCTAGATCTAACTGGATGATTCCCTTCAACAATAATTTTTTGTGATGTTTCGGCAACATCAAAATTATATCTTATGTTTTGATCACCAATAACCCTGGCAATATAACGATCAGACCCGGGGTCAAGACTTAAACCTCTAAAACTTTCCAAAACAACTGGATAAGGATCTGTATCATAAAAGTCTCTAATAACTAAATCAAAAGTACCGTACAAGTCAGAAGTTGATGTTGATTTTTTAATATTTTCAATTGATATCTTATATCTATTAGATATACCTTCGCCATCTGACAGCGCATGAATTTTAAACAAGTTATGAGGAGCATTACCAAAATTTTGAGATATTACAAAAGGAGAAGATGCATGCGTATATCTGTATTCAAAATCTTCATAGTCAACTTCTGTGCTCGAGCTAGCTGATCCTCTTCCTGCTGACGATGTTAATAAAAATATAGCGTCTTCTAAGTTTCCACTCACACCACTAGCTTCAACAACTCCACTTCCTGTGACTGTTGCCATATCTGGGTATATGTCGTATGATGCATAAAGATAGTGACCTTCTTCTTCTATCTTAAGCGGATCTGTGTTAAATACGTTTTTAAAATAATTTGGTGCTGTCATATCTAAAGATGCAGTTAATACTGTCGTCTTTCCAGTATCAGAATTGGAATAACCATTCATCATCATTACAAATTCTTGGCTGCTTATATTAATCGATCCAGTAAGCGAACCTTTTTGGCCGGCCAGGGTGCTTCCGTTAGTTGCAGTTTGCGACTTACTTGGTGCAGATGTATCTGCCATATTATTACCAGACAAATGAAGAACTACGCCACTAGGTGCTAAGATTACCCCTCTAAGAATAGAAACTGAATTAGGCCCTGTTTGTATGCCCGGATCAGAAAAAATAGTACTTCCTGCAGATTCTGACATAAAGCTTCCTAAAAAGTAAGTTCTACCTTCAACAGAGCCGGCTCCTGTATTGGCGTAAGGATTGTCACCTGCATAACCATTATTTTGAATTATTCTATCACCCACAACAAAACCTGCATTTGTTACTTTACCTGTTGTTGCATTTTTTTGTTTTCCGTTGCCTATTCCTAGGACTTTCATATAGGTAACTGACTGAGCATTTGTCAACCATTGACTTACAGCAATTGGCCCGAATTTTTCACCATCTGATGCCCCAAATGTTGTTACAAAATCATTAAAATTTGCAAATGTCAAAGGGATAAAAGCTGGACCTTCTAAAGAAGTTCCAATAATTCCAGCTGGTATACCGACAGGCCTAGAAGATCTTGTTTGTGATAAATCAATTTCTCTAGTACTGATACCCGGTGATTTAAATGTTAATTCTGCCATAATAGTTTACTCCATTTGTATGCGTTATTCAAAGCTAACACCTGCGTTAGTAATTATAAAGTCAATAGAGATAAATTCTGCTACTCTTGTAGGGACTAAAATAATTCTTCCGTTAAGCTTGTTTTCTTCAATATCCAACTCAGAATTGTTAGACGTATCCATAACAATTTTAAATTGATCAATACCTTGTTGCGATTGAATTGCGCCTAGTAAAGGTGTTGCTTGAGCAACAAATCTTGCGCGTGTTTGCGGCGTATTGTTTTCAAAAATTAATTTGTTAGCAATATCAGATATGACTCTTTTTACTTCTAAAAGCATTCTTCTTACGTTAACTCTGTCCAGTGATGATCGATCTTGTTGCAATGTTTTTTGGCCAAAAATAACAAAACCGCCGTCTGGAAAGTTTGCGATAGGATTAATTCTAGATTCATAAAGAATATTTCTATCTTCGGCGTTTAGCCTTACTTTTGAATTAATAACATCATTTAACGCACCCCTATTAAATCCTGCAGGTGCAAACCAAGGATATGCAATTGAATCATTATATCCTAGAGCTTTTAATGCTGCAATTGAAGAAGGAACTGTTTGACTAGTTCTATTAATATTATCATTCATAACAACATCAGGAAAATAAGTTGCTACATAATTGTTGTCAATTGCTCTAGCATTAAAAGAATCAACAGTTTCTTGAACGCTAGGTAATGTTAGTGTATCGTGTATTCTGTTACCTGAATCGTCATATGATGGAATATCCATTAAGTAAATTGCATGACTGTAATCTCTGACAGCATCTGATAGATAATCAGTAACAAAAGGTTCTTTGATTCCAGGAACTGCAACGATATTAACACGCGATGCAAATGGATCAGTAATGATTTTGGCAGCTGTTCTATAAGCACTAATAATATTATTATCTTTTCCACTACCTGGGCTTGAATCTTCATGCAAGTTTTCGTGTGTAAATTCTCCATTTGATAAATTTGCTTTTCCTAAAGCGTCCATAGAGCTAGCTCTGTCATTCATTAATCTGTTATCTTTGTCAAGAATATTTAAGCCATCAAATCCACCATAAAGAATATTTGTAAACTTATTATAATCAATAAATCTATTAAAATATTTTTCAGATCTTGCAGCAGCCAACGTTGCTAATGTTACACGCTGTATTGATCCTACATCATCTGTGATTGTATAATTTTTTGTTTCTAAAATACCGTTTCTAATATAAGCTGCTTCTTTAATATGAAGATCTGCAGATCCTGTGATAGTGCTTGAAATAGAGTCTTCGATTGTTGAGCTAGTTGCAATCTGATTGTAAAAAGCTACCTTTGCTAATGTAAACTTATTATTGTTAAAAGTATCTGCTGCTGAACCGGTGGTTAAACCATCTAATTTTTGTATTCCTAAGAATTTTCCATAACTTTTTACCAATTCACTTTTTGCTGAAGAAGCATTTGGTTGAGTTGTTGCGTTTCCTATTGTACCTGTCAAGGGTAAGGTTTCAGTTTGAACTCCCCAGAAGTATCTTTTGTCTGCTAGTTCTAATCCACCCGGCTGACCGGTAAATGATGGAGAACTATTAATAGCACCTCTAGTTGTTTTAAAGCGCATAGGCACAGGTGGTACAATTGATCCTGTGAGTCCGTAAGTATCGTCACTAGATATAACATATCCTAGCCTGGGTGAATCTGTCCCGGAAATAGAATCTGTTAGATTATCATTTAATTTTGGAACAGGAATTCCTCTAAAACCAAAAGGCAATGAATCTTCAGGTACGATTCTATCTTCAACATTTGCATTCATTACAACCCTAACATATCTTGAGCGATTTGGCCTCTTCCCTCCAATATTTAATCTTCTTTCAGACTCTTGAGCTGCATCAAAGTTATAATAGACTTTAAAGTCGCCTATTTTATTTGCAATATAATTTTCGTCTCTAGGGTCTAATGAGCATTGCGAATATTGCTCCAAAACTTTAATATTTGTATCAGTATCATTATAATCTCTTACTAAAACAGTAAAAGTACCGTATTTATTTTTGGGGTTTGTAGATCTTTTAATATCAGATATTGATACTTTTACGCGAGTATTACCAATTTCACCATCATCAAGAGACTCAAAGTAAAATAAGTCATATTCTTTTGTTCCAAAAGGCTGAGAAATAAAAGGTGTTGTTTTTGCAGTTTGATATCTGGTGTCAAATCTTCCAAATGTGTCTCTAAAATTAATCCCTGCACCGCTATTGTTATCACTACCAGAAACTATACCTACAGTTGGGTTAGATACATGATATGTGACTTTGGCAATTTCTGAAGGAATTTCAAAGTTTGCATATAATAAGTGTTGTTCAGAATGAAAGAGGTCCGGGTTGGTGTTTAAAAACTTTCCTATGTAGTGTTTACTAGAAGGATCCAGTGATGCAGTATAGATTTTTATCCCCGGGGTACCTTCGTCATTTGAAAATGAACTCCCTAAAGCACTCGATAGTACAAGCTTAAAAGTACCTTCATCACTACCACCGTTATAATTTTTGATAGTTGCGCTATCTGTACTGTTACCTGCTGAAAAAGTTTGATTATGATTTAACACATATGCTTGCGAACCGGATGCCATAAATAACATTGCACGTGCAATCTTAATCTCTGACGATGTATCATATGCATCGCTATCAGTAAAGAGCGGATAGCCTGCAGATTCATTTTCATTAATGTCATGAGCTGCCACTAAAAATTGAACCGATCCTTTGTGACACCTATCTTCCGATGCTGTACCTTTTACAATAAATCCTGCATTTGGAACCGTTCCGTTAGCCTCAGTAGTTTCAATATGTGCAGCAGTAGAAGTCGCACCTGCACCTAAAACTCTTACATAGGTCACAGACGATCTATTTTTAAGCCATTCTCTTACTGCAAATGGACCAAAATAATCTTTTGTTAACGTTCCAAATTTTCTCTCAAAATCAATAAATGATCCAACAGTGACAGGTACGAATGCCGGCCCTTGTGTTGCAGTTCCAATTATGCCTGCAGGGACACCATCAATTTCTACCGCTCTCTGGGTTAAATCAACTTCTCTTTCGAAAAAACCCGGAGACCTAAATGTTTGTTCTGCCATCGATCTCTCCTTTATTACTTGTATAAGTATTCATAATTAGTTTAATTGTCTTAGGTAATTATTCGAATTGACTGTCAATTTCTTTTATAATTTTTCCTGATAATACAGATTCACCTGTTCTAGTGTTTGACGATTTTATCTTTACAATCTCGTTTGTACCTTTTTGAGAAAAAGGATTAGTTATATATTCAGAAATATTTTCTGTTGTTTCTCCTCTCTGCAGAATTAATTCATTTACATTTGTTAAATCTGTTAAAGCATTTTTAATAATTTTATCATTTGTATTTTCTGGTTGATAGTTTGTGACAACGGGTGACGCATTATCATAGTATGAAAAATCAATAAAAGGAGCAGAATAAAAACTTCTTAACTGGTTTGGATTACCCGGTAATCCTGGATTAATTAAATAACCAGGAATTGTAATATCAAAAGAATACTTAATTATTCTTTCATCATCTGTCATACTGTCAAAATTATTTTCAAAATTTAAATTATCACCTAAAAAAGCAACTAGTTCAAATCCTTCTCTTGTTTTAATTGCAAACTCACCACCAGGAACGTCTATATTATTGAATAGATATTCAACCATTTGATTGGCTTGTGACATATATTGTGCCCAAAATACAACATTATAAGTAGAGGTAAAAAAATACGGATAAGGAACTTGAATAATTTCAAATATATTTGTCTCAATATCGCTTTTTAAATTAACTGTTGCGTTTCTAGAAAACTTTAGATTATTTTTTTCTCTTCTTGAAGCAACAGTACCTTCAACTGAATTTAAAGATGTACTAGTGTTTTGAAAATGACTTTTATCGTGTACATTATCTTGATTTTGAATTCCTGCTTTATTTATTAAGTTTTGAAAACTTCTATCTTTTTTTGACAGTCTATACTTTATTGTGTAATTTGGTTGTGCCCTAAAAGATATTGCTGTACCTTTACCTCCTTGGCTAGGGCCAATATCAAAGTTTTGTCTTTGTATACTTATAAGTGGTAAAATGTTTGTGTTGTTTCGATCTCTTACCGGTCTTTTTCTCCTAGTCAAGGCAAATCTTTCACCTGTTGCAAATATAACTGGGACTTTATTTGAAACACCGTTTGAACTAGTTTCAAAATTTAAAACCTTGTCAAATAAATCAAACATCGCGCGGTCAACATCTTCAATACCAATTGATGGAAAGTTAAAATCTTCAGGTACATTATCCCCATTAAACTTTTTAATTATTAATTTTTTTTGTGGATTTTTTTTATTAGACATTAATCATCTCCATAAAATGATGACCCGGCACCGGTGTCATCACCTAAGGGTGAAACTTCCTTAGGCCCTGTAATAGGAGCATCAAGTACTCCGTTTTTTTGTAGATCTCTAACATCAGCAGTTTCACCTAATTTATTTTTCTTAGCCCCTCGTTGTTGAACAAAAGTTTCTTGAATGGCGTCTGCATCAGAATAGTCCTCAGAAGTAGGCCCAAAGACTTTGGCAAGAAACTGTTCTTTGCGGGATTGACGTCCGGTAATTGTTACAAAGCGCTTATGTTCAATTTGGCCAAAAATAGTATTTGTCAAAGGTGCTTTAATAACTTCAAAAAAAGTATTTCCATAAGAAAAGAAGTCACCTTCTAGTATTTCTATTCCCTTATCTAGTAAATCGCGTGATTGTATATAAGCTTCAATTGAATAATATTCTTCTGAACCAAAACGGTTTGTTCTTATTTCTTGTGCGCTATATTGTACTAAACAATCTAATTCAATAGGCGTTTCAAAAACTTTGTCATTGCTTTCTTCGTATACATCGTGAACTTTTGACTTAATTTCTGATATTTGAAACAAATAAATTTTTTGCCCAACAACATCTTTAATAACTTCTTTTGCAATATCGTTAATAAAGTTCATTTCTCTTGGTGTGATAAAAAGTCTAGCCATAATAATTATCCATAAAAAATTGCTTTACCATTTGGTATAGGTATATACTTTAGTTGTTTTTGAATTAATTCTGATCTTGTCGATTGCGTTTCCATTAACTTATCATACGTCATCGACTCCAACATTTCTCTTAATTTTTCTTTAAGTCCATCCCTGTCTGTCCTACCGTTACTAATTAAATCAGAACCGTTTAGAGAGACTTCTGCGTTAGGTACAGGAATACTTCCAAACTTACTCCTAATATAACCTAACTGCTCCATTGAAATGGCTAGAGTATAACTTCTGATCCACTGACGCCCTATACTATTAATTCTATTGTATTTGACATTTCCAAAAGGAAGATTGCTCATATTTGATACGCCGTGCACGGTTGCATCAGTATATGAAGGGGAAAGTGGGTCTGGATATTGTCGAACTCTTAAAAATAGCTTTGTTTCGGTTGTTGGTAGTGGGTATATTCTAAAATTTGTACCATTAATCTTGTAAGAGTAATTTGACCGTCTAACTCTATTGGACAGGTCAAGTTGCCCACCTCTAAGTATATCTTCATATACAGGAAGAATATAAAAGACTGTCTCAGGAGTAAAAGATTCAAAAGAAAATTCATTATTTAAATAATTGATTGCACTAGTAGTGTCAAAAAACCTGTAAGCAGCTTGCGGGTTGTAATGAAAAACTTCTTCAATTTTAATTTTACCTTTTGTGTCATCAAAAAGAAGACCGTTCGCCCCGCTTAATTCAGTATAAATATTATAGTCTTGACGTCCTATTTCTAATTGAATTGAACCTGATAGAGAATTGTATGATCCACCAATTCCTGCTTCCATTGCGTATGGCTCTGCAAATCTTCCTAAAAATTCTAAATTTTCTCTTATGAATTTTTCTTCACTTCCGGTCATGCTCCCAGTGGCGTAACCTAAAAAGTTTACCAGTTGAGACTTGGCTTGGTATTGATTTAATATTGAACTATATTCTAAGGTTGCTTCTTCGAAGTTACCCCAAATTTGTTTTTTTGTAAGTTCTACAGAAAGAATATCGTCACCTAGCTTGCGCTTAACAAAAGTAACGATATTATCAGCATCAGAAATAAATTCTGTTTCGCTATCATATATTCCAAAAGGAGTCGGACTAGATGTATTTTCAAAATTTGCCACGCTTTTACCTCATATCTTTATTTATAACTAGGCTAAAAACTCAACAAATACTTTACTAATAATTTAAATTTATTTTTAATTACAAGCCCATTCTTTGACATGCAGAAATAACTCTTTGAGCGCAATAATCAGCATATTGTGGACATCCGTAGTCTTCACACATTTCTTGAGTCATCATTTGAACTCGCATGGGATCACATCTTCCTGCATGGATACAGCTCATAATGCAATTTTGAATAACCTGTGCTGTAGTTTCATACTCAGGTGAATCTGGATGTGGTGCGCCACCCATTCCCATTTCTGATATCATATTTTTTGCCTCAGCAATAATCATTTTTCTTAATTTGTTTCTGTTGATTTTTTTACTCATATACTCTCCTAAAGCTTCTTTTATATATATATCTTATTTTTTATATTTTCTATCAGACTTAAGTAAATCTTTTTCATGCCCTTTTACACCGTGAGACTCATGAGCTTCTCCTAAGTCATCACTATCTTTTACTTTTTCTAACAAAATGGCAGGAATATCAGTTTCAATTCCACTTTTAGGCCATTCTACGTCATATATTTCGATTATGCCATCTTTGTTTAGGCTATGCCAAAGTACTTTACCTACTTCGCTAATAGCGGAATCCTTCCGCTTAACATGCGTCAGTCATGTATGGCCGATAATATCGTCAGCAGCCTTATCTCTTTTACTAATATGGTCTAATCCGTATGTATAACCTTGCTCTTTACTAGCATATGAAAGTCTGGCTAGCTCCTTCAATATTATACGCCTTAACTGATTTTTTGTTATTTTCATCTTGTAAATTTTTTTTTAAAATAAACTAAGCAATCTTTTATTTGATTAAATAAAATAATTGTATTAAAATATATTAAAAAGAGAACCAAGATAATTTCAAATAACCCGATCTTAATTCTCTTTTTAGGCATTCTTTAGATATATCTAGCAATCTTAGGATTAAACTTTAACAATCCTGCTCTAAGTGCTTTATCCTGGGCAACGACTGCTTTTTGTGGATGATCATGTTTTTCTAACTTAAGTGTCAAACCTTCTACTAGTTTTCTAAGATCAGCAACTTCTTTTAATAATCTTTTATTTTCTTCTTTGAGTACTGCAACTTCTTTTTCAACTAGACTAGTCTTGTCAAGTGTTGCAGGTGATTTTTTAGTTTGTGCCATTTTTTCTCCTTTTGCATAGAATAAGCATATATAAATATATGCAAAACTATTAAAGTTAACAAAATTTTGGAGTATCTAATGAAACCTATAATTATTAAATCTGACAAAATCACAAAAGCACTCTCTATCTTTATCTCAGTCGGTGCAATCACCCTTTTCCCGTTTATCATCTTAAGATCTGATTATGACAATCCTATCACAATAAACCACGAAAAGATACACATAGAGCAGCAACGAGAACTGTTTGTTATTCTTTTCTATGTTCTATATGTTTTCTATTGGGCTAAGGGCAAAGTTCAAGGAATGTCAAACGACGATGCTTATTTTAATATTCCGTTTGAGAAGGAAGCTTATGATAATCACTACAACAAAGACTATTTAAAAACAAGAGAAAAACACGCTTGGAAGAAGTACTTGTAATTAATTATTTTTTTCTCTTTGACGGCGACTAATTTCTTCTGGGGTGGGAGTGTTATCATAAGCGTCTCTAAAGCCTGATAATCTTTTATTTTGCATCCGGTCTTCACCAATACTAAAATCCAAAGCTTTGGATGTGAGTTCTTCCCAGACAGGCGCCATGGATTGAATTCCTCTTTTTCTCCAAGAGCTAGTAGTTCCAAAAGGAAATTTTTCATCATACGATGAACCATAGCCGACCTCGGCATACGCCTCTTCTTCTGTATAACCTTGATCGATGACTAACTCATAAACACCTTCGTCATCAAATAACTCAGAATAACAATCGTCGTCAGGGTCTGTAGTAGCACCAAAAAAGTCCATTTGTTGGTTACCAACGCTAGTTGATTGTTTATAATACACACCGCCTCCGCTTTCGCCAATCTTAGACTTAATAATGTAATTAATAATTGCAGTGTTTCCGCCTTCAAAATCTGTAGTAATTCCTGCTGGGCTTAGTGGTGCAATAGCTTCACAATAGTAGAAAATTAAGTCAAGCATTAACTCGCCTATTCCTGAGTTTTGAAAATTAATATTTGTGTATATAGAACTAACTGAGTATGTATTGGGAATACATCCGGATTCTTTCCAATGCCTCATCACGCCATCTTCATCTTTCCCTAAATCATCACTATGCTCCTCATTAGGGTTTGATAATTTAATTGGGTGGCCGTGCAATTGGCCGGTCAGCTTTGTCAAAGTCGCTGATGCAACTAACCGATTACCGCTAAATAAGTCAAGAATCGTAACGTCTTGTTGATTCGAATCATATGTTTCTTCGTATTTTAACATTAGATTAGGCATTTCTGCTAATAGTTTGTCATGATCAGTTGTTTCTAACAATATCTTTTTTACGGATTCTTTAATTATCTTTCTTAGCTTTTTCTTTGTTATTTTCATAATATTACTCCTGCCCACAATCCAGCTGTTGCTCTTCTAATTTGCTCATTCATGAGATTTGCAGGTATTAACCATTTAAGTGGTAACTCTTCTTTTGGCATATGCGTAATTGTTGCTTCACGTGTTTGTATAACTGTTACTTCTTGTTGTCTAATCCAGCGGACAGATGACTTTTCAGACACACTTGATATATTAATCACGGTCATGTCAGGAGCGTACAGAATCATTTGTACGACAATCTCATGATCATCCACAGTTATGTGGGTTTCAACAGTGTAGTGATTATTTTGATTTGCACATTTTTTGTAGTCACTATTATAATTGCAATTTTTATATGCATATCCTATTGTGTCTTCATCATAAAAACGAACAAGATTATTTAAGGATATTGGTTCTTTTGTACCTCTTTGTGTCAAAGACTTGGCATTCTTCCAGTATGCTGTATTATATCCATAAGCAGATTTTGATCCGATGACTGCTTCAACCTGATTAGAGTATACACGCTTTTGTATAGGTGCGACGTATACGTCAAAGGTTTGTGCCAGTGCCATACTAATTAGCAATATATACATTGTCATAACAACTCCTCTGTTAAATTACTAGTCCCAATCTTCTTCTTCGTCATCTTCGTCAACTCTTTCGACAAAAGGTCTTGGATTGTACATGCTAGCTTTGAATTCCCCTGTTATATCTGTTACTTCTTTGCTGATTTGAATCAGGTCTTGAAGATCTGCGTTAGCTTGTTCGATTGTAATTCTTCCTAGCTCTTCGTTCGGAGCGTAAATCATAACCTCAATTGATTTATACGCTGCCTGAATAGGTAGTAGTTCATAAGGTTGCCTACTTTTCATAAACCATCTACTGCTATAAACATCGATGCAAAACTGCTTAAATAACTCTCTGTCATTTTTAAAGAAGATGTACCAGTTTAGCAGCGAAGTGCTTTCTAAGATTTGTTTATAGAGACCGGCCATTCCTTCATCGATATCTTTTTTCTGTGCTTCTGAAGAATTTTTTGTCATGACCTCAATTGTTTTCAGTCTGATATCTTCATAAAAATCTATTAATTCAAAAGGTCTGATGTTATTCTCGAGACCGGTTACTGGCGTGATATCGTCTCTAAGTTTGGTAAAATAAGAAGATGATGCTCGAATAAAAGAAGCTCTTTCATTTGAACCAATATCTTCTAACATATCCATAACTCGATATGCATACTTTAGTTTGTCTTCATATTTAGAGATAAACTCCATGTCGAACACTATCGACATCGGCTTGAATCTAGGAAAATAATTTACATCGTCTCTCGAGGAAAAATAAGAAATACACACTTTTTTAGCATTATATATTGCCTCAGCTTTTGCAAACATCAAAGCAGTGTATTCTTGCGCCATTTTAGATTCCGGTCTTTCTTTGATTATGCGATATGCATCTCTAGGGCCTCTATTTGTCATATCAATAAAATACTTAACTTTTTTAATTGAGTTTATTACATTTTCAGGTATTTGAACACCTTTTCTTGTCAGGTCTTTAATCGCAGATATTTCTGGAACAAATGGGTTAAAATGCTCTTCGGTTAACATGTCATAATTAGATGCAGCGCTTAGTGAATTTTCCTTGTACATTTCTACACGTTTACTTATATAGCCTTCTATTACCTCTGTGGGTACTAGCTTGTTCTTTTTAGTCAATATTTCATCGAGCTTTAAAAAATTATTAACTACAAGATTTCTATCCCTTATTGATGTATATTTCATTTTTACTTCACGAGGACCATAAATTGATTCGAAAAGTTGATCTTGTAATGATGCAAACCTAGGGGTATTATAGACTTGACTAAACGCTAGTGCAATTGTAGGTTTGTCAGTATTGTATGAGTTATTTAGCCCTTCGTTAAATCTTTTAGAAAAACCTAGATCAAAATCAGATAATTGCGAGTTTAAGCTTATATCCCAGTTTTCATAAGATTCAATTAATTCAAAAGGAATAAGATTAAACATCTTTAAATAGTTTTCTACACTTATTCCACGCATATTTCTCTTGGCAAATAACTCATAATTTATACGGCTGTCAGCATGATCATATGCGACACCTGATTCATTTGACAAATAAGGCTTGCAATAGTCATAAAAATTATCATCTAAAAGTTTTTGCAAATGAATTCTATTATTTTCTTGTAGCAGCCATGCAACGATCTGATTTTTAAAGTCGTCAGAAGGGGTCATATGTACATCCATATAGAGACCAACAACTATCGTTTCCCATTCACCTGCCTTGTATGCGTCAGATTCCATTAAAACACTGTCTCTGTTGAGTATGCAGTATTTAAGCATTATAAGTTCGAGTATGTTTTGACTTAACTCGGTGCCTACAAGTGTGTCTAAAACAAACTCGGCCCGCGCGTTAGGATCACCGATATTGTAGAAATATTGCTCAAATATTCGTTTATTTCTTCCTATCGCTCTTGCTAGTTTTCCTTGTTGTCGTCGAGTCTCTCTTTTAGCTGATTCAGCTGGGTTAGCAGAGTTTCCTGATGGTAATCCTTGTCCTCTATTAAAGTATTCCTTAATATAGGCTATAATTTTTTCTGATACTTCTTTTCCTAACCTTCTAGCCAAGTTATTATAAGTTACACCTTCTTGATCTCCCCAAACGCTTAATTCTGCGTTACCACTAGGTATGTATATGTTATTTCCTTTAAAGCCAATAGAAACATAATTATGGGGGCTAGTGGCGTAGTCATACCCGTACCCACCTAAGCTGTCGTAGTTTTGATCTTTGGCTACATAAAATAAAGTATTACCCATATTAGTATATGTTAACCAAGCATCGCTATTAACAGTGCACCACTCTTGTACACCAATAGCTTTTCCGCCTTCTAAATTAATTGGTAAAAGTATTTGCCAGCCATCGATAATTTGCAAAAGCTTAAGTCCCGGTCTCACTTCATGTTCTAATGATATGCTGTCATCATCTTCTTCTGCTATTTCTCTATCTAATAATTCAGCTTTATAATCTTCTGTTACTGATGCATCTATACGAATTAGGTTGTCATAAAGTGACGAGTTTTTTGCAAAAAATTTGGCATCTAAGTCGTCAATAATTTGAACCATTCGTAAATATTCTTTGATTCCTTGCACATCTTTGTCGTTGTTTGACATTGCTTGACTATTAGAATATTTTTCATGCATAAGCACCATAAATATAATTTCACCATGGCGAATCAAGTGATCTGTTGTAAAATCACGTGACAAAGAATAGTCTGCAAGTAATGCGTCAAGAAGAGGTAAATATTTATTTTTGTTTTTTATTTCATTTATCGAATCGACATACCCTTGTGTATCTAATTTAGGGTATTTGCTAATTAAGGCTTGCTGTGCAGATTCAACTAATAAATGCTCAAAAAGTAGTTTTCTTAAACTTAGTCTATTTAATAACATTACTATCCTATCTGTTTTAATTTAAAAAGGCCAGAACATCGTCCTAGCCTTAATTATCTTACAGAATCTATAGTTTCTATATTACTTTGTTTGAACAAACTTATATAGTTTTTCAGCCTCAGCAATAATTTCTTCTGTTGTCGGTGGAACAGGCCACGTCACTGTTTTTGCATCGATCAAGTTCCTATCACATAGATATCGAAGCCTTTCATACTCTTGATGATATCTATGTGATAAAATTCCTTCTGCTTGACCTAGCAAGCCTGCTCTAAGTTCAAATGGTTTACTACTCATGTTTGCTCCTTTGTGTGTGTAATGTGTAGTTGTGCGATATGCACAGTATTATTATACAAAGAAAAAACTTATGTAAAAATGCAACGCCTAAAAAAATAGTTTATAATATAATAAAACAATACAGGAGTTAACAATGAAAAATATAATCAATCTAATAACAGCTTTAATTAAAATCTGCAAAAGAAATAAGTTAGCTGTCAACCAAGTAGTTGACTTAAATATATACGGCTATAATACACAAATAAAAATTGTAGCATCAGACTTTAATTCTAGATGCTACAAAGTTCAATGGTTAGATGATAAAAGAATTTCTTTTCAAACAAAAGATTTTATCAATAAGTTTATTGTTACTTAAAGATCATCATAATCAAAACGATATCCAGGCTGTTGGGATGGTGTCGTACCTAGCGCTCGATCGTAAGGCGAACTACCTAGTGTATCAGAACGGTATTTGTTTTCAATAGCACGAATTCTATCTGCAACCCTACTATCTTGCCTTGCTAATTCTCTAACCGCTTCTTCAGGTGACATACCTTGTGTAACCATTTCACCAGCTTGCGCCATCATTTGTTTTAATTCAGGATCATTTTCGATTAATTCCTCAATTTCTGCGTATTCTCCGATCTTTAATTTTCTTAAAATCTTATCAGCTGCTGAAACGGTTGCAAAACCTACTGCACCTATCATTACCATTAAAGGTAACCCAGCAATCATACCAATTTCATTTAATTGTCTTTTATTTTTAGAGCTATAACTTAACTCTTCCATAATCATTCTTCTCAGTCTTTTTCTACTTATTTTCATTTTTATATTCCTTTTAAAATAAAAAAGGGAGCGAATAAAATACCCGCCCCCCCCAATTAATACGGGTTGTTATCTAATTAGATTAGATTACATCCATACCTAAACAAGTTACTGTACCGTAGAAGTCTGCACGAACCATTTTCTTACCGTAACGGGTCATTACACCTTTACGTGGTGTGAAGTCTTCTGGTGCGAAGATTGTTGGAGTTACGATTAACGGAACATATGGAGCATAGACGTATCCACTCTCAAGATATGAACCACCTTTGTAACCTACCAAGATCTTGTTGCGTGGGAAGTATGGGTCTTTGTATACCGTAAAACGATTTGAAAGAGAACCAATTGCCTCAGCACCAATTCCGCTAATAGCAGCTTGACCTTGACCGTCAATCTTAATAGAAGGCTTGTAGAGTACAGAAGCTTCGAAGATTGTAGCAACTTCAGGTGAAACCACGATAAAGTTAGCAGAACCACGAAGAGTCTTTCTGTGAATCTCGTTAGCTACGTCGATGATGGTTTCAACCAGAGTCTCATACCATTCACGAACTGTACCAGTGAAAGTAGGCGATGTAAGTGAACCAGCACTTGTTTGATCAACACCTGTACGTTTATTAACAAAACGACCTGGACGACGATCCCAATAGAAGTTAGCACCTTGTGCTTCAACCAAGAGGTCATTCAAGATTTCACGATCGATTTCCAATGCAATCTGCTCAGAAAGAATTTGAGTCAATTCAACTTCAGCATCCATTGAGTGATATGCATTAAGATCTTGTGCGAGTTCTGGTGACCAACGAGCTCTCAACTTACGAGTTGTAGCTGTTACTGCAATAGACTCAATCTTGATATCGATTTCAGGGATAATAGGCTCCGGAGTTGTATCAAAGTCAGACTCAAATGAAGGAATAACTAACGTTCCACCTGTACCACCAGCTGTGCCAACTGTATCAGCTTTAGCAAACGAACCAGAAAGTGTTGCGCCTAACAAATTACCGGCACCTGCACCAGCAGCTAATGTACCTTTACAAATAACAAGTAATGCAGCGTTATTACCTGCGTTGGCAGAACCTACTTCAATAAACGGGTTAGGAGTGAATACTTCTGTAGATGTATTAAACGTTCCTAATTGATTAAGACGTCTAATATTAAGAATATTGTTACCGCCTTGATAAGTTGAACCAGGAGCTGACAAACCACTTGTACTACTACCGTTACTTGTATGCAAAGCAAAAGACTTAACGTCAGTTGTATCCATTCCGTTAAAGAAACCAGTATCAGCATCAAGTACTAAAGCTGTAAAAGCTTCACCGTCTGAATCAATGGCAGTTGTAATTTGTGGGTCAAATTGTAACAATTTACCGTCTGCACCAGAAGCTACCAATACGTTACCAGCTGTATAAGACTGAGCAGCTGCTCCACCAAATGCACCAGAAGCTAAGAGTGTTGGTGTTACAGATGAACTGTGGATCTTAGTAAAAGAAGTTCCAACTAAGTCATATTGACCACCAACAGCATCAGAACCGGTACGAACACTAGCACCAGCTGGGTTGTTGTAAATTGAGTCGCCTCTATTATAAGTTACATTGGTACCCAAACCTGTAGAAGCAGATGTATCACCACCAACGTCAGATCCATAAGTATAGTCTAAGTAAAACAAAAGACCTGATGGTAATGACATAGGTTGGATTGAAACTAATTCATTAGCAACCAAACCACCAAATACACGACGTACAATTGGGAATGCAATGTTAGAAAAACCGTCAATTTGACCGCTATCTGCACCTGATGATCCTAAAGTGTTTGCTTCGCGAAGAACTTGTGCAGCTTGGTTTTCCATTAAGCGTGCCATGTTCTCACGGTTATGACCCTCAAGACCTCTTAAAAGTCCAGTACGAGTCCATTTTTCTTGAATACGAGAAGCTTCTTGACCAACATGTCGATCGCGAATACCTTCTGTTAATTGATTTAAAGTGAATGATCTACTCATTTTTTTCTCCTTTTTGAAAATTGTAGTTCTTATTTATTTATAAACCGGCCAAACGTTGCCATCGACCTAACTCAGAGTTAGTAGATGTTGCGCTTGACTGTGAAGAAGTGGTTGCACGAGAAGAACTTCCAAGAACACGTGATTCTGAAATTGTTTTTCTGCTTCCACGACTAAACGTTTCAGTTAATGACTTATACAAAGATTTTGCTTCAGTCAAAGATTTTGCCGCATCTAAAGCCTTGATAACAGACTTTTTCTGTGATTCGTTAAGGCTTTTGTTCTGCAACAACTTGTTGACATACAAAAGTTTTGCATTAAATAAATTGAGATCTTCCAACTGTTCACGGAGAGAGTTAACAGCTCCTCTGTATTTATTCAGTTTCTCAGTCTGAGCTCGATTTTGACGTCTCAGTTGGCGTACTGCCTCGTTAAGTTTGTTGATTTGAGGAGGATTAACAAAAGGATCTTTTCCATAGCTTCCTCCACCAAATGCACCATTAACACCTGCTTTTGACTTTCCTTTTCCACCAAATGCACCATCTACTCCTGCTTTACCGCCACCGCGGCCTCCAAAGTGATGATCCATTTTTCCTTCCCGGACTAGTCTTTTAATTCTATTAATTTCTTGACGTAACACACGTGCGTCAACTTCGAAAACTTCATTAAGATCTTCGCCTTCTTCGCCTTCTGCACCCATACCTGAAAGATCAAATTCCATTTCTTCATCTTCCATTTCTTCGCCTTCTGCGCCTGGTTCAGCCATATCTGCACCGCCTGCGCCAAGATCCAAGTCTAAATCGTCAATTAAGTCTTGAATAGCAGCAGATACTTCATCCCGGGAAAGCATATCGCCTTCACCACCTTCCATGTCTTCCATGTCTTCCATGTCTTCCATGTCTTCGCCTTCGTCTTCTTCGGGGGCTTCTTCTTCATCTTGCTCAAGAAGATGTGCAAACTCTTCATAAAGCTCACTGAGCTCTTCGTCAATGTCACCTTCTCCTACATCTTCCATTTCTTGGAAGTCTTCTTCTTCAAGATCTATAGCTTCCCTAAGAGCTCTAAGATCAACTTCATAATATTTTCTAGACATTCTTTCTCCTTTCTTTGTCTTAGATGAACGCTTAGCATTCCTTAATTTACTTGTCTTAGACTCATTTAGAGAATCTAAAGCATCTACACCAATTAAATTAACTAAAGATGCTAATGCACCCTCGTCAAGATAAACCTCTTCATTTAAATCGCCTTCTTTATCATCTTCATCATGATCATGATCACCTTCTGATAATGATTTTCCACATTGTTCGCACATTTTATCATCGCCTTCAAGAAGCTGCTCTTCAATAAATTCACGAATCTGCGGTGTTACTGATTCCAAAATAGCTTTTTTTGCATTTTCTTCAGCGACTTCTTTAAGTTTTTTAGCATCGGCGATTGCTTCTTCAAATAATTTGCTCATATTTTTTCCTTATATAAGACGATAACATTATCGTTTGAAATAAATATTTGTTCAGTTATTAACTATCATAAAAATTTAAATTTATCTCATTTATTATTTTATTTATTTTATTTATTCTTTTTGTATGTCGATTCAAAGAGAGCTCGTATTTATCGATCATGTCATTAAGCGTCCAAACATTATCATCGAACTCATTATGTCTAGGTAGATTAGATCGACTAGTACCGTATTGCGTGGCTATCATATCTTTTCTAGGGCTATTATATATTTTTGGATAGCTATTTGCATTAAAACTAGTTTTTGTAACTTTGTTGCCTTTTGCACCGCGATAAGTTAAATTAGGCGTTAACCCTACAGTCGCTGTATTAGTGTGTACGGCCTTCTCTGTTAACGCTGAAACCATTGGATAAGCATAACCTATGTTATCATATGATGTGTTTTGCGGATTTCTACTAGCAGTATCTGTAGGTACAATAGCTTTGCTTATTGCTATTTTTGACCCAATATCGGCTTCATCAATATCTTCTAGTTCTGATTCATCTTCAAATTCAGCATCTAACTGAAGAGGGTCTCCTACAGAATGAGTACTCCCACGATGTCCATTTTTAAGACTGTCATATGCACTAAAACCTCCGATAGGTCCAAAAAATATTTCATATAAATTACTATGCTTTCCCATCTGAACCTTGATAAGACCTGCCTGATATATAGCTACCTAGAGTCCCTTGCTTAGAGATTTCAGCGGATGTTTGAGATGGTGACACTAAACCTCCCATCCCAGTTCCAAACTCTACATTATAATCTTGATTTGGCAACTCCCCTTCATAAACTGGTTGATCAGCAGCATTAACACTACCTGGGCCTGGAGATGCCAAATTAGGGACATATGGTGAAGCCGGTAATCCACCGCCTCCTGTTTCTACATCTTCTAAATTTGGAACAGGATTTTGAGTTGTTCCTTTAAAATCTCTGTCGTATGAATTAATCCCATGGCCGTTAAGAACTATTCCATCTAACGCTAATTCTTGGTATAGTTTTTTTCTTTCTTCGTCTGTTACTACTCCTAAATGTATAGGTGAATTAGGAAAGGCTGCTTTAATATTAACATCGTTTCTTGTTCCTTTTGCTTTTGGAACAACTAAGTTTGCATTTACAATTGTATGTCTTTGTTCAGCCATATTATTTACCTACCTTCTTAGACAGTCTTTTAATCATGACTTTTTTCATTTCTTTCAAGACATTAAAATTTCTTGACTCTTTTGATTCTTTCTCTTTAAGTTTTTTTAAAAGTCTTAACTCTTTAAGCAATTTTTGCTTTTGTTGAAGTGCTGACTCTTTTAACTCTTTATTTATTCTTTGTTTTTCTTCATTAATCATTTTTTTGATTAACCCAGGTGTTAATTTAACAACTTTTTTCATCTCGATGGCCTCCGATTAACTTAAATAATTATTTGGTAAAAATATATTTTTAAAAATTATTTTCTAATTGAGGGCGCAAACGCCAAATTAGCCCATTTTGATGATGCTTCTCCAAACAAAGACTCTGGTGATTGTTGATCTACAATTTTTGCAGCCTGATCACCGCCTGACATTATACTAGGACCAGAAGGTCTGGATCCTTCCTTTTGTTCTTGTAATGTTGTCATTGCAGTATCTGCTAAAATATCTGCCATTATCGGATCATTAGTAATTTTGTTTGCTCTTTTTTTAGCTTTTTCACTTACACTAAAAGATTGATTAGCATTATCAATTCCCATTGTTATGCTATCCAAATAAGATGATCTTTTTGCAGAGTTTCCTTTCACCCTAGAAGTTGTCTGCGTAGGCATACTAATATTTCGTTCAACTAAATTTCTATTTTTAGTCTCATTTTTTTCATAAGCTTCGTGGAGTGCTCCTTTAAGTTCTCTTTTTTCACTTAAAGTTGATTGATTATTTCCTACTAAACCTTCTGCCAAAATTTCTATTAGACACTCTTTAACAATTCCTTTTAGTGCTTTTTTTGTTTTGTTGTTCATTACCACCTCAAGATTTCATTAAACATTCTATCTATTTTATCTGTTTGGTTAAAAATTTTATCTAATTCTCTTCTCTTAATCTTATGCTCTTTTAACATAAAAGCTCCTGGTGTTGATGGTTCAGATACCATATCAAAACAAATTAATTGAAAATCATCTTGAACATATTGATGACCGTCTTTTGACACAGTAGAGCCTACGCCTCTAGAAGATATTCCTAGGGTCACACCGCTCTCAATTAAAGACTGAATAATTTTTCCGCTAGGGGTATCTAATATTTCAATTCTTCCATACACATCATCACCTTTCATATATGCTTCTCTTACAATATGCGAAGCATTTTTAAGTTCAATAACAGATGAGTCAGGATGATCACATTCTCCTAATGCCCTATTTTCTCTAATAAGCTTTTGATAGTTCATAATTTCTCTTTCAAGTATAGTTCTAGGATATACCCTACCATTTTGATTGAGTGTATTTGCCCTTTGAATGATTCCTGATAACATAATTTTTCCATTATATTTTGATCTAGACTCTTTAATTATTTCTTTAGAGCACGTAATAGGTGTCCAATCTCTTAAAACTTTTAAATCTACTGACATTTTATAACTCCTTTTCTATTTCATTAATCATTTTTGTTAGTGTTAAAAACTTAATAATAGAACTGTCATTAACATCTGTGTGTGAAAGTTCATTAATTTTATTTTTAACACTATCTACTTTTGAAAGCAAATATTTGTTTTCTGACATGTCTTCAAATCTCTCTAAGATAGCTAGCGACTCTTTCTTTTTTTGTAAGAAAAAGTTATTAAGATCTGTCTTTTTCTTGGAAGATAAAAAAACATAGTTTTCAATTATAGTTTTTTGATCTTTGTTTAGTTCTTCACCATACTTTTTATTAAACTTTTCATTAAGAATTTTTAATACTAGCTTATCAGAATGAGATGCATTAATATTTTTATTTTCTACAAATAAATTACTTTTTTCTTTAAGTAAAAGCTCACCTAATCGAGTTTCAAAATCAACTAATTTTTTTATGTCTTTGTCTTCTTTTCTCCATTCGTTTAGTGTCATTTGCACCAACCCTAACTCTCTATAATTAGAGATATTTTTATAGAAAAAGTCTTTTCCAATAGTATAGTTTATTTCTCTCAATAAGGAAGATTTTTCTTTTTTTAACTTATCATGATCAAGTTTTTTTGCAGCAATTTTTGCTTCATTTAAAATAGATGCAACTGTGTGTGTATTAGTTATTGTTGAGTTTGCCAAAGCATTAAACAGTCTAAACTCCTTATAAAGTTCTGTACCTTTTTTAAAGTTTTTTTCAATTATCTTTGTTGCTTTTTTTGCTTGACTTTTGTTGCCTTCAATTAAGGAAGTAGCTATATGATTAAGTAATAATTCATAAACTATACCAATGTTTCTCTTTTTGTTGTGCTTGTTAATCGTCATTTTTACTTTTTCCATCCTCTTCTGATGAATTATTCTCAGAAATTAAAATTGAATTTGAACTAGCTGTTCTTCCATAAGTATTATCAAATCTTTGTAATGTCGACTTAATTGTGTCATTCAATGATGCATTTATAGAAATTTGTTCGTCTAAATATTGATCGATATTAAAATCTTCCTCGGAAAGCAAATCTTTACTCGAAGGAATTTTTGGTGATTTAGATAAGTTTTTAATACTGTTATCATAAGCTAGCTTTTGCATACCTGCATTGGCAAGATCATCTCTTTTTCTAGCTTTAAGAGACGAATTAGTACCTGTTGTATTAAATTTTTTATTTGAACGTTCAATGTTGTCTTCTTTTTTATCGTCATCATCATCAATATTTTCTAAACTTAATTCAATTAATTTTTGAACTCTTATAGGGTATGTATCATCTTCGACACTTTGTTGTTCTGATAGTGCACCTAAGTCAATACCACCTGCACCTAATTCAACATTACCACCATCAAATTGGGGCGGCGCTGCCATAGGGTTTTCTGGCCCATCAGGTTGTACGATTTGTGTTGCTTCAATCTCTAAGTCGTTAATTTTATCACTTCTTAAGCCATGTGCAATCGATTCAATTTCTTCATCAGAAAGTCTTAGAATATTTTTTTGTACCCATGTCCTATCTACCAACCCAGCAGTTTGCAAGGCTTTTGCTGCAGTATCAAATCTACCACCATAAAGTTCTAATTTTTGTTGCTGAGCAATTGTTGATGGGTTTGAAAGCATTAATTTAAAGTCTAAAAGATCTTCATCGCTAAAGCCATTACAATACAAATGTACAATTGCAATTTTATTCATTTCGGAAAGGACTGTTCTCTGTATTCTCGCAATTGTCCTACTAAATCGAATATCTTCTTGTGAAAGTGTTGCTTTTGCACCTAAACCTTCATCATAACCTAGGTATGCCTTAGGAATTTTAAGAGCTGCGAATAGCTTTTTCTGAATATATTCTACGTCTTGCGTTTCTCCCGCGATGGTGTCTCCTGCGATCGGATCGATTTTTGTTCCACTATCACCGCCTCTAACTGGAATAAAATAGTCTTCGTCGACTGATAAAGGATTGTATCTTAGGTCGACTCTTCCTGTCTGCTTATCAACAATTGATGATCTTTTTAACGATGATTGTGCTTGCTCCATATAATTTGCAACTTCTTCAGGAGGAACGTTTCCAACGTCAATATAGAAAACTTTTCTACCTGGTGCCCTAACAATTCTATGAACTAACATTGCGTCTTCTAGAAGTATCATTTGTCTCCAAATTCTTCTAGCCGGCTCCAGGACTGAACTTCCATAAGGCAAAAAAGCATCATTTGCTAAAAGTCTCATATGAGACACTTGCCAATTTTCTAAAACTTGATTTCCTTGTGTTACCCATCTAAATCGAACTGCCATTGGGTCATTAGGATCAAATCCTTCTTCTCTTTCTACCTCTGATATAGGTAAAGGATATGCGTTAATTACACCATGTTTTGGATGTACATCGTTAAATAAGAAGCAGTCCCCATATTTAACTAAATTTCTAACCCAAGATGACATGTTAAATTCAACGTTAAGTGTGTCATAAAATAATTCGTTCAGTAGCTCTTTAATTTTAGGATTGTCTGAATAAATATGTAGGGTTTTTCCGGCCTCATCAGCTGACACTGATTCTTCAGAATATATATCTAAAGCACTCGCGATTTCAGGTGTATATTCCATTTCAGAAAAATCAGAATATCTTGCCATTCTATCGTAAGTACCATACGCTGACATTGCATTACTATACACTTGTGATTGATTTTTTCTAAACTGCTCAAAAGCAGAAGATGTATAGTTTTTATCAGTATTTTTTAAAACGTTTCTTTTTACAACCGGTCCACTTCTAAAAAGCCTAGTCAGTCTCTTAAACAAGTTTCTTTCATTTTGTGCCATATATATTCCTTAACTTAAAGAAGCCATTTATTATCATTAATACTTTGTTTTTGTTTGGTAGATGCTCCTCCAAAGTATCTTTTAGAAGAGTCTCTGTTTTGCTTCTGATTACCAGTATACACTGAAACTGGAGAAATTATATTTTCTGATGTTTCTGTATAGGGATTGACTCTTTTTGACATTGCGTTTAACATTGCTTCGTTTATTGCCTTTGAATTTTTACTATAGTCAGATGATGCATCAAAAAGCCATGTACCAATAGCTAAGCTCATTACTAAATCGTCATTATAGCCTCTTCTTGCAGAAGCTCGTCCATCATTACCTACTGCAAAAACTTTTAATTCTTCATAAAATCTAGATGAGTATGTTTTTAACTGTTTATTTCTTAAAACTTCTTCAAGTTTTGCCAATACAGTACCTCTAGTTTTACCATTAGTGTTAAAACCAGCTACATCAGGTGTTTGTTGTGGAACATAATCACCAATATATACACCTTTTCTTTTTCGATAATAAAGTCTAGGATATTTTAATTCTTGCAATTTTAATATTGTTGCATACCCATAGCTATTATTTTCAGGGCATACAAGAGCTTTGTTATATTTTATACCGTATGTATTTATTAATTCTGCAAAAGTATCTGGCCGTATTTTTCCTTTATATTCAGCAACAACTTCCGATTCATTAACGTCTATAACGTGAAAAGTGGAATAGTCTTTTGCATCACCCCTAGATACATCAGCTGATATTACATATTCATGTTCACTTAAAGGTTGTTTCCAGATCCATACATTGTTATCTGTGCCTTCTCTCATAATAGGCTTAGTAACTAAGGAACCAACCCACTCAAGTGTCCCTGTGTCTAAATATGTCTCTCCAGAGATGGCAAAATCACATAGATACTCTTGGGCGATTTGCCTCTTAGATAGGTTTGCCGTCGTTCGCTTAAACCAGTCCTCACCTCTTTCTGGGTGCACATCCCACATAAGTTTAATTGGATTAAATTCATTAAGTCCAGCTTCAGCTTCTGTATAAAGTTTATGATATTGTCCACCTACTCCGTTAGGTGTCGATAAAATAACAACCCGGCCACCAGTAGAAATAGTAGGATAGATACCGGTCCAAATTGTATCAAAGTTTCTAACAAATGCAGCCTCATCAATAATCAATAAAGAAAGTGCTTCAGAACGACCTGCATCGTCTGAAGTTGGAATTGCTTTAATTTGTGATCCGTGACTAAACATTATTTCTTGCTTATTATTTGAGACTATTTCTGGTAGAAGCAACCACTTTGGCAAGGATCGGATCATTGTTTTTACTTTAATAATAAAGTTTTGGGCAACTTTAAGCTTTGTAGCAATCACAAGGATGTTTTTTTCTTTTTTAAAAATTGCCATCCAGACAGAATAAGCAGCAGTTAGCGTAGATATACCTAACTGTCTTGATTTAAGAATAATATTAAATCTATGCTCATTAAATTCATCTACGCAATCTTCTTGAAAAGGATACATTTCAAACGGAATAAGACCTTTGACTGGGTGCTGTATTTTTAAATAGTTTTTAAAAAAATAATTTGGATTTTTTCCGCATTGAATAATTTCTTTAACTTGTGCTTGTTTTGAAAGCCTGGCCATTTAGCTCACCTCAAAATAAGCTCTTCTATAAATGTATGCCTGCCTTGTTTCTGCATAGTGATTAATCATTTGAACATCTGTCGTTCTTTTGTTTTTGTCTTCTTTTGTCTTAAGTGCTCTACCAGCATATTCTTTTTTCTTAAATCTATCTTTAAGATTTTTCATATAAGCATTAATATGACTATTGAGTTCATCCTCTGTTTGCTGAATTACTTGGTGCTGATGACCGTGAGGCCCTAAATTGACAATACACAAACTAGTTACACAAAGCATATCACCTTGTAAGTTAGACTTAGTTGCAACTGAATTTACAGTCCCCGTACCTCCTTTAGAATAACCTCCGTATCTAGGATTACCTCCTTGTTCAACAGAGCTATATCCTGTTTGAGTTGCTGGTTTTCCAAATGTATCGTTAATTAAGTTTCCTAGAATATTAACTTCTTCAAAACTAAGTGACATATTATTTCTCCTTCTTGTTATAAAGTTTATTTCTTATAGATATATAACTATCTATTTCTTTTTTATTAGGACGCCAACCATTTTTCCATTCATTTTTTCTACTTTCTATAAAACTTAAATAGCATTCATGGCAGCATTGGTATAGTTTTTCTTTATTAAAATCTTCTAAAGTCAAAAGTGGATAGTTGCATAAATTGCAATAAAAGTTTTCTTTAATATGTTTTCCTATTATTTTAATCTTAGGGCTGATAAACATATGAGTCGACTCCTTTTTTAATAATGTCAATATTGTTATCAACAATATCTTTGATCTCATCAATATGTGATATAATAACAATATTTTTAAACCATTTTTTAAGTGATTGTAATAGTTTACCACAAGCTTCTAGATTTGTTTCATCCAAAGCACCAAAACCTTCATCAATCATTAACATACTAGTCTTTGGCAATGACGATACATTAATCAATGCAACTCTAATTGCTAAAGATGACATCATTTTTTCCATCCCGGATCCTAGCTCAACAATACGCCTACTATCTCCATAGTTAATATAAATATCCATTGAATTACTTTCTAAATCTGCTTCTAATTCAACTGTAAATCCTACAACACCTTTAAGAATTTTAGATATTTCTGCATTAATTTGCGGAAGCATAGAGTGTATAATTTGTACCGGGATACCCTTGTTTGACGTTGCTTGTAAAAATAAATCATAAGCCCTCAAAGACTTGCTTATCTTTTCAAACTCCTCTTTTTGTTTTACTAGCATATCTCTTTCGGCTTTTTCTTTTGCTAGTTTTGTAATGAGAGAAGTTCTATTTTTATCTAGATTTTTAATATCGTTGTTTGTCGATTTAATCTTTTTCTCAAGCAATAATTGGCTGTCGTTTGAGTCCTGATTGTCAAACATTTCCTTTAAATCTTTATATGTCGTTTCTAATTCCGGAATCAACGGGCGAGTATTCTCAATATCTTTTTCATGGCTGTTAATTTTAATTAGTATGTTAGATATTGAAGAGACTAGATGTGATTTTCTTTGCACTATAGCATTATACTTATCTAATTGTATATCGTAGTCTTCTTTTCCTAGCTTTTTAAATGCAGTCTTAAGGTCATCTACTTTTATTTTAAGCGCAGTTACTTTGTCTCGCTGCCTATCAAGCTTTTTTTTGTTTGAATGTGATTCTTTTATAAATTTACATGTTGGAAAACTATCTCCGCAAGGTACTTCACTAAGTTTTTCAACTGATTTTTCTATTGTCAAGAGCTCTTTTCTTTCGTATTTTAAATCACTCTGCATTTCAGACAAAAGTCGATTTATTTCTTTTTGTGCATCTCGTTTTTGTTTAATATCATCAACATCAAAGTTTGATAAAAATAAATCTACTTTTTCAATTTTTTGTTCCACTTCAAATATTTCGTCTTTGAGATTGTCTCTTAATGACTCTGATTCTTGAATGTGTTTTAAACTTTTTTGCCATTTTGACTTGGCTACCTCTACCTCGCGGAGAGTAATGTAGCTATTATCTGTGTTTGAATGTAGTTCTTTTACATAAGTCTCATAGTCTTTTTTAAGTTTAGTGATGCTTTGCTCTTCTAGTTTAATTAATGCCTTAACTGATGTGATGCTGTTTTCTTTTATACTTATCTGTTTAACCCAATCGCCCTTATTAATGGAAGCTGCTTGTTGCTTTAAATTAGCGCTTTCTTTTTTTGCAAACTCATTCATTGCATCAAAAACAGTTAGATCTAAAAAATTTGTAAGTATTGCTTTACGTGCTGTTGCTTTTTCTTTAATAAAGCTATTCATATCACCTTGACTGGCAAGTGATGTCATTGAAAATTCTTCTGATGTACCTAGCATTCCTCTAATAATCTTTTCAGTTTCTCTACGTTGCTCTTCAGTTAGATCTTCAATGACCTCACCAGACTTGTCTAGACGATAAAACTTAAGTGTTGTGGGTGCCCATATGTTTTTCTTAGTTTGCTTTTTAATTGTCTGCCTAACAATTCGATAAGGTATATTATTAACAGATATATCTAGCTCAGCTTTGCATGAATTTTTTCTAGTATTGATCAAGTGTATATTTTTAATTGCACCTCTGTCTGATGTATTAAACAAGGCGTATGCTATTGTCCCAATAATTGATGATTTACCTCTTGCATTCCTACCAAAGATCCCGGTTATCCCAGGAAGATTTTCAAAATTAATATAGTTGCTATCAGTGTAAGAAAAACAATTATCAAATTTTATGCTGTTAATAGACCATCTAACGTTTCGTAAGTCTGTATCAGAATGAGATATTTCAGAAAGACTTCTGTCAACAAGATCGTCTAGTTTGTCTAGATCATCTTTGAGAAGATGATTTCCATTGTAATATTCTCTTATAAGTTCTTTGTGCTTTTCAGGACTTCTAAGGTCAATTGACATTCCGCCCGTAGTGTTTGTTTCAATTTTACCTGAATCAAATTTTGAGTCGACTTTAAAAACAACTTCTGACGCTGCTTTTTGTTTTGTCAAAATTTTTTGTAATCTTCTTGCATCAGCTTGGCTTATGTAATTATCAGCCTTAATTCTAAACCTAGATAGATTAGGATATTCTCTACACTTATTCACTGTTCTTTGTACATCTCCTTGCCAGTCAACAGTTACAAAATGATACTGATTTTCAACAGGGTAAAAATTACAGGTAAAGTCGTCAGGACTCTGGATGTCCCATAACAAAAAGCCTTTTTCGCTATCTTCTCCAAAGTTTTGCTGAATTGTAGAACCACAATAGGCAATTGTACCTTTCTTATTTAGAAACTGTCTTTTATGTATATCGCCTAAGAGGGCAAAATCATATGACTTAAATAAGTCCAATGTTGACTCGCCTTCAAGTTGCCAATCAACATCAGTAAGACTACCTCTAACAGCGCCGTGATAGAGTGCAATGCTAACTTTATCTTTGCTAGGCTTAGCCCTGTGAAAATTTTCTTCATCAAAGCAAGATAAAACACACCATTCAAACCCAGGAGCAAACTCATATGTTCCTGAATTTTTGTATAAGAATATATTTGGATTATCCAATGCTTCTACAATAGGTGTAATAGCATCTTGCCTGTCCTTGTTGAGGATTAGGCCGTCGTGGTTCCCGAGAATGACATGTGTTGGTGCTATTTTAGCCAGACCATTAAACCACCAGCAAAGATTTTCAATTAACTCTGGGGATATCCCTTGTGTTTTAGAATGTACAATATCGCCGCCTACATAGATAATGTCTGGGTTTAGCTCTTCTGCCTGTTTAAACAGATCTTTGAAGGCTAAGACATACTCTTGATGTCTAGACAATCCTCTCCAATGTACGTCGGCAATATGTAGTATTTTCATGATGTTTTAGCTCCTCGAGTCATTTTAACAACTGTATCTCTTTTATCAAACTGAAATGTTTGTTGTACACCTGGTAATAATACCCAGCATCTTTTAGAAATACAAGTTTTTGGTTTGGGAGCATATCCATCCGTCATAATGATATAACCGTCATATTCAGAGCTTACTTTTCTAAAGTGATCTTCAACAACATCAAAGTCTGTACCACCACTTCGAGTTCGATATGCCTTAGTAATTTTTTTATTTTTAGTCCATCTATGCTTGCTATCTTCATCAACAGTACAATCAAAGTGATACACAGTAAAGTTAACACGAGAAACTAAGTCATTTAGTGAACTAAAGAAATCTTGAAGCGAGACATCATCGACAGAACCAGACTGATCGATATAGATAGCGATGTTTGATGTGTACTTTGTTTTTCTACCCGGGTGAATATAAGGATACTTCCTATTGATCTTTTTAAAAGATCGAGTCCTGTTAGCTTTTTGTTTAGTACCACAAAAATATCTTAAAACTGCCTTCCAATTAATTTCATCAGCAAATGAGGCAATAATTTCTTGACGTATTGCACTACTTACACTTCCCCAGTTTTTTGATCGATCACACCGTTGCGCTGCTTTTTTGACAATATCCTTAATTTTAGCGTCGACCATTGCCTTGTCACCTGGAGATGATGAATCATCATTAAAGTGATAATCAAATCCTGCACATGTACCTTTTCCGGGTTTTTTGCCGTTATTACCATCTTTTGAACCATCACCGTCACCAATGTCATTACCACTGCAATCGCCATCGCCCGATCCAAAAAGGTCTTCTAAACTAGGCGGTGCAAACATTTCCTCAATTAGTTCTTGATTTTCATCAGAGGACATAATTATTTCCATGTACCACTCAGACGATTTTCCCTTAGGGAGTGAAGCAATAAAATCTGATAATTGTTGTGCTTTTTCAGGTGCATAAGAATTTTCAATTTCAATACATCGCTCACCAGGAATTAGACCACCATCAGGCAATTCTGATTTAGGAATTGTTGAAATTGAAAA
>Ga0208645_1000459_pt1 | contig 44118 bp, 58 predicted proteins | sample VirMetDEL_Sep_01_FD_184519 | JGI IMG/M metagenome (GOLD analysis project Ga0208645, IMG submission 184519) | Aqueous microbial communities from the Delaware River and Bay under freshwater to marine salinity gradient to study organic matter... | ecosystem: Environmental > Aquatic > Marine >... | reverse complement strand
CCTGTTTGTGTAGGGCTTGTGCGTACCAAACACAATCATTGAGATCAGCGAAGTACATGTCATTGCTGACCATCTTCTTGTCTTCCCCCGTGCCCAAGAAAACGAACAGGAGAAAGACGTGTTTCATGTAAAGACTACAGGTCTTCCTCGCCTCATGTACTCTTGCGCTTTTTCACTAGGGTACTCCGGACGTTCAATTCCCTTGCCCTTGTCCTCTTGAAACTGACGAATTGCACCGGGAAGAGTTTTGCGATGTTCTTCTATTTCTCTGCGGAAATTGATCCCTCCAGATTTCTCAGCACTTTCAGCAGCCATGCGCCCCTTTGCCATCAGAATTCTCCTTTGACCATCGCATCCGAAAGCTTAGTGGCCCGCGAACCGACTTGTTTCGCCCACCTCGAATCGAGCATCTCCCGTCCTGCGTCGTCGAACTTCCGTTCGTGAATCGCATTCCACATGCGCTTGAATTTACAGAGGCGGGGTACACCCATGTTAAAGGCCATATCCATCAAGATAAGCTGACGTACTGCGTCGAGGTCTTCTACGCACTTGTGTACGCGGCACAACTCGTCTTCCACAATCTTCATGTCGTTCATTGCAAGATACCGGGCATCAGCCTCTGTGATGCCGTGTTCGTATACGACAGCCATCGACGGGATGTCCATGTGGTCGAGTTCTTCCTTGCTGATACCACGATCCTTGAGATTGCGTCCGATACCAATCGTGTCGATGCCCAGCGTGTCCTGATAGACAGTGAGGACCATGCCCTCGTGTGCAATCAGTTTGTCTAGGAAGTGTGAGGTGTTATACTTCATCGCTATGTTTCCTGCTTTCGCCCTTGTTTTCTCCGCCCATCCAGATACCAAACGCACCTGTCATGGCTCCCATTACAACGCTTACAAACGCGGACTGTGCTGCAGTGGGGCTGTCCAAGTTCATAAACCACTCTGCACAACGCCAACTCATCAACGTCATCACAAGCATCATAAACCGGGGGAGTATCTTCCACTTTGAGATGCGTTCAAATGTTACGTCAGCCACGCCTATTTCTTTCCGAAGAACTTCGTTGCGCTTCGTACGCCAAAGCTTGCAGCAACAATAACGCCCAAGCTGTACTGGTACCATTCAGGCATTTGCTCCAGTTGTTGAAATCCGTGTGAGACGACATCTTCCATACCCGGTATAAACGCTAGGATCAGGGGAACAGAAAACAAGATCACCAGCCACTCATCCTTCCACGAGTTCTGACTACCCTTGATCGCTTCCAAGTCCCAGTCTATTTCACCTGTTGCTTTCTTTTCCATGATGACCGCTTCGGCTTTTGCCATCGCGACCTTCGCACCTGTTTCGGCTTTGGTCTTTTCGACCTTGCCCTGTAGCCATGTGCCAGCTAGTTCAGAAATCGGACCTATCAGTAGGTTTAACATTTCCACCTCTTCCGTGCTTGGCGAAGACGACTATTCGGATTCTTCGCTGCCTTCGGGAACTTCTTCATCTGTCCTGCAGAGCGGGCACAGAACGACTTGCGACGTTTTGCTGCCTTGCTTCCGGGCTTTACTTTGCCCGTTACTGCAGTCTTGAGTTTGCTGCCGGGGTTCTTCTTGCGGTATGCAGCCACCCCAGCCTTCGTCATACCAGCACCCTTCTTCGTAGGGCGAAAGTTCTTCTTGTTGCGGGCGGGCATGTTATCAGGCTTTCTTGCCACTGGACTTCTTCCTTTTTCTGCCCGAAGCTGTCACAGACCAGTTCACTTTGCGTGGTCCGGTCTTCTTTGCTGCTTCTTTCTTGGTTATACGCTTGGCAACTTTGGCTGGCCTACATGCAGGGTAGGGCCTCTTCTTCTTTTCTGATCCGGAGCGACCACACTTCTTGCCGGTCTTTACATCCCGCCAGTCTTCCTTGAACCATTTCGTTAAGCCGCCCTTCGGTTTAGCCATTAGGCATACGTCCCGCCACGCTTCTTGTATGTGCGAACAAGCCAAGCATTTGCATATGCGCTTGGGTAAACATCAAATTTCTTCTTTGCTTCTGCTTTTACACGAGAGTAGAGAGCCTTGTTCTTAGGCGTAGGGCTGCCCGACTTCTTCTTTGGTTTGGGCGGTGCTTTACGTGCCATAGGTGTATCCCCCGCAAAGGTTATTGCTTATAACATGAATTGAGTAAGGAGTAAAGGGGGCAAGTTGCCCTGCCCCCAAAAGTATTATGTACCCGTAGTTACGGAAGCAGTCTGCTTAGGACCTGTTCCGATATCGCACAGGATGGCGATAACGCGGAAGCGTCCTGCAGTCACGCCTGCACCCAGTGCCTTAACCTGAATGGCGTCAGCAGCAATAACAGTATTGATGCCTGCAGCCTTGAGGTTAAACTGGTAGATGGCGTCAGCGTTTCCGTCAACACCGTCAGCAAAAGCGTCGATGTCAGTGCTGAGACCCACATCGTAGGTCAAGCCTGAACCGCCTGCTTCAAGAACGTCGATACATCCGCCAATAACCATTGTATTGTCCGGAACATCGATCATCTGAACGACATCGTTAGCTGACAGGTTCTGGTCAGCAGCATCGAAGATGCGAGACTGGACCATGTAAGGCCGGGGAACATTGCCGGGATGTCCGACAGTGCCGCCACCGGGAATGGTATGATTGTAAGTAGTCATTTACTTAACCCTCCCCTACGCAAAGTCGATGACGCCGCGAACGACAGCTTCTGGACGCAGAACTTTGCGACCAAAAACGTGCAGACCACGAATTACGTCAGAGAACGACTCAGTTGAACGAACCACTTCGGTCTTAGCAATGTGCGAAGCAGTGGAGGTGGACGACATGTGACCTGCGAGAACAACATTCTCAGAGGCATCAGTTGCCACACCAGACAGAGTTACCTGATCGGTGCCTGCTGTCGAGTTGAGTGCGGTGGACTTGTAGCAGCGGAAACCAGCAAGGGTGCCCGGTACAGCAAGACCGTTACGCAGTGGTGAAGTACCATCGCCGGTTACCTGAACTTCAGCCATTTTATTACCGGCTTGGAACATCTTCTCGTAGAAGATCGGCGGTGCTACGAACCAGCGATTCTCTTCCGGCACAGACTGATCGTCAAGCGAACGTGCCATCAGCAGCATCAGGTTGATGCCTGCATCGTCGGTTTCTACGTTGATTGGAGCGGATGCTGTACCCAGAGCAGAGTTGGTAGTGGTCAACCCGCCGGAGAGTGAAGCATCGTCAGCACCTGCAATGCCTGCACCATCTGACATGGCTTGCAGAACATTGGCGTCGTACTTACGCTTCAGGGCAAATGCACCGGATGAGGTAGCAAGTGCTTCGAAGTTTACGTGCGAGTGCCGCTCTTCGATGTCGTCGATCTTAAACGCGAAAGCGTTTGCATTATCGACAACCATCGTGATTTGATCGTCAGCCAAGTCTTGTGCGTTTACAACGGAACCCCGTGTGTATGCACTGACAGTGACTGTTGGTTCTTTGATGATGCGAACCGTGTCGCCAAAGTTTTCAATTTCGCCCGCGTAGTCGGTGTTTGTAATGTCTTCTACAACCGAAGCACGACGGAAGAACTTGAGAACCTTTTGGCTGAAAATTTCCGGTGCGAAGTTACCGGAAGGCAGGTTTGCGTAACCTGCAGCAGTACCAAATGCCATTGGTTCTTTCCTTCCTTCTTGAGGTTAAGGTTAGTTGTTAGGATCGATCCGTCCCTCTTGACGCGCAGAGTCGAGTTCTTCTTCGAGTTTCTCGAACTCCCACGGCTTGAGACTACGGATTTCGGAAGCTTTCCACACCTTGCCGTCTACTTTTGCAGTCGCTACTTCTCTCGCGGAGGTCTTAGTAACTGCATCTGCTGCAGAAGGTTTTGTGGTCTTCTTCCTTTTTGCCGGTACACCAGTATCGGCCTTGTAGAGGTCTATGACCCGTGCCGCCCATTTAGCATCCGTATTGTTTTTGTAGATGCCATCTGAGATTGACTCAGGCTGTTCTTCGAGCCACGAAAGAAACTTTTCATCTGACTTGATCTCGTCGAAGTCGGAATGATGATTGAGCAGTTGCTGGTAAGCCTTCTGCTTTTCGAGTTCCTTTTCACGCTCTTTGATCGTACCTAGTTCCTCGCGGAGTTCGGCAACTTGTGATTCAGCCTGATAGGATGAAACGGTCTGTACGACTTCGAACACTTCTGGATACTGGTCTTTGAATGCTTGCAGTTCTTCTGGAGTCTTTGGCATTGCTACCCCCTTCGGCATCTGTGCTTGAGGAGATTGCATAACCGTTTTTAATTCCGCGATTTCCTGTTTGAATTCATTTACCTTTGTATCGTAGTGACGTTTGAGGTCGTCGTATCGTTTCTTGTAGTCGTGTTCAGCTTCTTGCTTTTGTTCTACGAAACTGCTTGCTTGTTGCGGAGTAGCCTCTTCGGGGTCCGCGTCTTGTGCTTCTACAGTCTCTTCCGCTTCGTTGTCTTCGTCGTCTTTGTAGACATCTTCGCGGTGCTTCCCACGATATAACGAATCATTGTTGATTGTTCCGAATGAGTCGTTAGGCTTGTTGGCACGGTGGCCTCTTGCTTTTGCCATTTTATTACCTCTTGATAGCGGGGCTACTTTGGCGTGTAGGTAGCCGCTCCGGTTGTGCTGGGGCCGTTGTTAGCGGGTAGCCAGCGAATCTTAAAACTGTGGAGATTGCAGAGCCTCAGACTCGTAGTCTACGGGCTTTTCATCTCTCTTTTTTGTATTGGACTTACCGAATAAGCCGTCAATATATCTGGAAATAAATCCTTTTTCTTCAGGCTTGGCTACAGGAGGAACACCTCTCTCTTTAAGCACCTCTGCAGCTAAATTATTGTAAAGTTCAACCTGTTTTTTAGGAATGCTCATATACTTAGCTACATCCCCCCTCTGCGCCACCTCTATGTAGGGAGACTCCGCAAGCACGAGCGAATTTTTCTTAGAAACTTCACGACGAGTTTTTTCGTCCATGACATCCATCATACGCTCTTCTTGTCCCCTTGTTAGTCGGGGTGCGCCAAGATCGTAGTGCATGTAGTTCATCGCAGCGTGTCGTAGTTCGTGCGCCAGCGTAATCATAACTGTCGCCCTATCTCCCATGTCTACTCCCTCATAAGTTTGGGCGTGTGTTGGAATGTACATAGGTTCTGAGAAGTATGACGCCGTAGGAGTTTCGCTAGGAGTGATGCCCACCTTCGAGAGAAGAGGTGAAATCATTCTGTTGGGAGTAGTGGATGGATTTAATGTTTCCGTCTTTGCCTCTTGTTCTTTAGAGAACCCTTGTCCCTGTGGAAAAACTGGTCTTTTGTTTTTGCCGGGGGCGGGATTGTATACGCCCGCAAATCCGTAACCAACTTGATCCCTTACCGTCTGCGTCCCATCATCTTGGCTAACCCTGCTGTAGTCAAACGGAGTGGGCAATCCTGCCACTCGCAACTCTCCCGATGTATACAAGTCCCAGCCAAGTCGAGCTAGCTGATCGTCGCGTATAAATTCTTCTAAATCGGCACGGAGTTCGACATCTGCTATAGCTTCGTCTTGACGACGCTCAACAAGGTCGGGCTTCGGCGTCGGACGAACCTTATCTCCCTCTGCGTACTTTCCCACAGTGAGGAATCCACCCCCTGCAGCACCCGCTGGGCGTTGGCCGTTCTCTTCGATGCGCTTCGACGTTTCCTTCTTGCCGCGATTGTTGATTTTTTCGAGGCGATCATAACCAATGATCTTGGCAATCGCTGGGGGCACAAGAACCTCGCCACGAGACACGGCTACGTCAACCTGATCCTTAGATGGTGCTGCTGCTCCCTTCTTGCCTGCTTTTTTGTAGGCATCGTTTAACATCTTGGCAATGTCACCCTCACCAGCAAACTCGACGGCTGCAGCGTTGATGACAAACGTGCCCTCTGGGACGCTCATAGGCTTGTCGTCAGCCACAGTGGCCGCTTCGGATACCTGTGATGGCGGACGCTCTACGAAGCCCGCTGGTGCAGCCTGTGGAGCGGTTCCGCCCATCTGCATACCGACACGGCCACCCTGTCTATAATTAAACTCATCTGCGTACGGTGCTTCTGCAGCAGCCTGTGCAGAGAAGTCTTGACTAGAACTTCCCGCACTGCCGCCACCGGGGTCGGTTTGGTATCCTTCGTCTGAATCGTCATAGTATACAGGTCGTCCCCCCGGTGTGGTTTGCACCGTAGTCGCCCCACTATCGTCATCAGCCGGGGTAAAGCCGGGAGGAGGTTCACTACCCCCGGTTGGCGTTACTGTTTGGGTTGGGGTAGTCGTACTCGTGGTCGTTGTCACTGGCGTCGTAGGCGTAGAAAGACCGTACTGAGGTATGATTGAATCAATAATGAACTGTGCGCTTGTCTTTCCACGCAAAGCAAGGGCAGAATTGTAGCTGTCACGCGACATGCTACGTGTTTTATGAAAAAACCCGCCGTAATATATACTGCCCTTCATAACACCATCGACATGTTGCTTGTGAGCGAGTGCGGCATCTCGAAACTCCTGCTTGGTCATGCCGCTTATGTCAATACCCAACTCTTCAGCCTTGTTACGAAACTCTACTTCGCGGAGTCTACCCCCGCCCTGCATCATGTGTCCATCCTCCCGCCTCTGTGCGGAATGATACGTTCCGAATGGGTCAAGCGCGTAACCGGCTTGGGTGGCAACAGCAGTAAAACCCTCACCATCCGTACCATTGTCGCTATTAAATGTCATGGTGCCGGGTATAAATCTTTTATTTATCTCATCATTACGAAGGGCTGTAGCCTGATCCATGCCGCCCAGTTGGCCATTAGTAATTTTGCTGCCCGGTGCGCGACTGAGGACTCTGCCCTTAAATTTGTACATTGACCCGCTGGTGCCACCAGTCGCTGCGATCTTTGCAGCGTTGTCGCGATTTATCTTTGCTGTTATGGTACTGGCCATAGTACCCAATGCTCCGCCAAAAAATTGGGAGATAAGGTCCGGCTTTGCTGGTTGATCTGGATTAAGGCCACCTCCAGCAGGCAGCATATCGCCTATAAAGTTCGAAAACTCATCGTTACCGCTTTTATCTCTTGGCTGCGTAAGGTCGTAGTCTACGATATAATCGTCGTAATTTTGTGTAGAGAAATACCTGTTGCTGTCTGGCCTAGAGTTGCCACCGAATACAGGATCGTACGCTGTAAAAATTGCGTTTTCCTCTTGGTGATCTTGATAATCTACGGGTATTATGCGCGGGCCGGGATCAGGATCAGGGTCCGGATCAGCAGGGTCCGCTGCCGGTGCGGCTTTCACTTCGATGCCGCCAAAATTATAAAAATCAACTAGATTTTCTTGGTACTCATCAGGAGTTAGAGTGGAACCAGCCTGTGCAACACGCCCGCCCACGTTCATCTGAACTTGTGGTCCTTGATCTGCAAAGACATTTTCATACTCTGGTCTTCCTGCCATTTTATTATCTACTGTATCCGGGACACGATAATTAGTAATGCCTCGTTTACGTAATTCTAGGGCTGTCTGCGGATCGGTTGAAGGCACAACAGGCTTAGCAAAATTTTGGTACGGATCAGCCCGTTTAATTTTGTCCGCGTCAGTAATGTCTTCCGTTTTTATTGCAGGGTCTTTTAAAAACTCCGCTTCGTAGCCCGGAGTGAGCATTCCTTCGTACAGAAAATCACCTAAAGGTTTAGGAGAATCCCCTGAGTATTCTGCCATCTCGTGCATCTGCTTTAGAAGTTGTGTGATCTTATCCATCGTTTTTCACTACCGCCTCGTGACTATCCTTCAACTTGAGGAGCATTTCCAGTAAACCCAGCTTCCCCTGCACTTGGCGAAGCTCCGACTCCGATTGTGCCGTTACCACGGCCCGAATCATCGACTCCCGGAGGTCCGCTAGGTACTCCTCCATCTGGGGCCATTCCTTGCTGTAGAGGAGCGGGGCTAGCTTCTGGGCCTGCTGCTTGTTGAGCATTTTGCATCATTCCTTGTAACATCTGCGCGTATACTTGCGCCTCATTCTGATCGTTGACCAAGCTGTCAGGGTCTATATCCTGTGCGATAGCCAGTTCACGCATCAGGTTTGGCAACTTTACAAACGGAGCCAGCATAGGGTTGGCTACAGTTTGCAGCAGTGAGGTAAGTCGCTGTGTACGTACTTCTTTCTGCATCACGGCGGCTACACCACGAGGCTTGATCTCTAAGTCACCTGTGATATCTTCGACATTCTCTCCGAACTGCATGTTCCATTGAAAGAATGCCTCACCAATCGGCTTGAGCAGATGATCGTCGATGTTCTTGATAACCGTCTTCATCGACAAGCCTGCACTGCCCATCAGCATCGACAAACCTGCTGCCGTGCGTCCTGTGCCCGTCACGCCAGTTTGACCATGTATGATTGATGGGATGCCCGTCTCTTCATCAGCAAGCTGCCGTGAGATTTGATACATCTGTATGTTTTCGGGTGCGGTGTTCGGAAACTTGAGGCCGTTGATTGCCGTGCCGGTAACGCCTGACTGTCTGCGGAATATCTTGCCGGGGAAGATGTCCATATTTTGTCCGGGAACCAACGACGCCTCATCGACATCGAAGACTAGGTTGCCAGCGAGGGCGAGGTTGTCGATTGCCATACGAACGTGGCCGTTCATCAGCATCTGTGCGTCTTCCATGTTCTCCGCAACACCAACGCCCCAGATTTGATAGGGATTGATCTCGAACGGAAAGGCTTGATACGGAATACGTGCAGGTGTGAATGGGTTTAATACGCAACGTAAAACCATCGTGCCACACACCCAGATGTTGACCTGCATCTGGTCGAACTCAGACATAAGTTCTGCGTTTTCTAGGCCGACTTCTTTCGCGAACTTGGAGTCGAGGACGCCCCAATATTCGAGGACTTCATAGCGGTTCTCAGAGATGTGAGGTTCGGTCTCGTCCTCACGAATTGTATCCTCGTAGTATTTGTCCTCGTAGTTCGGCCCCTTTGCAAGGCATTCCTCAATTGCTTGAGCGTCGAAGTGTGGGCGCATAATAAGACTACGAAGCTGCTGACGATTCATGCGGTGACGTTCGATGACGTACTCGCAGTCCTCTACAGATGTAGCGGATGGATCAGGATGAAAGTCCCATACTGATACATGCTCAATGCGCGGCACCATTCGTTCGTACGGATCGTAGGAACGCTCACCGTTATCGTCCGTACTCCAGTTGTGAACGCGCTTATGGAAGTTGAATGGCCCCTTAACAATGCCCGTGCCGAACAGGGACGACTCAAAGATAGCCTTGCGAAACTCGCTTACGGCGTTTGTGTCGAGCAACTGGTCGTGGATGCACTTTTCCATCTTTCGTGCCTGCTCTTTTGCAGGTTCGAACTGTGGCTCACCTACGCGAGACTTGCCCGCAAGGATCGTGTCACCAAAGTCTTTACCGTAGGAGCCTAGACGATGCGGTTCGTTGGCTTGCATCGCTCCCGGAGCTAACTCGCGACCATCTCCCGGAAAACCGTAGGGGTCACTTCCCAACTGTGAAAGTTCGTCAGCAGGCGTACGCATATGAGCAAACTCTTCGATACCTTCCGGCATAGGAGTTGACTCGACAACAAGTGGAAACTTCTTATTGGCAAACAGAATGTCGATAATTTGCCCGTACGCAGCAAGGACCTTCGTCTTGGTGATCTTGATGAACACCTTAGACTTCTCGCTGTCGCGGTACTGCGTCGTACTATCGTAGATTCCACGAAAGTTTTTATACGCCTGCAGCCACCGCTGTTCGTACGAAAACCGTCCGTTCTCTGCGTCATCAAACCTCGCCTTGATGTGACCCGCAAGTCCGGGCATCTGCTCATCAGGGCTAGCAATCGGAATCGCTCGTTCGTCGTCCGGTTCTAGGAAATTATCAGCCATGTCGCTTCCTTAGTAGTCGCGTTCGTCTGCCATCTTAAACAGTGAAGCTTCCACAGTTGGCTTGGTTTGCTTCTTAGGCATAGCTTCGATCATCGGTCCAGTTACGACACGACCATCAAACTCCAAGCCCTCACGGTAGAGTTGTGTTGCGCCCTCGTCTTTATCGACGCTGGTCTTGTCGGCACTCATAATGTACGATGCGCCATAGTTGTAGTTATTACCGGGCATAGGTTTCTCTCCCCTATGGTTGTTGTTGATTTTCTAGGAAGCCCGAACCGACTCTGGCGCGGTTTCTCCCTCTTCTTCGGGCAACTGCTTCTTGCTCTTGTTGTGCAATTGCATCATCCAAAGCCTGTTGATACGGAGCCATTTGCTCCGGAGTCATGTCGTAAAAATCTTGTGCGGGTCTGTTGTAGGCTTTTGCCAAGTTCTCTTGTGGATCAACCGAAGTATCGCCCGGAATAATTGCTTCTGCAAAAGGTATACGACGAGCTATCGTTTTTCCTACAATTGCACGTGTGGCTGCTTCACCCGTTTGTTGAATTGCTTCATCAGCAAGAGCCTGTGCAGGGTCTAGGAGTGCCATTCCAACTCCTGCTGCTGCCATTCCTACGCCAAGTTTTTGTCCAGTTGTTGACCCTTTTGTTTCAGGAGCCTCGTAGTCAGGGTTGGTTAGCCTGTCAAGATCATCATTCCACAGCCCGTTGGCCTTCATGGTTTCAATCTGTTCAGGGGTAAATTTCACAAGTCCCTGCGGACCCTTTCCCGCCAGTTCTGCCTCAACCTCTACTTGTGCCCTGCCCTCTAAGCGCCCCTGCTCAAATAGGGCCTCTGCTTGTCCCTTCGCTTTACCCGCTTCCCTCACTTTTACAGGATCGTAGGCAGGTTGCTCTTCTAGGAGCGTTAAGAATCTATTTAGGGATGCCTGCTGATCTTCTAGATTAGTGGACTGAAGTAACTCAAATCTTGCCGTGCGTAACTTTTCAATCTGCTCATCAGTTAGTCGAACCACGTTGCCTGTGTTTTCCATCAAGCCGCCCCGAAAATTTTCAGAGCCGTAGTCCGTAGGATTTTCTAAAAGAAATGGAATATCTCGTGTGGGGATGAGACCAGTGCCTGTGTAGTTTTTAGACAGGGTAGCAGTGTTTTCGTGCCCCATAGCTCCCTTAACTAGGTCCTCGCGAACATTGAACTGTTCGATAAGGTAGTTGGGTACGATAGAACGCATGACACCTATGGTCTTAAACGGAACCTTTGTGCGTACTCGTTCCCCCGTGTTGCTTCCCTCTACCTTTTTTGCCACATCCATAGTGGGTAGCAAGTCTTCAAACGGCTCTAGCAGGGGTGTAATATACGTTTTAAATGCGTTTTCTACTTGAGTTTTCTTCACGTCGAACAGAAGATCGGATTCAGATTCTTCTAGGGCTTTTAAAATAATCTGACCACCACGAGACTGGGCTGACCACTCAAGTTCTGGACGGCCCTTCTTGTCGGTAGTCCTAACCTTTTTACCTTTGACTTTTACACCAAGTATATTTCCATCAGAATCCCTCTGGATTACAACGTCACTTTTTTTCAGTCCCAACAACTGTGCGGGACGATTTACTGTCATACGATGATATTCTAGAAAGCGAGATACTTTCGCGCCGTACTTGGAGTCGTTTTCCACTTGCGGGAGTGCCTCATCGTACATCGCATCGATTTTTTCTTTTTCGATGGTTCCTCGCATGGGGCGAGTTCCCTCGCTGTCTTCCGCACTACTCTTTCCACCTCGCTGGGTTCTTCCCGTAGATTCTCCTGTTAGGGGTGGATACATTGGACCCCTACTTACGACCTCCCCAGATGGTCCCATCATGTCGGTTAGCTGGGATGTGATTCCCATCTCATCAAAAACAGGGCGCAGTGCATTTTCAAGAGCCTGCAAGTTGCCCCATTTGTTTGACCTGTATGGCGTATCTGACGGACCCAAGAGGTCAACTATCTTCATGCCCTCAACCCGGTCAAACTTATTGAGGTCTTTATAGGGCATGTCTATGTTGATGCCCAACTCTTTAAAGCCAGAAACCAAGCGGCCCATACGATCTTGAGAGGATTCAGTAACTTTCAAAGCTTTATTCAAAGGAAGGGATTGACCAAATTCAATAGCTTCACGAACGGTAAGCGTGCCGTTCATAGCCTTTGCCGTCATCTCTTCTCTTGTGAGTGCCATAAATTAGTATCCGAATACTTCGTCTTGAACTTGGTGAACTTGGTTCTTGATTGCGGTGAGTTGCTGGTGTATCGAAGCGTAGCCACTCATGCGTGTCATCATTCCGTAGCGCAGGGCATCGTATGCGTGATCCTCTGCCTTCGTATCTACGTCTTCGCTGTTCGTCTTGGAGAGAGGGATGCCTGCAATCTGCTTGACGATGTTCTGGCACGAAGAGAAGAAGCGTAGGCGTGGCTCCTCTGTGTAGGGATCGTCAGCGAGACGACGGTGTATCTCCATCTTCCCCTGAATACGATTGCGATCTGACGGCGTCCATCGTACGCCCTCTCGCATCATCACTTCTGCAATTGACGGCCCGAAACCCGTCTTGTTCCAGCAGGACGAGTCGAGGACCGTGTAGTGAGGTAGCGGGTCTAGCTGTTCCGCTTCTAGTATTCTACCAGCCAGTTCCTCTGCTGTCAAGTGTTTTTGATATAGTTCTCTGTATATCCAGATATTGTTGTCCCAGTCGATTGCACCCCAGAGAACGCATGAGGGTGCTGCGTATCCATAGTCGGCCATTCTGATGCGCGGCCAGTTCGTTGGAAGTTCGAATGGTTCAACGACGTGCTTGACTCGTGAGAACTCCGGGAAGGCTGCACCCTCTGCTACGTCCCAGTCCCCTTCGAGGAGACGCTTGCGTTCGACTTCAGGTAGTGATCTGAGCATCGCCTCGTATTGGCCGTCTGCCATGAGGTGCGGATTGTCGGTCAAGCGGGCAGGGACGAACTTGCGGAAGAAGAGAGGCTCACCCTCCTTCTCGTGTCCCTTCGGCCAGAGGAACGGCTTGTGCGTTTCTATATCGAAGGCAGGAAAAGGCTTATTCTCAGGTGTTCCTTCGATGTAGGTTTTCTTGACCCACCAACCACCCACTCCTCCGGGGTTGGCTGTGCAGCGCATGTACAGGTGTTGCTGGAGTTCAGGATCAGTAGTACGAAGGCGAGAACGCAGGTAGTCCCACACATAAGGCGTGGGGTATTGTGTAATTTCATCTATACCAATCCAGTTGAATGCCTGTCCCTGAAAACGAGTTACGTCCTTGTCCTTGTCGAGATAGGTGAACCAGATGGTTGCGCCGGAGGGAAAAACCCACGTAGACTTCGACTCACGGAACTTCGCACCGGGAAACGCCTTCGTGTATAGCTGGCGCGACTTGTCGATCAGTTCGGTTAGTTCGTCGAGAGTACGCCTAAGTAGAAGCCCACGATGATTAGCGTTGTGACAGAAGCGCAGAGGATCGGCCAAGAGAGCGAAAGATTTACCGCCCCCGGCTGCACCACCATAGAGAACATCCCTTTCACCCGCGCTGAGAAACTCTTCTTGTGGTCCCTCATTCGGACGAAATACGATCTCACTGTCTTCAACCAAGTCCGCAACGGCTGCAGGTAGATCATCCAAATCTCCTTGATCAATGACTGTCGTATCCTTGCCAACAAGGGCCTTCTCCACTTTACCTATCTTGTCTTCGAGTTTGCGGGCGTAGCGTCGTTTGTCTTCTGCTGCCTTCGTTGTCTTGGCTGCACGACGCTTCGCTCCGTTGAGTTTCTTTTGGGCAGCACGTCGGGCACGTTCCTTTGTAGACAGGTTGTACGTGGCTTTGGGTGCGTTGGGGTCCTTTTTAGGGCGTCCTGCCACCTAGTTCTTCTCCGCGCTTCCCTGTGCGGAGCGGCCCTTACAACTGCCGCCGTGCGCCATCTTTTTTCGGGACTGATCTACAACCATAGGGATGTAGTCATTCACGTGCAGATTTTTAATTCCTGCTGCCTCGTCCTGCATGAGAAGAATGTCTACTTGTTTTCTCTGGCTGGAGGTCAGGTCTCTATACTTTGGGTACTTGGACATATCAGCCATCGATCACGACCTCTTTCTTTGGGGGGAGCAGGACAACGCCGTGTACTGCAGTTACATTGTGGTTGATTGTCTCCGCCTGCTTCACTCCTACGCGATTGAGGAGGCTCTCAGCAGCCTTGAGACGCAGATCATCACCGCGTTCGGGGGCGGGGTTGTCAATTGTGTCTACGAGGCGTGTAGCAGCCTTGTAGGCGTTCATAGATAGGACATCCTTCGTGCGATCTACGATCTCATCGGCAAGGGTTTTGCGTAACCAGACTGCGCTGCCCTTCGAATAGCCCGCATCGACGGCTGCGGCAGTCACGTTGCCACCGTTTTCAAAGAGAATGTCGAGGAACTGCGTCTGTTGGGGTGTTAGTTCCCGCTTTTTCGGTGTTTGTTGGGGGAGAAGGTTCATATCTACGTAGATTCCTGCGCGACTATGGTGCATTGGGCACCGACGATGATCATTCCGGGCGTAATCGTGCGTATTTCGCCTATCATCTCGACGACACGGGTACCACACTCGCCCTTGTCGAGGTAGGGACCCCGCCTGTCGGTGAATTGTGTGCAGTCGTTGGGACTGTGGAGCCAACATGCAAGGATCATGGCGGTGAACATCGGTGTTTCCCGTGAAAAGAAGGAGGAGTGAGTCGCATTCATGTCCGATACCACTGATTGTATGACGAAGTAATTTTCGTTGTGGGGTGGTTCGACATAAAAATGCGGCTCACGTCAACAGTATAGGTACTTTTTACATGTGTGTCAACTTTTTTTCTTGACAAAATTAGAATTCGACTGTACTATGGGCATAGGCCCGCCGGGGTAAACCCCATAGGTACCCGCCGGGTATCCCGCTGACCTCCCCAACGTATCCTTTTTACGCATATCGATAACTACACCGATATAAAATCGATGGCGGTATTGCTAGTACATATACCCGTCCCCCCAGTGGCCCATGCCCGCCCGTGCGCGGCACAAATCTTTTTGTTTGCTTCTCTGCTCTAAGCTGACTGCCGGTTTCCGGATGCCATCTTAGCAAAAATCCCTCTCTGACTTTCCCATCGCCGATGCCAAGGCGGCACCTGCAAAACACACTATCCGAACAAGCCAAGACATGCCCCCCCTGACATGTGCAAACGTCACATGACACGCGCGCGCGTTGCCTGATTTGTCATGCCTGTTATTATAACCGGCTGATGTGGCGACCAGAAAGCGCAGCATTCCCCGAACATGCAACCCGCCAGATAATCCAACCTATACAACCCGCAAGGCTATTAACTGGCATCAAGGCAAAAAAAGACCCCCGCCACTAAGGACGGGGGCAAGGCTAGGAGGAGATGCCGGAGTATTAGCCCCCTTCCGGCTGGGTAACTGGCTTACTTATGCGGATATTTCGCATGGTCAGAAGCGTAGTTGGTGATCTTCTTCACCGGCTGCTTTACGTCCATAAAGACCTTTACCTTGATCGGATTGCCGTACTGATCTGTACCGGAAAGCTTAACAACCTTAAAGGTTTTATGGTGGGTGGTTTCAAAGAACACTTTAGCATTGCCTTTGTTGTGATCCGAAATGGTGTCTTTTTCGTGTGCGAAGATTGAGAGTTCCATTGGTTTCCTATCCTTGTTCCTAGACGTTGAGGCGGGCCACAACAGCCCGCCCCAGATTATAAGCACAAGTCATGCAGCCTTTGCAAGCCGATAGATCAAACGATATCCGCCCCGCCTGTTACCGGTGCTTCTCTTCTCAAGCTTATATCCGGCCTGTTCAAGCTGGCCCAGATAGGTATAAACCGACTGCTTCTTAATATTGCAATGACCGGCAAGCGTAGGCACGGCCATGAATCCGTCGCGCAAATAGGAAAGCATCGTGCGGTGTGTTGCGTTCAGTTCGACACTTACAACGTCGTCCGGCTGCTGGCCGGATTCGCGCAGCGGATGGCCGTGCATGTCGGTATTGTTGCCGGTGGCCGGAAACTCTGCCCGAAACTTGGCAAGCAATACCTGCCGCTCGTCCCGTCGTATAGCCTGCTCGAAATTATCGCCAAGCTGCTTAAGTTGCGCCAGAAGTTCAGGTGTATAGATGGTAGACATGTTGTGTGTTCTTTCTGCCCCGCAGGGCGTTGTTTAAGTCAAGAATAGGGAAATGATCATTATTAAGGCTATCATTCCGGCAAGCCTGTAGACTAGTAACAAAGCTTCCATCCTATGCTGCCAACCCTTCCAGATACCGCCATGATGGCCCGTCCACTATCTGCCGGACTTGCTCGTTGCGCTGGTACCTTTTGCGCTCGTTGCGGCCATTGTTTGTTGCATCAGGCAGATGGGTTGCCCAGTGCGTCAGGGCGTTATAACCGGCCCAGAGCGTCAGGCCCAGTTCCGCCTTTTCTTCCTTGAAGCGTTCCAACATCCAATTCAGACGGCCTTCATTGATGGCCAGACGTTCATCGGTTCGCGCTGCTGCCGTGTTTTTCTTGCAGAGCGTTTCCTTGCAGATGTCCGCAAACTGCTTCTCAGTCAGAGGTGCAGACCGCCACAAGCGCATCTGATCCTTCTGGTTCTGCCACATGGAAAGCCCCATTGTTGCCTTGCCGATCATGGCTTCAGGCGACACCGAACCTTTGTGAACCTTCCGCTGGTGATAGGCTTTCTCACCGCCAAAAACGAGCGTATTGCGGCACAAGTCACGATATGCCCCGCTGAATATCTGCAAGGCCCATGACATATCAACACTGTTGAAGATGTCCATCCGGCAGCGCACTACATCATCACCGCCGCCCCGTGTGGTCGAACGCGACTGCAAATCATGGAAATAGATGGTGCGATGAACCCGTGCCCCCTCTTCATAGAGACGGTCCACCACTTCGACATTGTCAAGCGGCAGGTCCGAACCGGCCAGCTGCTCCGCCTGTGCCTTGAATAGCAGGTCATGCGGAACAAGCGCATAGGACTTGCCGACAGGCCGGACATTGAGAACCCCGCCCGTTGCCGTGTTCTGCAAAGCGTGGAAACCCTCTAGCGGTTGCGGCTCGACAAATTCAACATCCTGATGGGTATATGTTGTTTGCGCTTCAAGCGGCACCCGCCGAATCTGCCCAAACCGTTCGTATAGGCTTACATCGTCAATTCGCTTGTGCGTGGCCCAGATGTCCCCGCCTTTCGCCTTTGACCGGCTGGCGGCCTGCTCTTCTGTTGGTATAATATCAAGTGGCATATCGTGCCCCTTTCGTCGTTGTTGTTGCTGGCTTCGTGGCCAGTTCGTGAATCATGGCACACAATTTGCACCAGTTGAACCCCCCCGCCGAAAAAAGTTGGGAAGGCTGGCAGGCTGGCCCCATCGACTCGCCGCCTGCCCGATCAATCCGCCAGTCTTGCCCCGCCCCCGAACGGACGAACAAGAAACCGTTAACTGATCCCCAATGTTTTATAGCGTCAGCCGGTTTGTCATTTTGGCGTCAGACGGTTTGTCAAGTTATGCCCCACCGATCCCGCCAGACGCGCCAAGTGACAGCCTGTAATTGGTAGGGCATCAGGCCGACGCGCCGTGCTGCTTCTTCGTATGCGGCCTGCAAGGCCCGATATTCACGGACGCCGATATTGGTGCGATCATCAGTCAAGCCTACCTTTTCATCATAGGCAATGTTGCGGGCATGGCCGTCAATCGTGACGTTAAACTCGCCCATAATATCCATAAAAAACGACGTGATCTTTTGTCCCTTCAGCATGCGCTTTGCCCCGTCATAGTCCGGACGCGCCGCCAAGATATCCCAAGCCTTCTTTTTCATAGCGTGATAGGTGGATACCTTTACAGCGTCGATCCCGTCACCGCGCAGGAAAGCGGCAATCAAAGCATCGGCATTGACAACATTACGCGCCCACTTGTTGTTAGGTGATAGGGCAGAGATAACAGCCACCACAATATAAACCGCAATGCCATACTTTGCCGCGATATTGTGTGCTGCTTTCTGTGCGTCGGAGTACCAGAGCAAGCCTTCCGCAACCTGCACGGAATCGGCAGCCCGATAGCAGGCCATGATATTATGGACCATTCTTTCATGGTCAATCAGCGTCACTTGTTTTGTCATATGATCTGCCCCCCATCAAAACGAACCGGCGCGTCGGTCTCAATCCAAACACGGGCACCACAGTTCAAGGGCTTGTCCGGTGAGTAGACAACAGTGGACGCGCCGCCGATATCAACCCGGTGCGCGTATACGTTCTTTTTATATGTCTTGACAGTGATTGCCGGGTCGTTGGTGCCGTTCTTGGCGTTGGCCCGGATAACATGCTGGTTTATGTGAATACGTTTTTTCATGTCGTTTGTTCCTTGTCGTGTTTCCTAATCGTTGCGGCAAGCCTACGGCCGGTAACCCCTATGGTCAAGCGGTTTTATTTTCCGGCCCTGTTCCCGCAGCCAGCACGTCGGACAGCGCAGCCGGTTCCCTTCCTTCGTCATGGCTGGCTGGCCGCACACGTCGCAGGGATAGTCAGGCGGTAGCGTCGTGCGGTTTGTCTTGGCGTCGTTGCGTTTGTCAGTTTGTCTTGTCAAAATTTTGGCAGCCATAGCGTCCCTGCGTTTGTCATCTGTGTCAGGCGTTTTGCCTCGTTTCTTGTCATAGCGTCAACGGGCTTGCCATCCCAGTCTGCCTCGTCAATTAGCGTCCGCAGATTTGTCAGCCGGTTTGTCACGCTCTCAAGGCGTGGGTCCTTGTCTAGCGTCGGATACTTTGTCGGCCTATACATCGAACAAGTCCCCCTGATCCGGCTCGTCGATGTGTTCCCTGCGCTTGAATTCATCGTAGACATCGACAACAGTCTCGCCGTGCTTTGTCATCCACTCCTCGCGTGTCATGCACGAGGCGTCCTCTTCCATTTCAATCAGCCAGTCCTTTACTTTACCCATCTCGTGTACCTACCTTTGTTTCGTATCGTTCCATGTCACCAATGGCGTCGTCTATCTTGCCATAGATGCGGTCAATGTCTGTGTCAAGCACTTCGATATCTTCTATGGCGTGTTTTGCCTGTGTCAACAGGGCACGGATCACCGTCGTCTGTGTTAGTTTGGCGCGTAACAATTCACCATCACCATCACAGCCATCACACTCATCAAAAACACCAACAAGATCGCCGCCCCGAATCGGATCGGGGACGGCCTCTGTGTATTCCTTCTTGCCATAGCCGCCGCACTCCCAGCAGTGGCATCGTTCGACGTGGTTCTCAATCGTCCGCATCGTCAGGCTCCGAAACATCTGCCAGAACCCAGTCGGCATAGGGCATACGATGACCCTCGTCATCCTCTTTGGGTACAAACTTGAAGATGCGGTGCAGGTCACACTGCAATCCTTCCAGCTTGCCTACATCAGACATCCACAAATCATTACAATCATATATTGTTTGCAGTGTGTTTCTCAAATCGTTGTATGACTTGAGCAAGTCGAGGCGTTGTTCGTTTGTGATTTCCATCGTGTGTAACCCTTCCGGTTTGTTGCGATACATAACCCATATCGGTTAAAACAATGGGCGTCAAGCAAAAAAGAACGGGGCCAGAAAAATCCAGCCCCGCTCTCCACACACAACAACGAAAGTGTATCCCTACGAACTACCAACCTCGTAAGGAATACCCAGTTTTACCAAGACGTGACGGTGCTTGTCAAGCCATCGTTTACACTCTTGTTCACTTTTTCCGACAAAAATTGTAACGAGGCGCAGATAGTCTACAGCCTGCTTCTTCTTGACAAGTTCGCGGCTTGTCTCCCCGATGCGTACGGACGACACTGGAGCGACAACCTCCCACCGCCACCGATTGACAATCTCTATCTCTAGGGGCTTGGTCTTCAGGTTATTCTTCATCGTTTCCACCCACTCTCATACACAGGAGTTCTTGATTCATCGGCACGTTTTCCCAGAATAGTTTCGTCGATGCGACGTAACAGTCTGACATGGTTTCGTATTCAGCTATAGGTTTAGAGTCAAACTCTGACCGATTAATTGCTGTCACTAGCAGCAGCACCCACTTCACTGTCATCGTCCAGTGCCTCCAAATATATGTCAATACCCTCACGCATCAAGTCAGACACAGCAACTTGTTCCCTGCTTGTCTTCTGTAAGCGTTCAGAGTGTGCAGCCAGTCTCTCGTATTGTTTGACTGACATCAACAGACTATAGGTCTTTGTCGGTTCGTCTATCTTCGCTGGTCTTCCCATCACGAATGTCCTTCTTAGCTTGTTTGTCTTTTTCTTTGGTACGCTTGTCAGGTATTACTTGTTTACCATACTTACGTAACTCTTTAGCTATAGGGTTGATTCTATTGATCTTTTTCATAACAGGGTATTCCCTATAGGGTGTTATTCTTTGTGTGTAGCTGGTTTGTCAACGGGGGTCAAGCAATTTTTTCGTGTTGACAAGATTTGCCATGTCGATTATGCAGGGGGCATGTCTTCTGACAAACAAGGAACGCAACGATGAAATCACCAGCTTGGTTATGTGGGTACGTTGAGTCACTCGACTTCCCTGCGCTGACAAGGTACAGATCAGACTGTCCTGTCTGCGGCAAGAAGAATACATTTAGCGTGACGGACGACGGAATGCAACGCCTGTGGTATTGTTTCCACGCTGACTGCAACGTGTCTGGTCGCACAGGTATCACCCTGACAAAAGAACACGCCGCCCGCACCCTTCGTGGTTCGCAGGCTTTGGGGCCTGCTCCCCGTACTAATAACACTTACGAGGTGCCCGACACATTTGTCAGTCTTTCTCGTAGCTTAGACGCGGAACTTTATGTTAAACGTGTACAAGCATACGATGCGTATCTGTCGGGCAGGGCTGACATTCGGTACGACTTCAAGCGTAATCGCGCTGTCTTTCTTGTGAAGGATGGCAACAAAGTCGTAGATGCGGCAGGGAGATCAATCGATGGACGAGCGCCTAAGTGGTATCGCTATGGAAGCAGTAAGCATCCTTTCGTATGTGGGAACGGAAATGCTTGCGCCATTGTTGTTGAAGATTGCAGTTCTGCTTGCTCTGCTAGTAATATTTGTACGGCAGTAGCTTTATTGGGAACTAATCTTCTTAGCGAACACATCAGCGTATTGAAACAATATGACCGTGTGTTCGTCGCGCTTGACAAGGATGCCACTGACAAGGCTATTACGATGGTACGTGCGCTGCACACCCACGTGCCGACAAAACTCATGGTTCTTCGAACCGACTTGAAAAACATGCAAAAGGACGAACGTGATGACTTCCTACGATCCTACATCGATAGATAAACAGCTACTGGGCTTTTGCCTCAACTCTGAGTTCTTCTCGAATGTGGCCAACACGGTGACCCGTGAGATGTTCACGAAAGAGATGCGTGATGTGTTCGACGTGATATCTCACGCGCACACTACCTATGAGAACGACATCACTGTCGGTGAACTCGCCATCCTGTTCAATGACCGCAACCCTGCTATGCCGGACTCTACACGAGAACGGGCACAGGAACTGATCGTCACCCTAGAGCAGGGCAATCCACACAACATGGACATGCACCTCGACATGGTGCGTAACTTCTGGCTGCGTGATCGTGCCCGTATCATTGGCGAGAAGGCCATTGAGATATTCACGGGTGAGAGCGAGGACTTCGGTGAGTTGCGGGCTATGGTCGAGTCTGTCGAGGATGGACGCATGTCTGACCGCACCACCTATGAAGAGGTGACGGACAGTCTCGACGAACTGCTCGACGCAAACACCGGAGAGCCTGACTTCCCTTTTGAGTTCGGCCTGATCAACGAGCGTGTGGCTGGCCTTGATCGGGGCAACTTGGGTATTATCTTTGCCCGTCCGGAAGTGGGCAAGACGACATTCTGCTGCTTTCTCGCTGCCTCGTACGTACGGGCCGGACACAAGGTTGTCTACTGGGCAAACGAGGAGCCTGCTGAGAAGATCAAGCTGCGCCTCATCCAGTCGTTCTTCAACATCACACGCAAGGAACTCGACGACAATCGTGCCAAGTACACACCGATGTACGAGCGTGACGTGATGCCGTACCTCAAGGTGATGGCTGCTGTGGGCATGGGCGTCGAGGAAGCTGACGCATACGCAAAGCTGAACAAGCCGGACATCATGTTCATGGATCAGCTTGACAAGTTCCGCATATCTGGCGAATACAACCGTGGTGACGAGCGGCTCAAGGAGACGTATGTTCACGCCCGTGAGATTGCCAAGCGCAACAAGATGCTGGTGTGGGCTGTCAGTCAGGCATCGAACGACGGGCATGATCGCCAGTTCATCGACTACAACATGATGGACAACTCGAAGACCGGCAAGGCTGGCGAGGCTGACATCATCATCGGCATTGGCAAGACAGGGGCGAGTGACGTTGAGAACATCGTGCGTCACATCTGCATATCAAAGAACAAGATCAACGGATGGCACGGCCCCATAAATGCACAGATAGATGTGCAGCGTGGGGTGTACTACTGATGAAGTGGGGGGAAATAGCACCTGACGGCAGAGTATCTATGGGATACCGGCGTGAGAAGAGGAAGGATGGCACCGTTTATGAAAAGGTAAGGTGGACTTCGCAGGAAGCTTTTGAGCGGCGTAGACTCAGAATTAATCGTAGAAACTCAGACCGAATGAAACGGAGAAGACACTGGCTAACTAGATACAAACTCCACAAGGGCTGTGAGAGGTGCGGATACAACGCGCATGGTTGTGCCCTACATTTTGATCACATTGATCCTTCTAAAAAGAAAGATCAGGTATCTCTGATTATAAAGGGTACGATAAAGAATCTCATACTAGAGGTGAGAAAGTGTCGAGTGCTGTGTGCTAATTGTCATGCAGTAAAGACACACGAGGATAGACAAGTAACACGAGGGCAACATGAGCAACCATCAGAATGAAGAGATACTTGAACGCCTCTACGACGAGGAGTACGTTCGTATACAGAAGCGTTGGCCTATGCTATCAGACGAACACACAGAGAAGTTCGCTGCGTACTTTGCACAGAAGCGGTTCGAGGAGGAGTCAGAATGAACGTCCTGACCTTTGACGTGCAGTGCGGGGTGTACTACTGATGGCTAACACTAACAGAATAGGTGACATTACTGAACTCGACATATGCCATTACTTCTTGGAACACGGCTTCGAAGTTTTCAGAAATGTGTCATCTAGTGGGCCTGTTGACTTCGTTACCTTAGACACAAACACAGGCGAGATAACCCTGTATGACAGTAAGACGGTAAACCCATACATAAATAAAGATGGTAAATGTGTGGTTCACTTAACAAAATTAAGTGACGTTCAAAAACGCTTGGGTGTTATGCTTGTGGGTAAGTATGGTGATACAATAATCACTGGAGAGAAGACAATACTATGAACGTACTGACATTTGACGTAGAGACAACCCACACGAATAAGCCCAACGGCGGCACGACTGCGCTGCCTTACTTCGGAAACCGCCTCGTGTCGATAGGCTACAAGTGGCTGGGTGAAGACAACGTGTTTTATCACTGTTACTATCACGAGACTGAGCCACCTACACCTAACGCAGCGCACAGCTTTCAGGTTGCACTCAACTGCGCCGATGTGGTCTTGGGCCAGAACATCAAGTTTGACTTGCAGTGGATACGTGACTGCGGGTTCATATACAAGGGAGACATCTATGATACTATGGTTGCGGAGTATGTTTTATCAAAAGCGAGACGCTGGCCTCTTGGACTTGCTGCTCTTGCAAAAAAGTATGACACAGTGCAAAAGGAGAAGGACCTTGTTCAGCCGTATCTGGACGGGGGCAAGACGTTCTACGAGATACCGTGGGAGATAGTACGAGAGTATGGCATTGCTGACGTGATAAGCACGGAGCAAGTAGCCCTGAAACAACTGGATGCCTTTGGCACTACATTCGAGGACTTATACAATGACGAACGATCTACTGCCGACACTGCGCTTGTCGTTTGAAATGGCCGACACACTGGCCCGCATCGAACGCAACGGATTGCGGGTCAACCTAGATACACTACAAGAGATTGAGAAGCAGTACCAAGAGGAACTCGACGCACTCGAACTGCGCCTCAACGAGATGGCACGTGAGGCTATGGGTGACACGCCCATCAGTCTGACCAGCCCAGACGACAGGTCGATGCTTCTCTACTCTCGTAAGGTAAGAGACAAGAAGGCGTGGTCACAGATGTTCAACTTGGGTATGGAGCGTCGTGGTGCCACGATGAAGCCTAAGCAGCGCACACGCATGTCAGGCAAGGACTTCCGCCTCGCTGTACGCAACAACACGGATGTCGTATATAAGACAATTGGTGAGCAGTGCCGCACCTGTGTCGGATTCGGCAAAGTTCGACCTGTACGCAAGGACGGCACACCAAGCAAGGCTCTGCGTATCTGTAAGACATGCGGCGGCAAGGGTGTGGTCTATCGCCCGACAAGTGAGGTGGCAGGCTTCAAGATCGTACCGCGCAACGTGCGTGACGTGGCATCTGCTGGCTTCAAGACGGACAAGGACACACTGGCTGAACGCGAACTCGAACTGTCGGGTCCGGCCCGTGAGTTTGCATCGTCTTACGTGCGCTACAATGCGTTGCGTATGTATTTGGGAACCTTCGTAGAGGGGATGAAAAACAATGTCGATGACTACGGAATCGTACATCCGGAATTTATGCAGTGTGTTACGGCGACGGGTCGCCTTTCGTCTCGTAACCCGAACTTTCAGAATATGCCACGTGGTAATACCTTCGAGATACGCAAGGTTGTCGAGAGTCGCTTTGAGGACGGCAAGATCATTGAGGGCGACTACTCGCAACTCGAATTCAGAGTCGCAGGATTTCTAGCCAATGATCAGCAGGCGTACGATGATGTGCGTATCGGCACTGACGTACACAGCTACACTGCTGGTGTCATAGGCTGCTCACGTCAAGAAGCGAAGGCTCACACCTTCAAGCCTCTCTATGGTGGCACTACGGGCACAGAGGCCCAGCAACGCTACTACAGGGCCTTCAAGGAGAAGTATGGGGGTGTATCCCTCTGGCATGAAGACTTGCAGCGAGAGGCCGTTGAGAAGCGCGTAGTGACGCTTCCGTCTGGCAGGCAGTATGCTTTCCCTGATGCGCGGTGGACAAAGTACGGCACGGCTACACACAGGACAAACATATGCAACTATCCTGTGCAGGGGTTCGCAACCGCCGACCTCTTGCCCGCTGCCCTCGTTCGCCTCGACAGCCTGTTCATAGAAAACAAACTACAGTCTGTGATATGCAACACGGTCCACGACTCGATTGTAATTGACTGTCACCCAGATGAAAAAATCATTTGCGTCAAGCTGATGCGGGATGCTATGCTCTCTCTACCTGAAGAGACGATACGACGCTATGGTGTCGAGTATGACATGCCCGTCGAGATTGAGATAAAAATGGGCGATAACTGGCTTGACTTGCACGTCGTAGAGTAGTAATATCTATCTACCAACCCTAGAACGTAAAGGAGATCAACGGATCATGTTAGGGACAGAACTAATGGAAATGGACAACGACCTTGATAACATCGTAGCGGCTATGTCGAGCGATAACGTCGAGGAGATGATGAAGCTTACTGGACAGGGTGGCGGTGCCACTGAGAAGGTCGGGCTTCCTCGTTTGAACATCAACTACGATCAGGAGACGGACGACGGTCACAACCTCACACGGGGCGACTGGAAGATGTTTCTCAACGGTCAGTACATCTTCGCCAAAGAAGTCAAGCTTCGAGCGTTGCTGCGTACCTACGAGTATTCTATGTGGGATGCAGAGGCCAACGAGGGTAAGGGCGGCTTCTCATGCAAGTCAGTCCAGAAGACTTCATTTGGCGGTGGATTCCCCGACACGCAGGGTGGTAACAAGTGTGGTCGCCTCACTCGTGACGAGGAGGATGCACTCGACAAGGATGACGTGCGATACCTGACTTCTCGTGCTGTCGTCTGTAATCAGGTTATCTATGGACGCATCAGTGGCACGTTCCACTCTGCGGATGGTACGCCTGTCGAGGTGACCGACGAGCCGGTGATTGCTTACTTCAAGCGATCAGGGTTCAAGCCTATCGCAGACTTCATTCAGGGTCTGACGAAGCAAAACAAACTGATGGCGCAGACCAGCATCTTGCTGCGTACGAACCGTCAAAAGAAGGGCAGCGTGACCTACTGGACGCCGATGCCTACGTTCGATAGCACTGTAGCTATCACGGACGACGATAAGGAACTGTTGGGAACTTTCGCGGAAACCGTCAAGGGTCACAACGAAAACGTAATGAATGGGCACAGGGAAGCATCTAAGCTGATGTCAGACGATAGCGATATCGATCTGGCTGCGGATTTCAAAGATGCTGACGCTGCTTAACATTCAGGACTACATGTCTAAGGCTTTGCGGGGGGAGACCAGCGCTTCCCCCGCAGGTCTTTCTGCGTTTGTAGACGAGACGAGACACTCAGTAAACAGGCAACTCACTGAAAAGCGCGGTGAGTATCGCATACGTATGTCCGGCTTGGGTCGCCCCCTATGCCAGCAAGTCCTAGAGAAGAAGGGCATCAAGGAGTCGATGCAGTACAATACGCTGTTTCGATTTATCTTCGGTGACATCACAGAGGCTATCCTCATGCTTGTCATGCGAGAGGCGGGCGTGGACATCGTGGATGCCCAGCGTCAGGTCGAACTGAAGGTGGGTGATCAAACGATCAAGGGCACACTCGACGTAATCATACGTGACGAGACCGGCACAGAGAAAGTGTGGGACATCAAGTCAGCAAGTGACTGGGCGTTCAAGAACAAGTTCACTGGGTTCGGTGGCTACGATGGCCTCAAGGAAGATGATCCCTTTGGATACGTCATGCAGGGCTTTCTCTACTCTGCGGCGACGGGCATGCCATTCGGCGGATGGATCGTAGTCAACAAGTCGAGCGGCGAGGTGGCTATGGTCGAGGCACCGGAGTGGCAGGATGAGGACCGTGCCAAATATTTGGCGGACGCTGAGGAGCGTGTCAAATTCCTGACAGACCCCGACGTTAAGGAATTCAAACCCTACCCCGATGAGTTCGAGACGTATCGCCGCAAGGGTGAAACCCTGCGTACAGGCAACAAGGTCTTGGCAAAGGAATGCAATCTGTGTGGCTTCCGCAGTCACTGCTGGCCGAAAGCAGAACTGCACCCCCGTGTGACATCACAGGCCAAATCGCCGCCACAGGTGTGGTACACCAAGCTGAAGACAAGGGAGGTGTAGGATGCCCTATATCTTCGTACGAGACTACGAGATAGAACTGATGGAGATGAACAAGGAACTGCATCACGTCTATGTCGAGTCTCACGGCGGCAGTGGCGGGGAGCGTAAGCTTGTTCGTCTTCGCATGAATGAGCGGGGTCTCCCCCTCACACTGCGCGACAACTACAGTGAGTTGGGTACGCTGTCTTCGGGTACCGAAAAGCGTGACATCACCACACTCGAATCTGAATTGCAGAAGATAGGAAGAGTAGCACACTCTGGAGCAAACGTATGCGTCCCACTGAATCGTTTGACAAACGAACTATCTATAATCGAAAAACTTTCCCCAAGAGTGGCAGGGTACGTGATACAAAGAATGGGGTCGATAGGAATGCAGATATGAAGCGTGGCAATCGCAAGGCAGGGTTCCGGTCTAACTTCGAGTTAGGCATAGCGAAAAAACTGAGTAGCAAAAAAATTCCATACGAATATGAGAGCCTACGACTTACGTACGTGCCCAAGCCCCGCACCTACACACCAGACTTTCATCTTACCAAGCAGAACATAATCATCGAAGCGAAGGGATACTTCGACAAGGGTGACCGTGTTAAGATGCTTCTGATCAAGGAGCAGCATCCTGACTTGGACATTCGTATTGTTTTCCTGAATGCACGGAATAAGATTTACAAGGGAAGCAAGACCACGTACGGTGCGTGGGCAGAGAAGAATGGATTCAAGTGGGCAGAGGGTTCGATCCCAGAGGAGTGGCTAAAAGATGACAACGATTGATGAGGGTGAATTCGAAAAGGCAACCCTGATGCCTAACCGCTGGTACATTATCCTGCGTAAGATCGACGAGGAAAGCTTCCAAGTGTCTGCGTACGATACGACCACAGACGACGACGAAGAGTTCTACGAGGCCGGTACGATTGTGACGAACGGCATGATGGAACTCCTAGAGTCTGACTTCGACAGAGTGATGGAAGCAGGCTTGGCGCGGCTGGCCTTCGAGAGTGTCAAGGAGAAGATGCTTGACGAGGTGGACAGCGACAACGGCCCCGTCGTAAAGCACGAAGACGGTACGAACATAGTCAAGATAGATTTTGGTAAGACGCAATGATCAAAGAGAACTGGACCCTCAACAACTATCAGATGCAGGCTCGTGAGTTTGCCATCTACCCAGAGGACATGAAGATCACCTACCCCACTCTGGGCCTAGCCGGTGAGGCAGGCGAGGTGGCAGACAAGGTGAAGAAGGTCTACCGTGACGGGCGTGACGACTCCCGGTTCAAGGGGGAGATAGCAAAAGAGATCGGTGACGTTCTCTGGTATTGCGCTGCCCTCGCAGATGATCTAGGGTTTTCTTTGCAGCAGATTGCAGAGATGAATATGTACAAGCTGAAGTCTCGCAAGGCTGCTGGTAAGATACAGGGTGATGGAGACAACAGATGAGACACGACGAATACATGAAGATACGCAACGAGGATTACTTGGGGGAGAAGAGCAAGGATGTCGATAACGTCAATCACCCGCCACACTACAATCAGGCAGGTATCGAATGCCTTGACGCAATCGCAGCGGCGACAGGCGACGGCTTCCAATACTACCTACAGGGAAACATCCTCAAGTACCTCTGGCGGTACAGATACAAAAACGGAATCGAAGACCTCAAGAAAGCACAGTTCTACCTAAACAAATTGATCGCAACAAAGGAAGATAACAATGAATAATATGCTACCAACAACCTACCAACAGTTTATCCACAAGTCACGCTATGCACGTTGGCTTGATGACGAGGAGCGTCGTGAGAACTGGGACGAGACCGTGTATCGCTATACAAACTTCATGGCGAACCACGTCAAGGACAAGCACGGCTTCGACATACCCCGTGACGATCTTCTCGACATTCACGATGCCGTGATCGGACAGGAGATCATGCCGTCTATGCGGGGCATGATGACAGCAGGCTCTGCTCTCTCAAGGGACAACATCTGCGGCTATAACTGTAGCTACATCCCTGTGGACAGCCCCCGCTCGTTCGACGAGTGCATGTACATCCTGATGTGCGGCACGGGTGTCGGATTCTCTGTGGAGCGTGAGAACGTGGACAAGCTGCCCGTGATCAGTGACGCTATGCACGAGACGGACACGGTGATACGTGTGGGTGACTCCAAGCCGGGGTGGGCCAAGTCTCTGCGCGAACTGATTGCGCTGCTCTACGCTGGACAGATTCCTCAGTGGGACCTGTCCGCTGTGCGTCCGTCCGGTGCGCGGCTCAAGACGATGGGCGGCAGGGCATCTGGCCCCGGACCCCTAGATGATCTGTTCCACTTCACAGTCGAACTGTTCAAGAAGGCACAGGGTCGTCGCCTCTTCCCTATTGAGTGTCACGACCTGATGTGCAAGGTCGGTGAAATCGTAGTCGTTGGGGGCGTACGTCGCTCTGCTCTCATCTCCCTCTCGAACCTCAACGACGATCAGATGGCACATGCCAAGTCTGGTGCGTGGTGGGAGAACGAGGGGCAACGTGCCCTCGCAAACAACTCCGTAGCCTACAAGGGCAAGCCGGAGATGGGCACGTTCATGCGCGAGTGGCTGGCTCTCTACGACTCGAAGTCAGGTGAGCGTGGCATCTTCAACCGTGATGCAGCAGACAAGCAGGTCGCCCGCAATGGACGCCGTGAGACAGGGCACATGTGGGGCACGAACCCCTGCTCTGAGATCATCCTGCGTCCCTATCAGTTCTGCAACCTGTCAGAGGTGGTCGTGCGTGAAAGCGACACGCTGGAGTCCCTGAAGCGCAAGGTGCGCCTCGCTACGATCTTGGGCACCCTACAGTCAACCCTAACCGATTTCAAATATCTGAGGAAAGTATGGCGGGACAACACAGAAGAAGAACGCCTCTTGGGCGTATCCTTGACTGGTATCATGGATCACTCAATTTTATCGAAGACCGTCGATTCCCCTCGTTGGCTCGAAGAGATGAAGCAAGTCGCCGTAGAGACGAATCGCAAGTATGCAAAGATGCTTGGAATCCCACAGTCCGCTGCCATCACCTGTGTCAAGCCATCGGGCACTGTGTCTCAACTCGTAGACGCCGCTAGTGGTATCCACGCCCGTCACAATGACTACTACATTCGTACGGTGCGCGGAGACAACAAGGACCCCCTGACACAGTTCCTCAAGGAGCAGGGTGTGTACAGTGAGGCGTGTGTGATGAAGCCGGACTCGACGACTGTCTTCTCGTTTGCTATGAAGTCACCAGAGGGTGCCGTCACACGGACACAGATGACAGCCATAGAGCAGCTTGAGTTGTGGAAGACGTATGCTGTTCACTGGTGTGAACACAAGCCGTCTGTGACCATCACAGTCAAGGAAGACGAGTGGATGGACGTGGGTGCGTGGGTGTATGAGAACTTCGACGTGGCATCGGGCGTGTCCTTCCTGCCGCATTCAGATCACACCTATCAGCAGGCCCCCTATCAGGACATCGAAGTCGATGACTACTTGGAGTGGCAGCAGGAGCGGGGCAGTCTGATTATCGACTGGACTGCACTGTCAGAGTACGAGAAGGAAGACAACACATCCGGATCACGTGAACTGGCGTGTACTGCGGGCGTGTGTGAAGTGGTAGACTTGAATGCCGCCTAAGAAGGAAAAGAAAAAGCCACCCCTCGTGTGGAAGAGAGGTGACGGATGGGTTCAATATCACCCCCATCCGCACCACCCCTGTTACAAAGAATGGATGGAAAAAGTTGATAAAAGTAAAGATAACTCCTGAGATCATAGCACGTGCCAAAAAGAAAGCTGCCACTGTAGGCAATCTACAGGGCAGCATCACAGGTAGCTTGAGTCATGTTGTCGGTGCGATAGGCGAGATCATCGTGGCTGACGCTATGGGTGCAGACCAGTCGAACACCTACGACTATGATTTGGTGAGGGACGGGGAGCGGATCGACGTGAAAACGAAACGCTGCAATACCCGTCCCTTTCCACACTACGATTGTTCGGTGGCTGCACACGGGGCCAAACAGGATTGCGACAGTTATGTGTTTGTACGCATCCTGACCGATTCATCGCAGGCGTGGATACTGGGCAAGATTCCGAAGCAAGACTTCTACACGAAGGCAACGAAATACCAGAGGGGCGACGTAGACCCCGCAAACGGCTTCACGTTCAAGGCCGATTGTTACAATCTACCTATTAGTGAGTTGTCTGATGTCAAACAAAGCGTCTCTGTTTAAGTTCGAAGCGAACCTCCTTACCAACGGGAAGGTCGAGTTGCTCTGTGAATCTGTGAGGCCCGAAGAGTTCGAGGGCGTGATCAACAACGGCCTGCCGGAGTACGACGGGGCACACTCCATAGCAAGCCTGTTGAGATACTTGAAGTCTTGGTCAGATGAGGCGATAGATAAGTCGGCCAGATATATCTAGCTTTTGCCCTTGCCGTCTGCAGCAAAGTCAGGAACCATCTTACCGGCTTTGTTCTTGACCATAGTCATTCCGCCGCCTGCCATCATCTTCGGACCCTGCATCATCGTGTTCTGCATCTGATTCTGCTGACCCTGTGTGGCAGTCATCATGCCCCCCGCTTGAGCCTTCTTGCGGGTTTTCTTTTTGGTGGTAGCCATGCCGCCGTACATCATAGGCTTACGCTTTGCAGCCCCGCCGTACATCATGCCCTTGCGCTGGCCATTGGTGTATGTTTTCATTTCTAGTCTCCTACGTTCTAGGTTTTATAAATTCAGGAAAGGCGTCTTCGGGTATAGTTTCAAGCTTTGCAGACTCTACGGACTCTGATACTGGTTCAGTCAGAATAGACCTGACTTCATCCGTATCTTCTACGCCTAACTCTATTAAGGCATCGGGTAAGTAATCTTCAGCATCGTACCCAAGCTTGCCAAATTCCGTAACAATGAATGTTGTAAGCTTTGCAGAGAAGACATCCAAGTCTGCCTTAGTCATGTCTTTTGGAAATTCCATAAAACGGTGCATGAATTTCGCACCATCCTTGTCCGTTGCTGCCATCTTCATAAGATCGATACCAGCCTTACTAGCCATAGAGACGGCAAGTTCTGCAGCCACGTACTGTGGGCTAACCATACCACGACGGATGTTGAAGGCACGGGATATAAGCTGGTTTGTTCCGAATCCTGATACCAAGTTTGTAATCGTAGGGTCGTACTTTGCCATTACAGAATCTGCTTTTAAGTTCATATAAAAAGCTATGTCTTGTAGATACTGGACGTGATCATCGCCCAAGTAGTCCGCTAGGTTTCGAGCCACTACATCGTTATTTAGGAACTTTGCTAGTTCCCCCGGTGTAGACATTATTTCAGCAATGTCTCCCCGACGAGTCTCACCAGCGAGAACTTGAAGACCGCCCTTCTGAAGAAGTCCATCCACAAGAAGCTGAGAAATACCTGCATCAATAACTTCGTCGATATCAACTTCAAAAGATACGTCCTCACCCTCAACACGACGTGTGATTGTGGTGGTTGTCTTAGTAGCATCGCCGCCTGACAGGGCTAACTTAGCGCGAAGTCGCATAGCATCTACTTTTCGAGGATCACCAGTTTCAAAGTATTCCTTTAAAAACTTAGCACCATCCTTGCCTATACCCGCAACATCACTCACTGCCTTTAGTCCGGCATCACCCACTGCAGTTACACTATTAATAGTTTTTTCTTGCCGATTGATTTCATTCTTTATGCGCGTGGCTGTTTTACTAGCTGCATCTCTTACTTCTTTATCTACTTTTAGGAGTGTGCCGAACTTACGCCCCTCGCTTATCATGCCCTCGAAGTCAACAAGACTCACGGTATCTGTATTGCCGTTTACCAGACGCACATTAAATATTCCTTGAAGGTCTTTTATTCCGTCCATGTTAGCAGGCAATATCTCAGTGATAGCTTCTAGGCCCTTCTCTCTGTCCAGTACGTTAAGTGTTTCCCTAGCCCACGTATCGTACACAAATTCTGTCAGGGCTGTAGAGATTGCTCCGTATACAGCCATGCTGTCTTTATCGGCTGCGTCAAAAAACAACTCGCCATTTGGACCCTTGTTTGCAAACTCTCCTAGAAGTCTTCGTATTTCATCCCTAACAGGTGCGCGGTTCATTGCACTGGGATTACGGGCTGCTGCATTTATCTTGTTTGCTAGTGGGCGAAGAAATGTGTCCGGACTCGTAGCACCATACCCAAAACGGAACAAGCGTACAAAGTCAGACTCTTCGCTTGGACCCACACGCTCCGTCAGTGCGCCGAACTTTTGCGACTTGAGGAACTTAGAGCCTGCACCATCCATACGCTGAAACCTGTCAAACCACTCAGCCTTGTATAGGTCAGCAGCAGCCTGCCACTCACGGAAATACTCAGGAGCTTCACTCTTTACAATATCAAGAAGTCGTCCCTCGTATGTTTCGTACTGGTGAGCGAGACGACCATTACCAACTCCTATGGCGTAGTCCCGGAATGCGGAGTACACATCCATAACTTCGCCGGGAGCAGCCTGAAAACCTGTAAACCCGCTCTTGTCCATATGATACATAAGAAGCTTGAGCGGTGTTACGTCCTTGATGTACAGAGCGTTCTTTGAACCATCCTCTAGGAATTCGATACTGGCATTCTGCATCATTCCGTCGAATGTTTCTTTTCCAAGAGAATCCGCCCACCGTTTTGACATGGCATTGAAGGCGTCGTTTACGCGCTTACCCAATGCTCCACTGAAAAACTTTCCCTCTGGACTGAAGAATGTGGACAGCGTTGCGCCACCATCCGGATCATCTTTGGCGAACTCGTACAACTCCTTTATCATACTGCCTATATTTATGGTAGTATTTTCTTTTTCTGCACGTGCATCTAGCCCCTTGAACCCTCGCTTGGCAAGGCCCTTAAATCGTGCCACGTTGTTCATTATAACGGTTTCAAAGTGTGAAGAAGTGAGAGCAGACCGTTTCTCATCCACACGAGACTTTTTTAAGTTTTCTGCCCGTCTTGCGAGGCCCTCGTTGATGCGTGTGCGAAGGCCGTTTCTATAGGCCATTTCATCAAGGTCTTTTCTAAGTCTTTTATTGACATTTACACCCGCAGAAACAAATTTCTCTAGTATTTCAGGTGTTACCTCTTGGAATGTGTCTTCCGTAGACATGTCGATTAAGTCTTCGATATTTCTGTTTAGCTGCGCTCCACCTTCAGCTATCCCCTCTTCACCCCGACGTATAGTTTCTTCTAGGGTTTGCATGTAGTCTTCCAGCATCTGCTTATCGTCGGGGTCTACTACATCTCTCTTAATCAGGCGACGAAAATTATCTAGGGCAAGCTTTGCCTGAGTAACAGTTTGAGTTTGCAATTCAAACATTGCTTCGGCTTCGTTTATTCCTGCCTCAGAGTTTAGGGCGTTAGAGCTAATTTTACTCAAGGCTAATTGCTGTGCTGATCTCATCCATCCCATGTTAGACATCGTGGCGAATGTTTCACGGAAGGCTGTGCTGGCTTCCTCGTACTCCGAACTATTCTCTTCAAATGCGTTTAGGATTCTGGCTTGAAGTTTTTGATACTGCTTCAAACTATCCTTAACCATCGCACGAGAGTCATCATCCAACACTGTGGACAATTTTTGCATGTACTTCAGGGCTTTTCGTTCAGCATACGTTAGACCTTTGCCGCCCCTTGACGGATGACTTTCTATCAGCTCGCGGTACTTGACCATGTCTTCATCGACAAGGACGCCTGTAAAAAAGTCTGGCCCTAGCGCAGGAGATGCAAGCACACTAGCCATATCCTGTATAGCTATACCTACGTTCGCCGCAGGATTTCCAAAGTAACTGTTAATACCTCCGCCTACACGACTAACAAGATTTATAGCAGTCGGACCACCTACAAGGTACGCTACGGCAGCTATCCCCTGTGCAGTCAAACGATCACCGTCAGTCAGTCCCTGCAAAAATTCGCCACCTAAATACTGGGCTGCAGCCATAGGCAGTGTTTCAGAGATTGTCGTTTTAATTACAGGCATACCGTCCATTAGTATTTTGGACTGAAAGCGTTGTGAAATTAGGGACTCTTTGTTTGTTCGCAGGGTTTCAATCTCTAAGTCGTCAGCAAACTTGTATATGTCGCCCTTCTTAAAGCCTGCTTCAGGCATATCATACGTCAATACTTTTCCGTCGAGAGTTCGACGATCATCTAAATCTGTAGATATACGTGCAACTTCATCACTTATGCGAGTAAAACCCTCCTGCGCTTTTTCTAGTTCTAGGGCATTTGCAACTGCACGTTTGTTGAACTTGAAAGCTTTATCCTGTTGTTGAAGTATTAGAAGCTGCTGTCCTGTAGGCAAATTCTCTAGACGCTTGGCGGTACGTCCACCCTTTGCAATAACCGCGTCGATACGGTTACGAACACGAGCAAGTTCCCTCGTGTCGCTAGCTAGTCGTGCCTTTGTAGTGCCCAACATCATTGCGGCTGTATCTATTGCTGCAACACCAAACTGTTCAAATTCTGTTAGCGTCTCTAGGCTTGCATTGAATACATTTTGTGCGATATCTTCTGTGACAAGCATACGCTTACCCCGCAGGGTTCCTCCGGTTGGAGTAGCTATTTCCTGCCCATCCTCACCAACTATTGCCGGATTGAGGATGCGATTCAATCGCTCCGGATCGTCAGCTAGGCGCACTTTTAGCTCCCGACGCAGGGCATCGTCCATATACGCGCTTAATGTTCTTATGCCTACCTCGTCGCTCAATAATTTGCGCCAAGATTCCTGTATCATTTCACGCACAGGAGCGTCTTCTCTCCATATCTTTGCTGCGGTTTTGTAGTCCATGTCAAAGAATGGTTTTTCATCACCAAAAGCACGACCTGCTTGTGCCATACCCCTTGCAGCCCACTCAGTTGCAGCAGTTATTGCGGAGGGCGTATAACTAAAAAGCAGGTCACTGCCGAAAAGAATAGAGCCACGTATGATGTTTTCGTTGAATGCTTCTTGAACACCGTCTGACATGCTGCCGGTGGATATTAGCTGAGTCATAGTCTCTTCGATAAGATCGGTATCATCCGGGGTAAGACCCGGCACGCTATCAAACTTATTGAGAACAGCACCCAGTATCTTCTGATTGGCAATGAATTTTATTTCTTGCTTGCTGTATAAAGCAGGGTCTTCTTCTTCTGTGACAGTAGGCTCAAACGTACCCGTTCCATACGCAGTTTTCGGCCCAATTGAGCGAGACTGGTTGTACACATCCATAAGGACATTGAGTTCGTTTTGTACGTTTGCTCTGAAGCCTGCATCATTAGACTCATCATTTGCGGCTGCTACCATACTTGACAGTGCAGTGGCATCCCGATTACCTACTCCCTCAATCTGACCCGCATTGATCCTCTCTTGGAATCCAGCCATGTCAACGCCAGATCGCTGCTGCTCAAGGCTCTCTTCCATAGACTCGCCCAGAGTACGACTGTCAAACAAACCTACTCGCTCATCTGCACCAGCAAGCGTTCCGGGTTCGCCCGAACTGAACGGAAGTGCGCTTTTGTCTAGGATGCCAGACGTTCCGAACAGTGCCTCACCAGTCGATGCTAGGGTAACTGGCTTGTCTGGCTCCGTAGCAGCAGGAGGCAACGCCGTTTGCGTGTTCTGATCTGTGTCTAGGTTCTGTGCTAGTTCAGCCATGCTTATGTGCCCTGTCCGCTTGGTACGCTAACGTCTGCAGATTGTGATTGTGGTGGCATGTAATTTTGTGGTATTCCGGGTGCGCTCAAGATTGAAGACAGCAGGTCCATGTCCGTTATTATTTGCATAGTTGTCGAATCGTACACTTTGCCGTTTCCAGCAAGCATGTAGGTTTGACCTCCGTAAGAAACTGTGCCTGCATTGTTTTTCATGGAGTACACCGGAGGCTCTATCTGATCACCCGGTGCGACAGACATAGACTCAGAGGCGGTCTGGAATCCTGCTGCACGAGCCAGCATAGTTACGGAGTGGTGCCCTTGAATTTGTTGCTTCTCTACGGATGTAACTGGGCCAGTTGAGTCTGCGTACTTTGCCATGTGAGCGTAACGATTTTTCTGTCGTGTAAAGTCATCAATTGCGTATTGTATACGCGCCTTCATTTGTTCCGGAGTATCCAGTTCCTCACCCAGACGAGCAAGCTGCTGGATGATATCTTGGTTTGACAGACGACCTGAAGGGTCTGCAGCACGAGCCATCTGAAAGGCTAGGGAGATGCGAAGTGACTCGAAGCGGGCGTACATTACGCCCATCTCTTCGGCAGTCATTCGTGTACCATCCTTCTTGAAAAGCCTATCCTTTTCAGCAACAGCCATACCGTCTTTTCTACGCTGTTCTATGCCTGCATTTAGCCCTTCAATATATTCTGTGGTCATATACTTTTTGCTATCGTCCGTACGACTCTCGCCCGTTGCGTTGTCAAAGCCCAACTCTCCAGCCCTACGGCTAGAAACGATCTGTGTATCTGGAGCTACGGAAGTAATCGCACCACGAGAAACGGCATCACCCTCGTCGTCTGAGTCGAAGAAGAATCCCAGTACGTTTTTAGCACGGGATACCGCGCCAGCGTACCTACTAACTACGGGAAGGGTCGTAAATTCATCCGCCATATTTCGTAGGGCAACCAATCCGGTAGTCTCACTCAACACAGCTTCGAGGGCTACATTAGAATCTAAAATCTTTTGGAAGTCGTCCTCTGTTGCGGTAGAAGAAATCAAGACTCGTGCCGCATGTAGTTTTGCGGTTGCTATAGGTTTAGCTGGTGTACCCCCGGTTCCCGGTATGCCGCCTGCTCTTGGACGGGACTGTGTTTCGAATTGTTGTGGCTTTTGATAGGAACCCAAAATGAATGACATTTCAACGAGGTCACCATTGGTGATTTCGTTGAGGTCTTTCAGCATTGCGTTGGCAGTATCCTTGTTCAGGTTTGCAAACGTCGTCGATGCTGTGGGACCAAAAAGCTCGTACTTGGCTCCGAAGTCTATAGTCGCATCGAAGAGCCTTTCCCTGTCAGCCTTGTTGTACCCTGTGAGTATATCCGTATACCCCACCCATGTGGCGGCGTAGTTATCAGTATTCGCGCCGAAGTTGTTCATCACTGTAGTTTGAGCCTTTGCGTGTGCATCACTCTTTGGCTTCATAATTTCAAAGCCTATAACATTGCCATCGGCCTCAACATTTTTTGAAGGAGTTGCACTCTCAACACCATCGTTCATTATAACGTATTGATCACCAAACGTGGACTGTCGGTTTTGATCAGGGTACAATACGTTATACACGTCATCGAACATCTGTGTCGAACGAAGCACTCCATCCATCTCCGGGAGGTCCACTTCAAATTCACCCGTTTTAAAGTAGTTATCTCTCTGTATAATCGCAGCGTTTGCCCGTATTATCTGCTCAAAGTCGAGGTGTACACTTTCCGGAGCGTTTTTAAACTTATCAGGATTCTTTTGAATTTCGGCAACTAGCGTTGTTATATTGCCCATAGCCTCGTTCGGATTGGCTGCCTTTTTAACGTCTGTATAGAAATCATATCTGTAGTCGTCCTGCCCAATGAATGATACTACTGCTGGATCATCATCGTCAGTTTTAGCTGTTGTCTTCAGCTTACCAATCAAGTCTGCCATCGCAGTGTCTGGAATGAGTTCCTCACCCCTCGTACCAAAGAGATCGATACCACCCCGCTGTGCATCCTGCTCACGCGCACTTGAGAGCATAGACTTTATAGCTGCTACGTTTTTATTGTTAAAGTCATCCCCCAGACCTGATGTCAGGACTGCGTTCTCAATAGTATCTAGGCGTGTCCGTTCAGCCTGACGACGCTCCATCTCACGGCCAATGTTTCCCGTGAAACCTTTGACAAGACCTGATGCAAGTGCTATCCCGATACCCATTGCCTATGATTCCTTTTCATCTTTTTTCATTGACATGAAGCTATCCTCTTTCGGAGGTTCTGGATCGTCTCCCCTGCGATAACTCTCGTTGATCTTTTCACTTACGTACGCAAACATGGCCGGATTATTGTTTTGCATCATGGAGAAGAAGGTCGAGTCGTCCATCTCATCCTCAGTTAGTGCGTTTTCGTTTTCGAAGAGTCGGTAGGGCACGTTCTCTTCCTCCGCAACTGATGCGATATACATACCTAGAGGTCCCTTGATGAGCAAGCCCACATCTGGTGAGAACCCACCCTCCTGAAAAGCTTGAAATATATACCCCTCTACAAGCGATTCAACAGATGCTCCCACCATCAAGAGCTTCATCATCTCCTCACGTACGTGCGGCACCTCTAGCGAGTCTACAGCCTCACGAAGAACAATTTCAGGATTTACTTGTTGTTGCGGCTTTCCCCACGGCCAACGCTCGTTGTCGGACGTGAGACCATAGCCGGGAGGTGCCATAGAAAATGGGTCTTTGGCTTCGATAGTGCCGCGCATAGGAAGTTCTTCAGCCATCTTTACCTTACCTTAATATCACCGGGTTGTTTTGTAGCTAGAGTTTTGCGTCCCTGCGCTGCGGTGGGGCGAGTGACGTACTTTGCGGAGAAGTCTTGCATCTGTCGGTTTGTACTTTCGGTAAGCATACGGTTTATCGCTGAAGATACACGAGGGTCGGATTGTACCAGTTGCTGTACGGGGTCTAAGCGTACCGAACTTGATCGCGCCGAACCCAACCGCATCTCTCCGATAGATCGGGCACGGGGAATTTCCGGAGTAGAGAACGGACCCTTCTCTAGGTTTCCTTCTTTACCCAGCAGGCCACTGCTCATAAGGAATGACTGCGCTAGGTTCATACCCTTGCCCCCGCCCTGTTGTTGGGGGGAACCTCCACCGCCTGTAAGTAGGGAAAGTCCGATAGGTATTAGGGCTGTTAGAAATGAACTCATCGTTAATCTGATCCTTTATTTGCGTACCAAATAGCCAGCCAGTTTCCGATACCGGAAGCTAGTTCATCTTTTTGTTGTTGACTGTATAACTCTTTGGTGTTGGCAAACTCCATAGCCATTATGCCAATCTCGTGCTGTCGCTGCAGGAACGACTCGTTTTTCTGAAAGTTCCACGCCGCATTGTCACGGTACTTTTGCCACAAGTTATTCAGGGAGTTCTGACTTGCATTGAACAGGTTCTGCGCGTTGATACGATTCGTTTCGTTTTGCACGGCTGTGGCAGCAGTGTTGACCTGTCTGCGCCACTGGACATTAGACTGGTCGATGGCGAACTGCATATTCGAGTTGAACTTCTCACGGTTGTCGCGCATAGCAGCGTTGAACTGCCCCTGTGCGTTGATTTCTCCAGCATTGAACTGGTCTACAGCAGCCTTTCTGTTGGCGTTTGCTGTTTCGACTTGCGATCCTAGTTCAGCAAAGAACTCCTCGACCTGCAACTCGTTCTTGGCGTTGAACTGTTGACGTGCATTCTCTTCGGCAGCGTCCTTGAAGACGGCCTGCGTGAGGGCATTGTATGAAAGAGTATCAGCCTTCTGTTGTGAATCGAGATTCTTTGTCTCTGTGGCCAGTAACAACTGTGCGTTTGTTACCGCGCTTTGCAGACGAGCAGACAGATTCGCCTTGTCCATACCAGCGATCTGTGCGGCGTTAGCTAGGGCTGTCTGCTGTTGATTGTTCAGATTTTGTAACTGTATCGTGGCGTACTTGTTTGCATCCTGTGCAGCGATAACAACGCCCGACTCCATAACAGCCTGTGTCATAGCCGCTGCAGCCATAGACGAGGCACCCAAGCCACGTGCCTGCATAACACCGGCTACCTTGCGTACGGCAGGTGCGGCCCATGCTGGCATAGGCTTGCCCTCTTCGATGCTGCCAAGCAACTCGCCAAGCTGATATTGGACAGTGGCGCGTTGGTCGAGTTCCTGTGTGGCAGCAGTAGCCATCGCTCCCTGAGACAACGTACCCTGTACTTGGGCCATGTCAATTTCTGGTGCTGCGCCTATCTGTGCCGCATCCATCGTTGTGATCTGCGGAGCTATTTGTTGTGTTGACGCTACTTGTCCTAGATCAGCCGAAGCTGTGGGGGCTGTCACTTGAATCCCTGTTGTAGGAGCAATCGCGGTAGGGGCTGTTACATTTCCCACGAGTTGAGTACCAGCAGTAGACTGTATCTCTTCATCCTCAACTGTAGGTAGAACAGCAGTTACTTGCGGTACACCTGTACTCTCACCCGCCGCTACCTCGCCTATCTGATTCATAAGGTCTGCGTCGGTGGATATTTTATTTACGTCAGACATACTAATTCATTCCCATAAATACTGTAACTACCATAGCAACCACCATCACCGTGCTACCCATTATCATTGCTTCCAGCCGCCACATGCGCTTGTCTAGTGCTTCCAGTTTTTCTTGCACAGAAGCGTACCGAATGGCGCACTCCTTCTCGTGTGCCTCAAGTTCCATCTGGGTTTTGAGTACGGGTTCCATCGCCAGTTTCATCAGTCGGCGTCAGCTATGGTCAATATGCCGTCATCTACTTTAGCCTGAATGTCATCAGGCAAACTAGATTGATTAGCTGACAACCAAGACTGAAACTCTGGGTCGTGTGCAAGACAGGTCCGACGCACCAAACCATCAGCATCTGTGCGTTGGTAGATTACCTCGTTATCTTCGTTTGTTTTCATAACAGAATAAGACATTTACAACTCCGCACTTACGCCAATATACCCTGACGCATTTACTATTCTATAGTTATATGTTCCAGTAGCACTATTCAGTGAACTAAATGTTAAATCAATTGCACAGGTAGTTTTACTTGAACTACCTCTGATAGCGGGAACAGCACTACAAACTTGTGTAGCTCCATTACCCCATGACCCGTAATGTGCGGCTGTGCCACTTTGGTCAATGGCGGTTGGAGCAGCCCTCATTTCAACGGGCAATGGTAACATTGCCATAGCTGCTGTAGTAGTATATACACCGCCAGCAGCAAAGTAATTATTGTCTCCGTTATAATTTATTCTGAAATAATACCTCTGACACCTAGCCAACTCATCCGCAAATGACCGATGCTCAAACGGCGTGGCCTGTTCGCCAAGTTCCATCTGGACTCCGGTGATAAACAATTCGTTGTCAGTGCTAGAAAAGAATGAATCAATACCTGCGGCCCTGTCAGCGTTGCTCTGCGCTTTCCATGTACTAGCATTGTATGTGCCGCTGCTATAGGTAGAACCCCCATGAAGCCACATATTAAGATACAGACCTACTGCATTGTCGTTTGCGACTGTACCACTTGTGTCGCCGGGAAATGTAATGGAGAAGCGTTGCCAAGAAGTTGTTACATCAAACTGCTGCTGAATAATGCGGGAGTTTTCAGCGTCTTGGATTTCTAACATGTATTTTTTAGCCGTTCCTTTAGCATAAAAAGATACAGTTACAGCTTTTGCTGACGATGTTCCTTTAGCGAGTTGCTGAAGATTTTGTCCTTCTATTCTTTGTTGAATTGTAAACGCCTCACCAGCAGCTATTGAAGTATCAGCAGTTGTGCAGTCTAGTTTGTGTGCAAATCCAAACCCCGGTAAATCTGTTATAGCTGCCTGTGAAGCAGTAAACCTTCCGGCAGTTGCGTCACCACCATTAAGACCATACCTAAATCTGTCCAAGACTTTGTATGTGTCGCCAGTGCCACCAATGCCTGTTGCTGACGTACCCCTTTGGGCCACCTGCATCGCACCGTTGATAATCAGGTTCCTGTTCGACAACGCCGTCTGCGAACCAATCAGTGCGGCTAGTTCTGCTGCTTTACTCATGCGAGGTCTCCATATCCAATAACTGACACCTTCCTATCTGTGTCTGAGAAATCTGTTTGTCTTGTCAGAGTTAGTAGCTGACTAGCACTTTCAAATCTAGACATTACACCTAAGTCGCCAGATGTTTGAGTATTTGTACCCGCAACAGGGCCATTAGCATCGTTCATTGCAGATGTCAGATTGTATCCAGTCTTGCCCGTGGCTGTATCTGTTAATGAGGCAATATTAAAAGACGATACTGTTGCTGGCGTAGCAGCGTCGGTCCTTTCGGCATAGGCTTTTGCTGTGCCGTCGAACACAGTAGACACAGCCACGCTGTTGTTCCCGCTGGCATCTTTGAGGGTGTTTACTCTAAGTTCACTTGCCATTATGCGAGGTCTCCCTTAATATCCAGACCAGCAATGGTGCAATCTCTAACATTTCCATCTGGTGAAAAAGAAATAAACTCTATAGTGGATGCAGAGTGGCTGTGACACATGGCTCCTGTGCCATTGTTATTAACTGCACCAGTGCTGTCTGTTTCCTTAGCAGTTCCAGTTGCACAGAAGTCTGTGTTGCCCATGTTAGCAGTAAAAGTAAATTTATAGTTGCCTGTGCCTTGATCCGTAATACTGGCAGCATTCAAAGAGTCACCGATAGCAGCAGTGCCGCCACCATTAAAATTTACCCAGCACTTAGCCAGACCCTGCTGCAAATTCGTTGTGGTCGAGTTGCCCTCGCCTGTCACCGCAATAGAGCCAGCCGTGGATACTCCTGTGATGGTATCGACTTTGAGTATGCTTGCCATTATGCGAGGTCTCCGTGTAAGGTGACACTGACGGACTCTGTGTCTGTATAGGTGTTGCCGTTATCACCGTCTGCCACACCTATCCTTGTTGTAGTGGTACTGTGTGAGCCAGCATTATCTTGATTGACAATCATAGCGTGTGCAGAACCGCCTAATGTATCAGAACAAGTAGCTTGTACAGTAAAGTTTGCATCCGTAAAAGCACTACTAAAATTAGGACTTTGCCTACCAGTTGCCGCATCTGTAACAGAAGATATGTTGAGAGAAACGCCTTCAGTTGCAGCAGACGAACCGCTATATTTAACAAACACCTTTGCAGCAGCTTGCTTCGTTAGGGTAACTGTGCCTGTACCCGCCTTGTCAGCAATCGTGTCTACATT